>Ga0073936_10001340_pt1 | contig 38097 bp, 27 predicted proteins | sample AliMusrvi5mmetaG_FD_87041 | JGI IMG/M metagenome (GOLD analysis project Ga0073936, IMG submission 87041) | Freshwater lake bacterial and archeal communities from Alinen Mustajarvi, Finland, to study Microbial Dark Matter (Phase II) - Alinen... | ecosystem: Environmental > Aquatic > Freshwater >...
GATTATATAAAAGGTTATTGTTTATTAATCATTTTAAATCAAATTATGGCCAGACCCAGGGAAACATTTAATAAAAAAGAGTTGCAAAAGACTCGGGCAAAAAAGAAGAAAGATAAAGAGCAGAAGAAAGAAGAACGTAAAGCGGTTTCAGGCAAAGGTAAAACGCTGGAAGATATGTTCGCTTATGTGGATGCTTATGGTAATCTTGTTGCAACTCCCCCTGACCCCAGGCACCGGGTTGAAATAAAAGTTGAGGATATACAGATCAGCCCGACAAAAAAAGAAGATATTGATCCGGCCACTCTCATCAGGAAAGGTACAGTCACTTTCTTTAATGATTCAAAAGGGTATGGTTTTATCAGGGACCATGACTCCCAGGAAAGTATTTTTGTGCACATCAATGACGTTGAAGGCCAGATAAAAGAAAAAGATAAAGTCAGTTTTGAGACAGAGAGAGGTGTGAAAGGTTTAAACGCGGTCAGGGTTAAACTGACCGTCTGATTTCTCACATCAATCTTATTTTTATTTGATCTAAACAAACAATCGGGTGTTTATTGTCGTATCTTTGCAGTTTATTGCATTGATATGAGTTCCTTGAATTTTCAAAATGACACTGCAGGCAGTTCGTGGATATCGATTGTAAAACATTACAATCATCCCGACCTGAAAAAAAGCTGGTTCCAATTTTCGAGCAGTTTCCTGCTTTATGCCCTTTCCTGGGTTTTAATGTACCTGAGTCTTTCCTTTTCTTACTGGATCACCCTGGGTCTTGCGTTTCCGGCTGCAGGCATGCTTGTGCGTTTATTCATCATTTATCATGACCTTGGCCATGGATCATTTTTCAGGTCGAGGAAGCTCAGCAACTGGATGGGTCTTTTCCTTGGTATTCTAACGTTCACTCCATACTACAGCTGGTCGACCAACCATCATATCCATCATGAAACCGTGGGGAATCTTGACAAACGGGGAATCGGTGACGTCTGGACCATGACCGTTAACGAATATCTCGGGAGTTCCCGCTGGCAAAAAATCGTCTACCGGTTTTACCGCAACCCCATTACCCTGTTCTGTATCGGGCCTTTGTATGTATTCCTCATAGGAAACAGGTTCACTAAAAAAGGAATGGATGCAAAAGGCAGGATGGGCGTGTATTTAACCAATGCCGGGCTGGTCCTTTTCGCTGTTTCCATGACCCTGCTCATCGGGATTAAAGCATTTCTTCTGATACAGTTTCCTGTCATTTATATTGCCGGCATGCTTGGGTTCTGGCTTTTCTATGTTCAGCATCAGTACAATCCCACTCTCTGGGCAAGAAGCGATACCTGGAATTATAAAAAAGTGGCTTTGGAAGGAAGCTCTTATTATGAACTTCCGCGAATCCTTCAGTATTTCACCGGGAACATAGGCTTTCATCACATCCATCATCTCAGCCCGCTGATACCAAATTATAACCTTTCACGCTGCCATCGTGAGAATGCCCTTTTCAACGGCATTAAACCCCTGAAATTCTGGCCGGGGTTCAAGACCGTCACTTTGCGTTTATGGAACGAAAAAACACAGGAAATGATCAGTTTCAGGAAACTGAAGTTCTGCACTCCGATACGAGTTTCCTGATCATGCTGACGATAATAAGGATATTTTCATCGGCATGGAAGCAGTCACGATTGTACCGGATCCCTATGGAACCTGGTAAATGTTTGATTCATCCCTGTAACCGCTGTTCTTAAGATACCAGTCAGGGTATTGTATTCCCGCTGATTGTGCCCAGGCAGCGAATTTAAGATACCCGCTTGTAATCTGGGCTCTTTCATTGGTGTAATTAAAACCCGAAGAGATCCTGATAGCCCATGGAAGGTTTGATTTTGTTTTATAATACCTTCCTGATGCCGGGTCGGAATCATCATCACCCGTTTTGAAATAGGCCTGGTTTACAAGGCTCGTAGGAGGGTGATCGGAAAGGTGTACTTCTTTCCCCCTGTCAAGATTTATTATCATGAAAGGATTGAACTCGTCTATCCCGACATCAGCAATGGAATAGGTATTGGGTTTGAAAATAATTGAAATTACGCTGGTATCTGGTTTTACATAGGTTTCTCCCGGTACCGTGTTTACCCCGAAACCCCCTTGTGATGGCATTATCTTGTTTACATTGTCGAAGACGATCACTGTGATTTTATCCTGCCCTGCCTCAGTTCCGTTCGGGTTCAGATGGATGAAACTTTCTTTCAGTTTATACCCTGCAGCTTCCACATCAGCTGCTGCAACTAGGTTCCCGGGAAACTGGAAACCGAATCCGTTCTGTAACCCGGCGCCGATGGCCCTGATAACAAATGTTGCCTGAACCTCCGTTACCTTGTTGTTTCCATTGGTGATGGTTTTGAAACGGTAGTCAATTACCAGGTCGTTGAAATCATAGTCCCCTGTGCCGGGCCAGAGATCTTCGAAAGCGAGTGAGCCGAAACCTGTAAGCGGAGAATAATTATTGAAAGCACGTGCAGGATCCTTTGGATAAGCATCATCTGCATCCGCTATACCGTCTCCGTCCTGGTCGGGTGAATTTCCCGTCTGTGAATAATTTGCCTGTATCTCTGTCGGATCAAGCGCCCTGCCAAAAAACTTACATTCATCAATGGATCCATTGAAGAACTTCTGGGCGCCATCGTCTGATCCTATGGACAGATCCCTGCTGTTCACATATAATAAGCCTGTTACAGCTTTACTGTTCCTGAGTTGTCCGTTTACATAAAATTTCAGCTGCTGCCCGTCATAGGTCATGGCAAGGTGATACCACTGGTTCAAAATTGGAAGACCGCCTCCCCAGCTTAAGCCTTGTGTAATATTGCCAACAAGCCTGATCTGGGCGCCCCAGCCATCCCAGTTCCCGAGTCCAAGCCCGTGCCCGTCATAATCTCCTTTCTGGAAGATCTTGGTAGTTGCGTAATTCGTTGTTTTAGCCCAAGCCATCATGGTAAGCCCGTAAACAGGATTCAGGTTAAGTTTGCTGGGAACCTTAACAGCCCCTGTTGCGCCGTCAAAAGTAAGGCAGCTTCCCGAGACGCCCTGGCTCCAGGTTGCTCCCGTGATGGTCCCGTTATTGACTCCTTTGCTGTCGTTGGCAATACTTCCTGCATTTTCATCAAGATTCCAGTACGAAACCAGGTTATTTCCCCCGTTACCCATATCAGGAGTGGAACCAAAGATCTGAAGGACTTCAGAATCGGTAAGCGCCCTGTCGTAAACCAGCATCTCATCAATAGTTCCTTTAAACGGATTGATGGGTGTCTCCCTTCCGATATATGCATCTCCATTTGAAGATTGCAGGTTCCCTGTATTTGCCGTGTATGTTCTCAGGAGGCCATCCAGGTATATTTTCATCATGGAGCCGTCATAGGTCATTGCAATGTGATGCCAGTCTGTGTCCAAAACACGATTTGTGAATCCCGAGTTCAACGACTTCCAGACCGGGGTATATAATGCAAAACCAGGCCGCCCCTGGGCATCAATGCTGACAATATATTTTACGTTTTGATAAATGAAAGTCCCGTTATCACCTACCGCATTCAACCTGAACCAACATGAAAAGCTTATGCTTCCGCCAACTGGATTGAAGCCTGCCTTGGAGATCTGGACCTGGTTATCAATCCCGTTGAACTGTAATGCGCTTCCACGGATACCCGGTACCCAGTTTGCCCCGCTGATTGTGCCATTATGACCGGCAACAGAATCGAATGCAGTAATGCCTGTGTTTTCATTACAATGCCAGGCCGCGATCAAACCAAGAGACGGGATTTCCAAAGGATGAGGATTTATTCCGTTTTTCAGAGCTTTCGTTAAGTAAACCGGCACGGTATTACCGGAGATCGTCACAGGGCTGCCGTTAACCTGCACCTGCATGATATAGGAAGGGATATTGACCTTTACGGGGAGAAAATTATTAAGACCGTTGAAAAAACCCCTGAAATACTGTATGTCACCTGCAACGGAAGTTATATTGATCACTGTGGATTTATCAGAATAGACCTGGAAAGTGACATCCCGGGCGGTTTCCCAGTTGAAGCCGGATGGGACTTTAAGATCTTTCATCTGGTCCGCTGTCACGCCGGAGTTTGAATCATTTTTTTTGCATGAAGATATAATAAGCAACAACAAAAAAATGCAGAGGATTCTGTAAAGTCTTGACATGGCAGAGGATTTATACAAAGGTACCTCCGGAATCAAGGAATAGCAAGCATAAATGCGTAAGTGACTATAATAATTTTGTTATTGTGGCTATTTAAGAGTCTTTTGACCAACAAGCCAGCTACGCTGAGTGCAGGATCTGTCTTTTCCTGCCCAGGAAAGCCAGGATGAGCAGGATTATCGTGGTTATAAAAATGAAATTCGCGATGCCAAGTTCCTTTGAACCGGCGACTGCACCCGTAAAATCAAAGAAGGGGGCGGAGTTCAGCATGCCATAGACCATGACAGTGAAAACAACTTCGAACAGTTTGCTTCCCCTGCTTATAATCCCTGAGGTAATTGCAAAAGCCGGAATGAACACCGCACCCACGCTGATGGCGTAAACAGCATACATGTTACCGCAGAGAAGTTCCCTGAGCATTACAGGAAAAGCAAGCGAAAACATCACCAGGATGGCAGAGAAGATGGTAGCCGGCAGCTGCCGTCTCAGCGGGAAAGCAGCAGAGAAAATGTATTCGTTGCAGCGGTTGTTCAACTCCCTGCACCCCAGTTTTGAAATTATGAGCACCTGCAGGAACCACAGTAACGGCAATCCATATTTATATGAGAAATCCAGGGGAGCAAATACAGTTGCAATGAACACGCCGGCAGTTAGGATAAGCCAGAACTTCGATTTACCCCTGAGCATAAGCAGCAGTTCGGCTTTCACCAGGCTGAAAAAACTGAACTTTGCCACAGCCGCAGGCAGTTCACTGTATTTAATACGGAGCGGCAGGGTGTTATCATAAGCAACCACTTGTTCTTTCTTGCTGAACCAGAAGTTTTTCTGTTTTTTCTCTTTTACTTCGGATGTATCGAACCTGTTAAAACGGAGGGAAGCCAGCAAGACCAGGCCAAATGCGGCGCACATCCAGAATAATCGCTGAAGGATGATCCATATGTCCCAGTCCATTCCTTCCCATGTAAACACTTTACAATTCCCTGTTGATCCCATGATGAGGATACCTGTACCATGCTGACCGTTCCAGTCGGGATGGATCGCCGCGATGGATCTTTGTATTTCGAGCATACAGGTGTTGATGCCGAAAACATCTGTCAACTGCGATCCTATGCCTGAGGAGACAAAGAAAATCCATACAAAAAAATAAGTGATATTGGCGAAACCCCTGCCCTGACCGCTTAATGAATCGAAAAACAAGGCCAGTGCTGAAACTATAAACATGGCAGGAACCGTGATGATAAGAAGTGGTAACAGAAGTTTGCCCAATTCCAGGTGGCGGGTTTCTGCCCTCACCAGGAACATCACTATGGTCATCACTGCAATAACCAGTAGCATCAGCAGAAGCACTGCAAAATTACTGAGCAGTTTCCCTGTAAGGTACTGAACCTTGTTGACCCGGGTTGTGGCAATGATCTGCCCCACACCGGTATCCAGGTCCCGTTTAACAGCATTGTTGATCAGGTAAAAGCCTATCAGTGCAAAAAACGGGACGCACATTGCAACCATGCTCCCTATCCATGCCGAATTATAGAATCCCCGGTAGTTTCCCAGCGAAACTATTTTATAACCTGCATCAAGGGCAGGAACAAATGAATAAATGATGAACACGCATACGCCAATGGCAATTAGGAAATAATAGCTGCGGATCCTCTGCAGGAAATCAGCCCTGGCGATATGACAGATACTGCCGGCAGAGTAATCAGTGAACATGCGTCCCTCCGCTTTTTGCAAGTGCAATGACTTTGAGGTAGGTGTCTTCAAGCGTCCCTTTTTCCGGTGCGAAACTGTGTTCAAGTACCCTTCCCTGGAATACTATGGTGATATTCCCAGCCATGGTCTCGATATCAGAGACAATGTGTGATGAAAGGATAATGATACGTTCTCCCGACAGCTCGGTAAGCAGGTTGCGGAAACGTACCCTCTCCTCGGGATCCAGGCCGACCGTTGGTTCGTCGAGGATCAGAAGCTTCGGATCACCAAGCAGTACCTGTGCAATGCCTATTCTTTGCTTCATGCCTCCCGAGTAAGTCCCTATGGGCCGGTTCCTTACCGTGGTGAGATTGAGCTCTTCGAGCAGGGCTTCAATCCTTTGTTTTATGCTTTTACCGGTGAACCCTTTAATTGCTGCTATGTATTCGAGGAACTCCATGGCTGTGAGGTTAGGATATACCCCGAAATCCTGGGGCAGGTAACCCAGTATTTTTCTCACGGTATCGGGGGACTTAACGATATCAATGCCGTCAAGGGTGATTTTCCCTTCGGTTGGCCTTGAGATCGTTGCAAGTATCCGCATCAGGGTCGATTTACCAGCTCCGTTTGGCCCGATAAGGCCCATGATCCCGTTTCTCAGCTCCAGGTTAAAATGCTGCAGGCCGAACTTATTCCCCCTGTACTTTTTTGAAACGCCTTTGATTGATATCTCCATAATGCAGGTCCTTGAGGTTTGGAGATATATGACGCGAAAAAGCAGGATTGGTTGCAAGGGAATAATGCATCGATTGCCTTGTTCGAAAAATCTTAATGATCATTTTTGGCCGGACAGTTGGAACAAGCCCTTGAAAAATTTCTACTTTTGCCATCTAAAAGAAAAGAACATGTTACAGACCCAGGCCAACCTTCCCCTGTCCCAGCGCAAGGCAGATTATTTCTTTATCATTATATTCTCCCTGTTTATATTCACATCGATAGTCTCCGATGCGATCTCGGGACTGGCAATACCCCTTCGCCCCGACCATCCGAATTTCTGGATCAGGGGGAACTACTGGTATGCCTATCAATGCGATCCGCTGATCCTCACTCCCCCGGTATGGATGCAGTTCGTGGCAGGCCTCTCGGGATTTGTTTACGGCCCATTTTACATTCTCCTGGTATATGCCCTGATCCAAGGTAAGAACTGGATCCGCCTCCCTGCGGTGATGTATGCCACAGCAATATCGGTGCTGACAGGCATAGTTGTTTTCGGGGTGGAATTTTTCGGGGAACCCCAGTGGCGTTGCCTCAACCCGGCGAAATTCCTCGCTTTCAACCTTCCCTACGTTATAGTTCCCCTTCTGCTGCTCATGAGAATGCGCAAGCCAATGCCGTTTACAAGGAAATGGTAGAATTCCGGTATACTTAAGGGCTGATGTGATCCGCCGGGCTCTTCAGCTATTGTTGGAAATATTCAATCTCCCTCACAATTACATTGACAGGTTTATCATCATTCGATGTAACTTTTTTAATCCAATTCCCCGTCTTGTCAAACTCATAAGTGAATTTATAAGTGGTCCTGGTCCCATCTGAGGAGCGGTCCATTTCTTCAATCAGCATCCCTTTCCTGTCATATTGATACGTGATCTTTTTTTCAAGGTCACCTTTGGCTGAAAACCTACTGCTTTCGGTTTTATTCCCGGCATGGTCATATTTATAAGTAAATTTTTTCAGTAAACTGTTCTGCGCGTCAAAACTGTTATCTTCTGCAACATTTCCGGCATTGTCGTAAGTGTATGTATATTTCTTGTCAAATTTACCATCAGGGTTATAACTGTTATCCTCCGCTAAATTCCCATTGGCATCGTAGGTATAAATAATTTTGCGGATGAGACTTCCATTAATAGTGTATTGATTTTGTTCAATTCTTCTTCCTGCACTGTCATATTTATACTCATACTTTTTATTGATCCTGCCATCAGGATCGTACCTCACATCGACGATTTTATATCCCTGGCTGTTAAAAATGTTCTCATAATAAAACTGAAGTTGCCCGTCTTTGATCTCGCCGTTTGTTTCAACGGTTTGATAATTATATTCTTTGATCGATTTAACATTCCCCTTAAGGGACATCCTCTTCAGATCATTCTTCTGCGCATATGAATAATTGCAGAACAGGAATAACAATAAGACAATAATTGATTTTGTTTTCATGTGTTAACTGAAGAAACTGATTTTTGAAATAATTCAATCCCTCAATCAAAGTTACTGATTTTTATACCTGTTGTAGGTTTATTTTATATAAATCGTGTTGCCGTGAGGTGGTCATTTGCTCCTGTAATGCTTTCCACTGCCAGATTTTTCTTTCGCATTTGGATTAATTTTGTACATTTAATCTGGTTTATGGATGGATCACGACCAACTTTCCCAGACCCGGATCAACCAGGCTAAATCCTATTGGATGAAACAAATCATTCTCTTCCTGCTTATATGTATTTCGAACTGCTCTTCTGGATATCGGACTACAGCCAGGGCCGCAGCATCAAAAGCGATGTACTGTTTGGAGTCTTTAAAATATTGAAAGAAAATAATGTTAAAATTCCTGTTCCAAGACGTGATGTTACAATTAATCCACCACTAAATAATAATTTATGATCACAGAAATTATCATACTGTTTTGCCTGTTCCTGGTAAACGGACTTTTCGTAATGACCGAGATTGCACTGGTTTCCTCAAGAAAGAGCAAACTCGAACTTGATGCCCGGTCGGGGCATAAAGGCGCGAAAGCTGCTCTTGACCAGTTAAGCAGGCCTGCAGGCGTGTTGTCCACAGTCCAGATCGCGGTAACTCTTATCGGTATCCTCACCGCGGTTTTCAGCGGTGCAAAGATATCGGAAGGGATGGCTTCACTCCTTGTCTCAGCAGGAATGTCAGGATCCACTGCGAGTACCCTTGCGTTGGTCATCGTTGTGATGATCGTGACACTGGTGGCAATGCTTATAGGCGAGCTTGTCCCAAAACGCATCGGCCTGATGAATCCCGAAAGCGTTTCCAAAGTCATGGTCCCTCCTGCCGTAGTCCTTTCCAAAATCCTCATCCCTGTCACATGGTTACTGTCAAGGCTCAGCGATATCATCCTCCGGCTTCTGAGGGTAAAGCCATCCGCAGACAATAAAGTAACTGAAGAAGAGATCCGTGCATTGGTGCTGGAAGGGGCCATGGGTGGTGAAGTTCAGAAAATGGAGCAGAGCATCGTCGACAGGGTTTTCCATCTGGGGGACCAGAAGATCGCTTCATTGATGACCCATTATTCAGATGTGACATGGCTTGATATCAATGAAAGCAGCGCTGACTTGTGGAAAAAGATACAGCCGGGACTCCATTCTGTGTACCCTGTATGCAACAATAACCTGAATAACCTGGTCGGGGTTGTTTCTCTCAAAAAACTTTTACTGGGGTTTAACCTGAATGACGAACTGGTGCTTAATGATTATATTATGCCTGCGCAGCTGATCCTGGAGTCGCTCACGACCTATGAAACTCTGGAATTGTTCAGGGAGAAGAACGTTCATTATGGATTAGTGGTCGATGAATACGGGTCCATCGTAGGCATGGTAGTCCTTAACGACATACTGGAAGCTATTGTGGGCGATATCAACAGAGGGGGGGCTGACAAACCTCAGATGCACAAGAGGGATGACGGGAGCTGGCTGGTCGACGGACAGATGCCGTATACCGAGTTTGCATATAAGTTCGGACTTGAAGGCCTGGACAAGAAGGTAAAATTTAATACCCTGGCCGGCCTTGTCACAAACACATTGAAACATATCCCTTCTCCCGGCGAGAAGTTTGTTTATATGGGCTATGAGATAGAAGTTGTGGACCTTGACGGGAACCGTATAGACAAACTGATCATTAAAAAATTATAACCGGATCAGTTTACAGGTAACAAGCCGGCTATTTCTTCGTGATGAACATGCCGTCTTTAATCATGGCTTTAACGACGCTCTTTGCAAAGGTATAAGCGAGCTTGTCTGTGCTTCCATCCACGGTTCCGCTCAGCTGCATTGCCCATTGTTCATCAACGGAAGCCCTGTTGTAAAGATAAACGCTGAGCTTGACATCGGTGACAACTTTCGCCCCGCCGGCAATCGGCACACTGGCGCCTGCATAGCCATTGTACCCGCCGACTCCTACGCCCACGCTAACAGTGGAGGTGCTCTCGGCACGCTTTACCGTCCCATTCACCGAGTATATCAACAGGGCATCCACCTGCAATGAATCTGCAGTAACAAGGAATGCTTCACGCGATACCCCATCGGTCTTTTTAACATTTTCATATGCTGTTATGGCAACGATCCCTTTTTCGTTAAGGAGTCTTACAGTATATTCTTCGAGTTGCTTCCGGGAAGCTGGATCCGTAACCTTGGCAAGGACCATCACCTTGCGGTAAGTTTCTAGTTTATAGTCTGACGCTTTCCAGGTGGTCTGCCCCTTGGAAGCCGGCTGTAATAAAACGATCATGCAAAAAACAGTTATCAGTTGTTTCATCTTCATTCTTATTTTGGTAAAGGTACTAAAAATCAGTCACATTCGAAAGAGGTGGGAATTGCCGTGGAAATTAACCAATCAGTCGGGATCACTGATCAACCTGGAGGGAGTCGAAATTTGGAACCGGGGCCAAAATTGTTCTTTGAAAGGTATGATTTTTCCGAAATAAATAATTTATTCCTGATTTAGACCCGCCCCCAAAAAATCTTCTGATCTTTGTGTAACACATACAAACTGAATCCTCACCCGATTAACAAAAACAATTTATGAGAACACTTGTACTTCTTCTTGTTTCCCTGGTAATTCTTTGCCCGCTTCTTCCTGCTCAGAACAATAATACCCGCCTGCAACGGGCCTTCACAGATCATGTAAAAGGTTCTGGAGTAGAAAGCATGCAATCAGGCGGTGCCGCTGCAAAGGCGCAGCCAAATTCACCCGGGTCAGTCAAGGCTGCAGGGATCAACTGGCATGCAGTGGACGGCGCTGCCATCGCTTACTTTACAAAAGTCTCTTCACTGGCACAAAAGACGGCTGTCGGCTGGGGGCTTAACAACCAGAGGTTGTCAGTTTACGGCACGACCAATACCCCGCTCTGGGAAGTTCCTGCCACTATTACAACTACCGATATATCGGTCGACATGAACGAGGATGGCACCCGGGTTGCAAGTGGCTACAGCCATTCCATAGATGTTTATCCGGCTGATTCACCCACACCCATATGGTCCATAACAATTTCCCATTCGGTTATGGGTATACGGATCTCCGGCGACGGCCTTAAGGTTTTTGTGGCTGCCTCAAATAATCCTGCATACGACAGTAGTTACCTTTCTTGCTATAATGTTGGACAGAATACACCTGTATGGACAAAATCTTATTCGGGAACCTATGCAAGTCTTGTCATCAATAAATCTGCAACCCGCGTCCTGCTTGGCGAATATGGAGGAGCCACCGTTGTGCATGTCCTTAACGGTGCCGACGGCTCATTCATTTTCGATGCCCCGACTTCTGACCAGTATCCTCCGGCCATTTCTGATGACGGTAAATACATTGTGAACGGAAATTATTCGGGTTATGTTTACCTGTATGAATACAACAGTTCCTCATCCACTTACACACAAAAATGGAGCCATAAGGTGAACGGATCAAATTCCTGGGTATGCGGTATGGGGATTTCCGCCGATGGCAGCACCATTGCAGTGGGGACACTGATTTTCCTTACCAACAGCTATGACGGGGAACTATACGTTTTCAACAATAATTCGCCTGATCCCCTGTGGATCTATCCCGGTATGGGTGATATGGTGCAGTGCGTTGACATCAGCAATGACGGTTCTATCATTGCAGCGGCAGGATGGGGGCCGATGGGTAATGCAACACCCGATCTCTATCTCTTCAGGAAAACCTCAGATATACCCTATTTCACGCTTAATACCCCGGGTTCGCTTGTTTGCCTCGATCTCTCAGGCGATGGTAAAAACTGCGTTACCGGCGGAAAAGCTGTTCATTCAAGGGATTTCGGGAACGGAGGAAATGCATATAATATCAATTCCGACCCGGGAGGAGGAACCCTCACCGGGCATGCTTTCAAATCAGGCACCGCCCTGCAGGCTGGTGTTAAAGCGGAAATTGTCGGGCTCCCAACCTATTATGGCATCACAAACGACTCTTCTGTATATGAAGTAAAGTATATCCCCGCCGGGACCTATTCGGTAAAGTATTCCGCCATCGGGTATTTCACCCAGATCCTCAACGGCGTCCAGATAACCGACGGCCAGTCGACAAACCAGGATGTGACATTGCTTCCGGTAGGCATTCCGCCTTCAAACCTGACCGCTACCCAGGGCGCATACCTGCATGTTCACCTGTCATGGGGGGCTTCCCCTTCATCCAATGTGACAGGCTACAAAGTTTACCGCAAGATCTACGATTTTTCTGATTATCCCTCTGTCCCTCTCGGAACTACTGCAGCAGGAGTTCTGACCTTCAACGACAGCACGGCGCTGCCCCTGACGCATTACTACTATGCAGTCACTGCGATTATTTCCGACAGTCTTCAGTCAACATATTCAAATAATGCCATTGGCTGGATCGCTTCCGGTTTCATCACCAACCAGATAAGCGCCTATACGGGAACAACTCCGGTTATAGACGGAACGATAAGTCCCGGAGAATGGTCTGATGCCTTTAGTGTGGATCTTTCGGATTTCCTGGGGGTCAACGACAATACCCCGGATCCCATCGGAAGCGTCATGGGCTATTTCAAAGTCAATGCAGCCATGACTGAACTATACGTGGCTGTTGAGAATTTTAACGACCTCGTTTTAAATGACCATGATGAGATCGCACTCTATGTAGATGATAATAACGACAAGCAATACCCTCCTCCCGGCGATAATTCAGAAGGAAATTACTGGGCTGTGCATTATGCGACAGGTGACCTCATCCGTTACCGCCCGATTTATAACAACGGCGGCGTTGGATCGGTTGTTCTTGTCCCCAATGCCCAGGTAAAAGTTTCTGCAGCTTCCGGGCATGTTGTTTACGAGTTCGTCATCCCACTGGGAAGCGACTCCACATGGCAGATCAACTTCAACAGCCAGGACCAGAGCGGAATTTTTATTTTTGCCCTGGATGACCCCTCAAGTTTCAACGGTTGGTGGCCGTGCACCAATTCCTCAATTTTCGTACCGACTGACTATGGTGTGATCACTTTCGGGGCAACCGACCTGGTACCGCCGCCGCCGAATAACCTGCAACTGAACAACCCGGTGGCCCAGAATATTGAACTTTTCTGGGAACAGCCGAACATTAATGATTTCAGCCATTTCAACATCTATGAAGCTCTTAACGGGGGGGCCTTCAGCCTGCTGGACAACACTATCGGCATACAGTATTTTCTCACTGTGCCCAACGGGAGTTACCAGTTCTATGTTACCACTGTTGACCTTGCCGGCCATGAATCCACTCCGTCAAACATTGTATCCGCCAATGTAGTCGTAGGGATTCCTCAGGACGGGGAAGAGATCTCCATGCTGAAATTCGGCCCCAACCCTTTTACTGACGTAATGAATATTGACATCAGGACAGAAGTCCTGACATCGTTGCAGGTCGTGGTTTATGATATGAACGGCATCCTCATTCATTCACTTGAGAATGCTGTTGTAACAAAAGGCGTTCACCATCTTACCTGGAACGGGAAAAATTCTTCAGGAAACACAATTCCATCCGGCATCTACAACCTCGACATCCGCACAGGAGGCGGAGCTCATAAATCATACAGGCTGGCGAAGATCAGGTAGAGCACGGCACCGGGTTAACCGGATCAGTACTTAAATCTGGTCCGGTTAACCGGGCCTGCTGTTACCCTCAGAAAACCCTGACTGGCTTTTTATTGAATAATTAATTTTTCTGTAGTGGAGATGGTGGTCGTTTTGACATGCAGTAAATATGTTCCCGCGGGAATTGAAAGATTTAAATGGTCTTTCAACCCATTACCGGGATCTGCATATGTTTTCCTGTAAATCTCACGTCCCAAAAGATCTGTAACATCAATATTTACGGTTTGATTTCCAAGGTTACTCATAAGCAGGTCAATCGAACCCCTGGAAGGATTTGGCTGTATGCACACAGTTAAATCTTTTGATGTCGTATTCACACCGGTACATTCATCAAACGAAATATGAACAGTATCAAAGGTGACACCTGAGCATGGTAATGGAGAATGAGCCACTAATACCAGGTTAACACCGTTTAATTTATCCTGTGTCCATGGAATATACTGGGTAACCAGGTTATTTATCGGGTTCGTGAAATGTCCGTCACCAAGAGTCGACCACATAGTTTCATCAAAATTCGTGGCGCTTCCGTGAACTGTAAATTCCGACACATAAGAACAAAAGATCGTGTCATTGCCGGCAAAAACAGTTGCTTTATTATGAACAGTTATATGAACAGAATCAGTCAAAGTTTTCGTGCCGTCACTGACAGAAACGATGAACGTGGTCGATACAGGTGGGGCTGCTGAAGGATTTTTCAGGGTTGAAACAAATCCTGTCGGGATAGATGTCCATGAATAAGTGTATGTACCTGAGCCGCCTGCGGCAAAACAGTCAAGATGAGTGCTGTCGCCCTGGCAGATCGAAAATGGATTAGCAGTCGCAGCGACACTCATAAGATTGAAAAAATTAAAAGATGCAATCCTTGTAACCCAGTTTATTCCGTTACCGGCCATGTATTGCTGGGTATACCAGAAAGTGGTTCCGTCTGTAGGATCGACCGTCATCGTACTGTAATCTCCCCAGCGGCAGGTGCTACCCCCGTCAAGTGATGTATTTGACCCTGTGCCGTTAACAATTCCCCTTTCGGGAAGCGACATGGTATTCAGGGCGTCATTCTTCATCCTTCCGGTATATTTGATAGAAGGAAACATGCTGCTGCTCGAGATGGAGAAACCAAGGGCTATGTTATTTGCACTATCCATTGCAACACTTGCCATCCAGCGGCATTTACTGTCGGCCGGGGCATACGTTGACTGCTGGTAAACAGTCCAGGGGTTCCCTGTTGTTTTCTGCATTTCATACCAGCGAACTCCCGCAACATTGGATCCCGCGTTCACAGTATGGTTACTTACCATTGACCAGTGGTCACTGAACTTGCGGAACTGTAACCTGTACATCAGGCGGTCCGACAGGACTTCGGCCGGGACAGTTGTTCCTTTTTGAGGAATCCCGCCCAGGTTTGAATTGAATGCAGTTACAGGTAACTGAATATAATTTCCGAATGTGGAATTTGACGTAGTCGTCCAGTCAACATGAAATTCATACACTCCCAAATAAGGAGGTGATTCATTCATATACACAAAATAGTTAGGAGTTCCCATAGGGGGCAATTCTCCGTCGCAACTCGAAGGAAGGAAAGAATATGCATTATTCGATGCAGGTAAGGTGAAATACACCATTTGCGCTGATGAATTGCCTGCAATCATTGCAACACGGTCGAAGGCTGCCATTCCCGTGCCCTGGTACCCGTTCGGGAAACGGTTGACCGACATATAATACCCGTCGGGCCATATGCCGAATTTGGGGTAATCGGGCAAGCCGTTAAAAGTATATTCCCAACGATACCAGCTGCCGGTAGGATCACTCGTCTGTGAAACGGCAATCATCACATAATTACCTCCTGTAGGATATGATAACTGGGAAAAAAACCAGCGGTCGGCATCTGCATCGTACATCACAATACCATCCCCTCCGTTCATGTTATTCGGCATCCCGTTCCAGACAACTGAGTTGCCGACGGGCCCCAATACCTTTGTTCCGGCTTTATTATAAATTGAAAAGTGGCAGTTGACCTCGCCGAAATAATATTCAGGCCCCACTTGTCCGGTTACATCCGGCGGATCGTACCCCTGTGAGTTGCTGTTGCCGTCAAAATTTGCCATAATCGTATCCTGGGACGTGGCTCGCAATTTAACGTCATTCAGAACCAGCGGGTCTTTCCAGTCAGATGGGAACCTCTCTCCATGCCTCTTTTTCATATTGAAATGGTTCATGATCACTTTCCAGGAATTGTCGGCTTTATCCGGAACTGTTTTAACCAGGTCCCTTAAAGGGGGAGAAACGTCAAAATAAACGGGTTTAATTATCTCGGGGCCTGTTTGCGCGAAAGAATAAGCGGTTAACAGTAAACATGACAATGTCAATAATATTAAGCTTTTCATAGGGCAGATTGACTTGCGTATTGTTTAAAATATTTGCTAAAATCAGATGGTACAGTATCTTGCAGCAAAAGTAGTCAATCTTCCCGAGTTAACGTTCCTGTAACATGAAAAACGGTAAAAAAGAGGGCGGCTCAAAAGGCCGCCCTCTTTTCAACTGATTTCCCGATAATCTTCAATACTACTATCCGGGAGCCGGTTTATTCTTTTACGATCTTCCCTACTTCAACTTTGTCGTTATTCAGGAGACGGATGGTATAAACACCCTTTGCAAAACCACTCATGTCAAGCAGTGTTTTGGCGGATACGACCTTCTGTACCAATACTTGCTGCCCGCTTACATTGAATACCGACAAAATGCTGTTGCCGGCCGGTTGCAATGTTTCTACCGTAAGAGTATTTCGTACCGGGTTGGGATAAATTCTCATCCCGCCCTGGCTGCTGTTATTTTCTTTAACCCCAACCAGGGTGGATTGCAGGCTGACCTGTTCTGCGTTGACAACTTCTTTAGTGGTTAAATCCTGGACCCAGGCCACCAGTTCAAAATCATTTACCAGGTCGCCACCCCATGAAGGATTGTATGAGAATGTCAAAGGAACCGTCACCTGGGTTGCACTTTGTAAATTGATAGGGGTCCCGGAAGCATCGGGTGCCATTGCCCGGCTTACAAATTCCAGGTGGGTTTGTCCCTGCCAGTTTATATGGATATGCGATTGAGTCAACGCCAATTGCAATACCAGGTTACCGTTTGCAAAAGGAGTTTCTCCATACCTGTCAACAATGACATTCAGGGTGTAATCATTGCCTTGCCTGCTTCCGTCGCCGATGGTGATTCCAAAAGCAGTTTTCAGGGCATATTCTGAATTGTATATCGGTAAATATGACGTATACAGGCTATTGGTATGGTCTCCTCCCACAAGCACTTTAATCCCGTCAAAAATGGCAGTGGGATAACCAGTGATATTATAATAGGAATTCCTTGCATTGGAAGCGGTATAGGCATAATTGTCGCCGTTATGGTTTTCCACCACGGCTACCTGCTGGCCGTTATTCACAAGGTCATCGGCACCCATGGCAGCTCCCGGACAATACTGGCACCATGTACCGGTTCCGATTTCCAGCAGTACACGCTGCTTATTATGGGTATAGGTGTAAACCGTTTTTATAAGGGTGTCGTTGGAATGATCCATGTCAGAGGCTAATGAAGTATAAAATTGCATTTTATAAATCGCCTGGGCTGCAGGTAAGGTGAATGCTGTAAAGTTCACGACGGCGGTATCCCATGAAGCCAGCGTAGACACAGTCTGGCTGTTGCTGTATATCTCGGTGTTGGAATAATTAAAAATCTTGCAGATCACATTAAACCCGGTTTCGGTACTTAACCCTGTATTTTTTATGGTGGATGAAGGGGTTACCGGAACAGTATCTGTTAAGTACTTTGGATTATTGATCGACATGGTCGACATATCGTGATCAGGGGGAACAAAAAGACTTACATCATCTATGAACATATTGTTGCCATACTTACTGTATCCCCTGAAAATAAGGTACTCTGTTCCTGTAAGGCCGGCCGGAAGAAGATAGCTGTGCTTATACCACCCATCCACAGGGTTGTACCTTGGTATCGTTGCCAGCCATGTTGCCCCGGTCAGGCTTGCCGCAGAATTATAATAAATGCCGATACTGTCATTATAGATTGGCCAGCCCGAATCGGCATATTGCCAGAAACTGAACACATGTACCGATGAACCGGTAAAGGTCAGGGGGGGAGAAACCAGCAAGGCATTCGCTCCGACGAGGTAGTCGTAACTGTTATATTCTGCCATGCCTGCTCCGCTGTGAGGCGTGCATGTGGGATCCACACCGGCAGCTACACGTTTCCACAATCCCGAACCTCCAACCTGGATGTTCTGCCATCCGGCAGGTGGAAATGTTGATCCGTCAAAACTTTCATTTAAGGTTTGTGCCCATCCTGATAAGATAAAGCTCATTGCGAAAAGAACCAAATAAATCTGTTTCATATTTTTACGTTTTGAAATTTTTCTTGTAGTACTGTTTTTCCAAAAATTGAATCATGAACCGGAAGGTTTCCAAAAAGTTTTGAAAATTAATCATTTTATCCGATCCAATCTACAAAAATCCATGCTTTTTATCCTGCCCGGGAATACCGTTATGAATATGCAGTTTGCCGGGTTTTGATAAAGATATCCGAAACTCCATGGAGGTCACGGCAGTTCCTGGAAATCCGGAACGGAGAAAACGATACGGTTTTTCAGGCAACCAAAATGAATTCTTAAGATCAATTGAACAGGTGGTCTGCTCCAGGCAATTGTCCATCGGAAAAACTCTGAAACCTGAAATTTTTTATCATAAATGAAAACTATAGCATTTTCAATGTTAATGGTAATCGCCGTTTTTAACAGTTACTCTCAGAATTACCAGCTTGATTTCAAAGGAACAGGGGCAGGCACAACCGTTGATTCCGTTAAAGTTGAGAACCTGTCACAATGCACAGGTCTGACCCTTGCCGGATCGGATACACTGATCCTTTCTTCATCCGTCGGGATTAATGAGGAGCTTTATCCAAACGATCGCCATTTGAATATTTATCCGAATCCTTCATCAGGAAATTGTTCTGTTGAATTAGAGACAACATCGGCAGGTATCGCATACATCGTACTATACGATATTTCGGGGAAAATCATCCTGCAAAAGAAAGAATTCATGCAGGAAGGTCATCAAAGGTTTGTTCTGCATGGGATTCAAGCGGGCGTCTACTACCTGGACATTGAAGCAACAAAATATCTGTATACGGCCAAACTGATAAGCACTGCATCCAATCCGGATCAACCGCCGGTAATAAACTCAGAACCGTCGGGTGGTACAAAGAAGGGACATTATCCAAAGGGACCAACACCCCTGAATGACTCCGGTAAAACCAAATCATTAACATACATGCAATTCAATGCCGGCGACACATTGAAACTTACAGGAAAATCAGGAAATTACAGAACTGTTTGCATTCTTATTCCAAGTCAAAGTCAGACCGTAACTTTCAATTTCATACAATGCACCGATGCCGACAGCAATCATTATGCAGTTGTTCAGATAGGTTCGCAGCTATGGATGCAGGAAAACCTGAAAACCACCAAATACCGGGACGGGTCGGATATTCCCAATGTGACAGACAGTGCTACCTGGGGGAATCTCAGCACAGGAGCATGGTGTGATTATCATAATCTTCCTTCCGAAGGGGCGTATTACGGTCACCTGTACAATTTTTATGCAGTCGCTGATACACGCAATATCAGCCCGCCGGGATGGCATGTCGCTTCCAACCATGAATGGAACGTCATGGAGAAGTTTCTTGATCCCACTGTTGATACAACCGCCCTAGGGGGGACGGGCCATCTCATCGGAAGGATTTTGAAAGAAGGCTGCGTAACCCGGTGGGAATACATGGATTCGACCTACGGATTGAATGCTGTTGGGTTTACCGCCCTCTGCACAAATTACAGGACTGCCACCGGTGCATGGAGCCTGGCTCCTGATAACAATCACGACGGCAGCTTCTGGACTGCAACATCTGTTAATACCAGTTCAGCATGGTTTCGCAGTCTGCGCTGGTGTTACAGCGACATTTACTCTCTGTATTCCTTTAAAAGAGCCGGATCTTCAGTGAGATGCATCAGGGATAATTAATCAGTCTTTTACCCGGCTCACATACAGACCATCCTTCCCAATTCAGATGTATGGCTAATCCTTCATAAGTTTTCCTGAAAGTGATTTTTCACAATTCAGGAATTGCAGAAAATATACTCCTTTGGTTAAGCGGCCTACATCTATCTTTGCCTTGGTACCGCTCACGGTCTGTTTGAGCAATGTTGCCCCTCCAACAGAATACACTGTGATGAATCCTGAGGAAACAGATTCAGGGAAAGTTACCGTGATGACGTCAGTTGCAGGCGTGGGAGCAATGCGTAAACGTCCCGAAATTTCTTTTTCCTTGCCGGTTCCGGTGATAACATCGTTCCATGTGATCCCGGCATTGATCGTTCTGAGAATAGTTTTGTTTGAACCAACCGCAATTCCGGTATCAGGACTTGAAAATGCGATTGATAGAATAAATTGGTTTGTTCCCGTATTTAAAAGGGTCCAGGTCTGTCCGCCGTCCGTTGTTTTCAATATGCTTCCCGATGTCCCTCCGATATAGCCGGTGGAATCCGATGTAAACCATACAGAACCAAGGGTTCCGAAGCCGGCTTGAATAATGTCCCAGCTGTTTCCGCTGTTAGCGGTCTTCACAACAATGCCGTCAAGTGAGACGGCATAGGCAGTTCCGGCATGAGGTGAATGTACCGAATTAAATATTGTGGATGTGCCAATCCAGTTGGCGTTCCATACACCTCCATTGTAAGCTTTGCAGATTGAATAATCTCCTACAACATAACCTGTATCGGGCGAAGGAAACCAAACCGACAACATTGTATTGACCATGCCCCAAGATTCCCTGGTCCATGAAGAGCCGGCATTCACGCTTTTGATTATCTCCCCGCAGGAAAACCATGCGCCCGGACCACCCAGACATTCGTCCAAAACACCAACCGCCCAGACTGTATTCTGAGTTGTTGCATGGAGTGACCATACGGTTGATATTATATTTGCAGGCCGTGACATCCAATGCCCGCCTCCGTCATTGGTATACAATAGCAGCTGGTTACTGCCCGAGATATATCCTGTGTCGGGATTGATAAAGCTTACCGAATACAAAGTACCGGATCCCTGGGGGTTTAACCTGAAAAAACTTTCTCCTCCGTTCACCGATTTAAGCAGGTAACCTGAGTCTCCCACGATATAGAACGTTTGGGCACCGGCATAGCAGATACTGTTGTAAAATATCCCTGATGAAGCTGATTCAGGCGGCCTGTGGTTCTGAGTTTCTGCCTGATAGCATAAGAAAAACAATAAAATAATTACGGCTGACTTTTTCATATGGAAAAGGAATTAATGCGGTCTTATAATTCTTTTCTCTGCCCGGTTTTATCATGCTGACCTCCATTCACTGCTCCCTTCACAAAGTTGAATCCATTGAAGGCAGCTGGATTATTGCAATATGTTATCGCGATTCGTCAGTGCTTGATAAAATTACTAATAATTTGAATTTCTTATTCTTATTTCATAACAATACTCCGGTAAAAATTTAAGCAGCTAACCTCCCTATGCTCAAGCATTCGTCATAAAGCTGACGGATTTTTTCGCAACTCAGGTCGAGAGCTAACTTTGAAAAAATTAAATCTGTGATATACTGGTTGAAATACAACGTTTTAATGTCTAACATGGAAAAGCTATCTCTTTCTTCCTTTGGAATAGGCAGATAGTGAATAGCTTTAGCCAATGATACTGTTGTAAGCGATGCATTCACATGAAAGTTTATCTTTTGAGCACTTCTGGCCTGGCAATGTTCAAGCCCGGCAAAGTTCTTTGCATCGCGGAATAAGAACTCAATCTGGAACCTTTGTTTATAGTAAAGGTAAATTTTCTTTGGATCCAGAGTCAGATCAGTTGAAAAGAGGATAGCATGACCATCGGCATATTCATCGGCTCCATAATGTTCAATATACACGATACGAACCATGCGCTTTAAACTAATGCTATATGCCGGGCCGGAAAACACGTGTGTGTCTTTATCTACGGCAAAACAAAAGCGAATCCTGCGACGATCAATAAACCGGGTGTTGACTTTGCCTTCATATAGTTTTGGACGGCCTCTGCCTTCTTTTTTGGGACCGTTGTACAGGTACCTCAGGTTTGCATCGGGTCTGAACTTGCTTATGACTTCAAGGTTCGAATTATCAGTAATACCATTTACAAAGTTGGCTTTAGCAAAGTACCCGTCAAACACTCCAACCTTAATACCCAGAGACTCAACTTCGGGTGAACGCCTTAAAACAACGTTTAAATGATGTATCACAGAGCTTTCTTCCCGGTCCTGCCCTTTGGGGGTTACAGGCGTTTGAACCGCCTCCAGGGAGAATCCTGTGCCGTTTTCGACATCAATAATAGCCATGCAGCCGATTTCGATTCCACGCTTAACCCGTTGAGCGGTTCCGCTATAAAAATTGCCAACGTCAGGAGTTTTCTTGCCGCTTTTAGGAAGATACGAAGGGTCATAAGCCAGGATCAATTCTTTGGAACAATTGGACCGTACAAGTTCTACATTGAACCCAGCCCAGTCAAACGGTTGCTCCATCTGATTACGGTAGGTCTTTTCGTTAAAGCTCCCGTATCTGGCCATGTTGATGAAGTTGTATTTACCGCGGAGTCCCATATAAAGGATCAGAAGGTGCTGGATAAATTTTTGTCTTGGTTTGGAGATTCCATCAATCTTTGCTATTATTGCATTGATGAGGCCTTGTGCCTTATTGAGAAGCATCATGTTCTGGAGTTTTCGACGACTACAAAACAGATGCTTTTCTCGTTTGGCTTTAGCCCATCTGATAGATATTTACAAACACGTCATTGTTAAAATTAGTAATCAAATTTTTACCGGAGTATTGTCATAAGATTTATAGGAAAAATCAGAATAATTCCCGATTACTTGAAAATGGTTGATTATTGAGGAATTGGGAACTTGAACCAACGGCCTCACAAATTGGAATATCAATAGATCAAATATTATTAAAAAACCCGGCATTTCTTCCTGTGAGCGTTGCAATATTGTACCTTTACCTTGTTTCAGGGATAAACCGTGTCCACCTTCGCAACATCTAAAACGACCCGTATGAGTCCTGCCTCCCGGCGGATGTTAAGCCAGAAGTATATTTCATGGGTTATTCTGCAACCAAAAATACCGGATTAAAAACGCCGGTAAATATGTTGTTCCTTCAATCATCAAACTAAATTCAGAGATGAAAACAATTGTCAAAACCTTGGTTAACCCTTTAATTTTACTGGGATTTGGGGTAATTTTTATCCATGCCTGCACGAAAAGCAGCAATACACCCGCTTACTCAACATCTGTTGATTATTCTCAGGCTTCCCACTGGCTTTCATTGCCTGCGACGATTTACAAAGCTGATGTTTTTTACCTGTATCCAACCACATCCTGGACAAAGAATAATTCAACTGCGATGATTTGTGCGATCGACGACTCCCTCATGATGGCAGGTGCAGCTTCGGCTTATGCCCGGCAGGCAACTGCTTTTGACACTTCAGCCAATGTCTATTCACCTTACTACCGCCAGGATAACTCTTCGCCTGATAACCGCTTGAATGTGATCGCAGGCATTCCCACAACGGATGCAACAGCGGCCTTCGACTACTATATCAGGCACTTCAACCAGGGGCGCCCGTTTATCCTGGCCGGCCATTCTCAGGGGGCCAATATTGTTTGTAACCTGTTATCAGGATACCTTAAAGCCAATCCCCAGGTTTATTCCAGGATGATTGCTGCATACGTAATCGGCGGTCCAGTTACAAAAGCCTTTCTCCAGGCCAATCCCCACCTGAAATTTGCTGCAGGCCCTGATGATACAGGAGTGATTATTTCATATAATACCGAAGCCGGTGATTTTACCGGGGTCAATCCCGTGATATACGGGGAAGTGGGTCTTGTGATCAATCCTATCACATGGACCAGGGACGAAACCCTTGCAACCACGGCCCAGGGACTTGGCTCACTCTTCCCGGATAAAACCGGGGTGTGGGTAAAAATACCTCAGTACGCCAATGCCCGCGTGGATACCGCAAAGGGTGTGCTGGTCTGCACAAGCGCCGATGAATCCAAAATAGCTATCATAGACTCACTCAGCGGGTTTCCAAAAGGGGTTTACCACAGCTTTGATTATCCTTTTTACTATTACAATATCAGGCAAAATGCTGCAAACCGAATTCAAAAATTCCTGGGCAGATAATAATCCCCGCATATAACATTAATAAACTATGAAAAAAACCATTTTACTATTTGGAATAATGTGGATTGCATGTTTGGCTTCTTTCGCCCAATTCACTTTTGTTCATCTCAGCGACATGCATGTGTCAACCACCCCTGCAGCAAACTCTGACACCAATGCACAATACTTCCGGTGTGCAATAAAAGAATTTGCCAGCCTCAATCCTAAACCCTCATTTGTTCTTGTTACCGGGGATATTTCCGACATCGGCAACATGCAACCGCTGGGCATGTATCCTGCAATTACCCAGCACCTGTTCCCGCCATCACTGATAAACCCGGCTATTGGCGCTTATTTTATTGATTCTGCCAAAACCATACCGATATATTTCACACCAGGAAACCATGAGTATTGGACGGGATTCGATTCAATCCATATACCCATATCAAATGACACGCTTTTTTATTATCCGCACTATATTACACCTGATACAGATTATGTAATTCAAACTGCTTCCGCCGTTTTAGTGTGCATGCGTTCGGGGCATGACAGTCCATACGGGTATCCCCCCAACCCTGAGCTCATCATGGGAACGGGGCTTTCAAATGCGCAAATCATCTGGCTCAGGAACATTCTGAAAAGCAACAGTGGCAAGAGGAAAATTATCGCAATGCATCATCCCCCGGTTAATGCAGTCGGAACAAACTCTGATGGCAGCCCGTATACTGCTTCTGTAATAGCAGATACGGCTACCAACTCCCTGCAAAATAACAGGACTAATTTTCTCAATATTTGTGATTCAAATCACGTTGACGTTGTCCTTGCGGGTCATGAACATCAGAATGTAGTCGCAAACAGGAAGGGAGATACTATAAATGAAAACCTGCACGGCGGCACACGCTATGTTCAAACTGCGGCTGCGTTTAACCGTTCCTTCAGGATCATCACTGTTGACCCTGCATTTGTGAATGTAAGCGCCCCCATGCGATCCTGCCTGGGGACAGGTGTAAATGAGGTAAACTCATTATCAAACATCAGTGTTTTTCCAAACCCGGCTGAGGATAAGCTCACAATCGTATGCAATCAGAAATGCGAGATTGAAATTGTAAATCCTGAAGGACAAATACTGAATAAATTAACTTCAAATGGTATTGATACCACTGTGGATCTGCAAAATTTATCCCCCGGGATTTATATAGTCAAACTTAAGACAGAAGCAGGAATTACCGTAAAGAAATTTATTAAACGATAAATACCCAATGTAATTCGCGGGGGATCAGCCCTGTCAGACAGGCCGGCATTTCTTCCACGTTTACACTTTATTATTGAAGTTTCATGTTCTCCCGGTCTTTTGAATTCACAGTCAGGGCATTGTTCTTGAATTCACTGGGCGTTATCCCTGTAAATTTTCTGAAGGCTGTATTGAATGTTGATTTAGAGGCGAATCCTGCTATATTGGAAATCCCCAGAATAGAATATTTATCATTTGCAGGATCCGTCATCAGCGATTTAGCCTCGTTAATCCTGTAGGAATTTATATAATGATAATAATTCTGGTGGTAAAACTCATTGATTATTTGCGAGATGTATTTACTGTTGGTGTTCAGGCGTTCTGCCAGTTGGTCGATGGTAAGGTCACTTTGAGTGAAGACTCTTTCGTTCTTCATCAGTGACTCAAGCTTTGCAGCCAATTGGGTTTTCTGATCAGGAGTCAGAGGGGATCCCTGGTATTTTAAGGCAAAAGTTTTTTCGTTTCTGATGATTTCTGTAAGTTCTGCAGGTTCTGAGGCCTCTTCACCAGGCGAAAGGGAGGGGATTTCTTCAATTACTTCAAGCCCGCTGATCGTAATTGCTTTTTGTTTTAAGCCCCGTATTCCCGCAAACAAGGTTATTAAAAGCATCGAGGCAGTATAAAGAACACCTGCGATCCTATGCTGACTGAATCCTATAACATACAGCAAATTATTGAAAATAAAAAAGATAAGGAATGAGATCATAAACGACCTGGTCCATGATGTATCGATCTGCTCGGTACTTGAATAATGATTTTCAATCAATGAAAGGTGCTTGCGGTATTTCTTTACTGTAAGTATAAGGTAAACAACCAATTGAATATTTACAACCAGGTAAATGGCAATAATATAGATAATCAGCAGGTATAAGACCAGGGGGCCGGATTTCCGGAATTCAACAGCGAACGACAGGTACCCGATCTTTTGGGCAAATGTCATAAACAGGAAGGGAGTGTTCAGGATCAGGATTGCCGCAGCCGGTAGAAAATGGATTGAATCGCGGATGGTAAAACGGAAATTGTTACGGGTAACAGAGAGGATATAGAGATAAAAAACAGGTATCAAACACAAAATAACCGGGAGGATTGGGTAATAAAGATAAGTAAGAGCCGAAAAAAATTTGAGCCTGTAGAGCAGGTTGAAACCGAAATATACCGAGAGGAAAACATAGAATACCCCGAAAATGATCCTTGAAGATCCGCCTGTCTCTGACCTTGAAATAAAAAGGAGAAAGGCCATCACCATGCACTGGTAAACAGGCAAGGCATATAATATGGTCAGAAATGATTCCACACCGGTTTCCTTTGGTGCAAAGTTATACATTTTGACCGGGCCTTATTGTAAATACGAACGGAAGAACGCTCCAAACAATCAGTGCCTTATCTCTTCTGCTGAAATTCGTACTGGTGCGAATTCAGGAATCTGAACCTGTTGAGAAGAGATACCGAAGGTAAAAAGCGGAATTTTGCGCCTGGCTAAACTTATAAAAGTATAATCATGACTAAAAACAACTTCTCAAGGTGGGGTCTCCTGGTATTGCTGACGACTCTCGCCATCAATGTTAAATCTCAGAATTACGTAGAAATCGGCAGCGGTACTGTTCAAAACAGCATGCCGGTATACTCCAGCTGGAATTATTCCTGGAGTTCGCTGATTTACAATCATGCCGATCTCGGAACCGCCAAATCCATCATCAAAATAGCCCTGAACTGCACCAACGGGCCAAAGACCGTTACCAATCAGAAGATCTATTTCAAGCTTACCTCCAATTCTGTATTTGCCAATGCAAATTATGAGGATCCCCTGAATAATGGTTATACACTTGTGTACCAGGGCGATCTCACCTTTGCTAGCGGATGGAACGAGATCACACTCTTAACGCCCATTCCTTATGATGGCGTGCAGAATATTGCCATTCACTGGGAAAACCGCTGGGGAACCACATACGGACCCAACTTTAATTCGACAAGTTCGACCATCAACAACAACAAAAATTGCGGCAATGATCAGAATTTTCCGCCCCCGGGCCAAACAGGCTACCTTAACCCATATCCCAGTTCACTCACCAACATGCGTTTCTACTATAATGGAAGTGGCCCGGCAACACCAACAAACCCGAATCCTGCAGATAATGCCACAGTAGTTTCCGTCAGCACTTCACTCTCATGGCAGCTTGGTGCAAATACCACAACCTACGATCTCTGGTTCGGAACCGATCCGCAAAACCTTTCCCTTGTCGTTAATAACGCACCAGTCTCAGGCCCTGGCACCTTCACTTATACTCCTCCAACCCTTCTTGCTGATTCAACATGGCATTACTGGAAAGTGATTGCCAAAAACGGAACCCAGCAGGAATCCTCTCCTCTGTGGAAATTTAAAACCGAGGTGGTCATCGACCAGTTTCCTTATAGCCAGGGTTTTGAAGATTCGACTGTATTTAATACCTATCCGGTTCAGAGCGCATGGGTCATAATACCCGATGTTTCATGGTATCAGTATACTACTCAACAACATTCAGGCCAGCTTTGCGCAAAAACCTTATGGTATACCAGCGGCAACGAAGCTATCCTGAGGTCCCCGAAAGTTCTTCTTCCTCCGAATCATTCTATCTCATTCTACTGGAAAAATACCACTTCAAACAAGTTGGCAAATCATGATACAGCGTATTTCGAGGTGACTGCCAACGGGGGGCAAACATGGATAAAGGTTGACACCCTTTCTCCGGCAACATCGAACGGGTCCTACCTGCAGCGCATTCACAGCCTGAATGCTTTTGCAGGGAACAACTGCTACTTCAGGTTCAGGCACCGGACTGATAACAGCAGTAGCGCTGCCAACGTTTATCTTGATGACATTTCCATTTATCCTGATAACAGCAATATTACACTTTCAGTAACTCCTCCTAATCAGAATGTTAACTCTCCCGCCGGGAGTACCCAATTCACCGTCACAACAACAGCTCCATGGACCGCTGTCTCGGATCAGACATGGTGTACAGTTACATCTTCGGGAAGCGGAAACGGAACGATTACGGCAAACTACCTGCAGAACACGGATCTTAATCCCCGCATAGCTGCCATCACTGCAACAGTGACCGGATTACCCCCTGTAACTGTTACAGTAACCCAGAACGGAACTTCGGCTGTTCTTTCAGTCTCACCTCCTGTTCAGAACGTAGGCTGCTCTGCTGATTCCGCCATTTTCCAGGTTACATCGAATGTCAGCTGGACTACCTCTTCTGATGCTGCATGGTGCATTCCCACACCTTCAGGATCAGGAAACGGACAGTTGATTGCAGCATGCCAGGAAAATACAACTCAACTAAGCCGCACCGCCAATATCACTGTCAGTGCCCAAGGTATTGCTCCCGTGGTTGTAGAGGTAATCCAGCAATCCGGTCCGGTAGGCATCAGTACTTCCGATAACAAAGGATTAACTGTCTTTCCAAATCCCACATCCGGCCTGATAAAGGTTAATTTTGGCAATCTGGACCTCCTGGATGCAACCGTCGAAATCATCAATGCAAATGGGCTAATGATAATGAAACTGAAGGCAGAATCCGCTGCAATGACGCTTGATCTTTCAGAACAGGGAAAAGGTGCTTACCTGTTCGTATTTAAAAATTCCAATATAACTCTCGCCAAGAAAATTATAGTGAAATAATAGCCGGCAGCAGTGTTCCTCATAACTAAAACAGGCAGAGATGCGGAATCACTGCTGAGGTTTGATTGCAACAATACCTGCCGAGGCAAGAGGTGTGAGAATAGGCTTTATCTTCAACAGAGAGGGACTGATTAAGCCAAGGGCCCCGGGGAGTTCCGATATTACAATAAACCTGACCAGCCAGGATGGAACTTCTTTCGCCCAGAAAAGAGAAGCAGATAACTGCTCAATTGGCGTGGTTGATTTCATGAACCCGGCCAGTTGTAAAGCACTCCGTAGTTAATGTAATCAGGGCTTTTCTTGGCGCTGCGTACAATGGTGTCCTCATAAGCATATAAATAATAGAAATTCAGGGGTTTTTGACTGTGGTACGGTCAATCCGTCAATCTCCGCCTATTTTGATCGACTGCCTTATTCTCTTAATATCAATAGTGTGAGGTGAGCATGTGACTTTTGATAAAATCCGGATTAAGATAAAATTATTAACTTGTACTGGGTTATTAATGACATGATTTTGGATTCATTGAATATTTGTATGACACGAAAGTTTACTCAATTTCTGTGATAAAAAGGGTTTTACTTCTGATATCGATCCTCGCCGGGGCGTTGATTGTTGTTTATGCACAGGACAATGCCAGGTACGTCAAGGTATTCATTGGGACTGACGGAACCGGACATACCTTTCCGGGGCCTTCAATGCCTTTTGGCATGGTTCAACCCGGCCCTGATAACCAGGCCGAAGACTGGAATCACACCAGTGGTTATCAGTATCGTGACACTCTCCTTGCAGGATTTTCCCAGACCCGGTTAAGCGGGACAGGTATCAGTGAAATGGGGGATATTTTGCTTCTGCCTTACGTACAAACACAGCCCGAAAACCTGAGATTCCTTTATTTCAAGGATTCGGAGAAAGCAAGTCCCGGCTATTACACCCTGCTCAAGAAAGACAGGGTAAAAGTGGAGCTTACATGTTCCGAACGGGTTGCCTTTCACAAATATACATACCCGGGTCCGGAAGCTAAACTGCTGGTCGACCTACAGCATGGACTTCGCTTTCTTACCGACAGCCTGGTATTGGAAAGTGATGTGAAAGTTGAAGATAATCAAACCATCTCAGGTTACTGTCATACGAAAAACTGGGTGGAACGCAAGTATTTCTTTGTCCTTAAAACTGACAGGGTGTTTTATAAATCTGAGTTACTCCCAAGGGGGAGAAAGGAAAATGCGCCAAAATATCTCCTGGCTTTTACACTGGATAACACAAGAATATTACAGGTAAAGGTGGCCCTATCTACGTTAGATGTTGAGGATGCAAAAATCAACCTGCAGGCAGAGATACCGGGTTGGAATTTTGACCGGGTGGTTCAGAATGCCCGTCAAATCTGGAATAAATATTTAAACAGGATCGACATCACGGCTGGTGCTGCCCAAAAGGAAATATTTTATACCTCCCTGTATCATTTTTTATTGCAGCCATCGAATATTGCAGACGTAAATGGGAAATACCGCGGGGCTGATGACAGGATTGCAGTTGCACCGAATGGTGAATATTATTCAACGCTTTCGATCTGGGATATCTACAGGACTGCTTTCCCCTTAATGGAAATCCTTGTGCCGGAAAGGATCAATGGAATGATAAATACCCTGTTGCTGCATTCCAAAGCAGTAGGGTTTTTGCCAATCTGGACAGCCTGGGGACAGGACAACTACTGCATGATAGGAAACCATTCCATTCCGATGATTCTGTCAGCTTACAATAACGGGTTTAAAGGTTTTGATCCCAGGGAAGCATTGGAAGCAATGGTTGAAACTTCGACAAAAAGCCATATCAATTCCAACTGGGAGTTGTATAACCAGTACGGCTATTATCCTTATGACAAGCTGGATAATGAATCCGTTTCACGCACCCTGGAAAGCGGTTTCGATGACTGGTGTGTTGCACAAATGGCTGAAAAGCTTGGTGACAAACCAACTTCCATCTCGTTTTATAAAAGGGCTGGTTATTATAAAAACCTTTATGATCCCGGCAGTAAAATGTTTCGCGGCAGGGATACACAGGGGAACTGGAGAACTCCTTTTGACCCCCTTGCTGCAACTTCACCTATGAATAATCCCGGAGATTATACTGAAGCAAATGCATGGCAATACTTCTGGACGCCTGCCCAGTTTGATGTCGAGGGCATCATAATGCTGTTGGGCGGGAAAGAAGCCTTCACAAAACAACTTGACGATTTCTTTACCATCGAAACAAAAAATCCTGATAAATTCCTGGGGCAGGAAGCAATGATCGGGCAATATGCCCATGGTAATGAGCCCGGCCACCATATTCTCTATTTATATGCGTTTTCAAACACTCCCAAAACGGGGCAGAAATATATCCATCGGATCATAAATGAATTCCATCGCAACACTCCTGACGGTATGATTGGAAATGATGATTGCGGACAAATGTCGGCATGGTATATCATGTCTTCCCTGGGATTTTTTCCTGCCAATCCTGCGAGTAGCCAGTTCGTTTTAGGGCACCACAGGTTTCCAATGCCGTTATTTATTTTACAAATGGAAAGAAATTTACCATTGATGCCGGAAAACTTTCGTCAAAAGCCATTTATACAGGAAAGATCTCTCTAAACGGATCTATCCACAAAGATCCTTTCATTAATTACCTGCAAATAATGAATGGAGGCAATCTGAGTTTTGAAATGATTGGTAATTAATGGAGAAAACAATCAATGCTAGCGCTATTTTTCAACATTGGCCGCTGCGTTCATTGACCTGGTCTGGAGAATGGTTCTTTCCACAATCGTCAGTGTTATTGGTTTCTTCCTGGCAAAATGGCTATGATTTTTTTGTAATTTGCAGATATGATCCATAATTGTCACTTGCAGAAAACATATACCATGAGACATTTTTACTTTATCCTTCTTTTTCTTTATCCGCTTGCTTGTTTTTCGCAGGATACGATAAATATTACGCTCAATCCGGGCATTACAGGAAAAACGATCCCTTCCGATTTTGCCGGTTTGTCGTTCGAGAAGGACTGCCTGAAAAAAGGATATTTAAATCCTCGTTTTGATACGTTGATCAGGCTGTTTCAAACATGCGGGATTAAGTCGCTGCGTGTCGGAGGAAATTCAGTAGATACAAACACACTAAGCACCTCCAATGCAGGCATGCATTACACACGGGCGGAATTAGACAGTTTATTTCTTTTTGCACAGAAAGCCGGTTGCAAAATTTTAATCGGTTTGAATTTAAAAAATTCCAATGCTCTAAGCGCCGATACCGAAGCAAGTTATGTTATGCAATATCAGAATAGTTCCCTATTTGGATTTGAAGTGGGCAACGAGCCCGACCATTACCCTAAAAAATACTCGTATAGCGATTACAAACGGGATTTCACGACTTATTATAATACAATCAGGCAATCTAACCCTGCCGCTGTTTTCACCGGACCAGCCTGTGCCAGTGATTTTGAAACTTTCACCTTGCCCTTCTGCGGGGAGATGGGTGACAAGATATCTATGCTAACGCAACATTATTACGGAGGGCAAAAGAATTCAGGAACAATTTCTGTGCAGATCGATTCTTTGATGAGTATGTATAAACTAGCTCATGTATCAGAGGAGGTAAGGAGATTGGCCAGTTGTGCCAAAAGTAAAGGGATCATATTTCGCATGAGTGAATGCAATTCAATTGATCATGGAGGACAAAAAGGCGTGAGTGATTCTTTTGCTTCAGCCCTTTGGGCTTTGGACTATATGTACCAGTTGGCCAGTGAAAGTTGTGCGGGAGTTAATTTTCATGGAGGACTTGCTGGAGAGTATACAGTTTTTTCAAGGGACAACGGTATTTATCGTGCCCGTCCGATTGCATACGGAATTCTTGCTTTCCAGATTGGAAGCAAAGGCAGTTTCATTTATGATACCGTAACGAATAAAAAAATAAACCTGGATAGTTATAGTGTTATTGACAGCTCAAATAATATATATACAACCGTCATCAATAAAGAAACAGACACATTGAAAAAAGCAGTGATAAATTTAACAGTGACAGATACCGTGAACTCCAGGTATTATAGTGCAGAATACGTGAAGCTATACTCCCCGTCATTGAAAGATACAACCGGGGTTAGCCTTGGCGGACAGGTGGTGGATTCATTGGGAACTATTCCTGCTTATAAATGGACATCGTTGGCAGTTACTTCGCATCAGACAAAAATTCCGGTTAATCCACATTCAGCGGTTGTGATAAAATTCAATTATAAATATGGGAATTCTATCAATGATCATTCTGAAAACAATAAACACCTTCTCAATTTGTATCCCAACCCTGCAACTGAAAAAGTGACCATTATTACTGACAAGACGGAGCCTTCTGTTATTTCCATTTACAATCTGCAGGGTCAACTCCTTATACAACAGCAGGCACAGCAAGGTAAAACATACATTGACATAAGTGAACTTACAAAAGGAGTTTATATAGTGAGATTATACAGCAACGCCAGGGCGGAAGCAGGCAGGATAATTAAAGAATGAAATTTGAAGCAACTGGTAAATAAGGCCTTCCTGTTATAACATTTGCTTCGCTGTTTCAACAGTAATTTCCAATACTCTTGTGAGAAACGAAAATTTCTGTTTCATAAAATCATATTCGTCACCAGAGATTATATATTTTGCCGTGCCATTAATAAGAAAACCTGTCCCGGGATAATCTTTATATCCCAAAACATCTTTACTCCCAAGTGTTAATTTTACACTGCTGTTTACATTAACATTTGCCTCTGTTTTTCTAAAACCATAAGCTGGAATTAGTATGCGCTCATCCTCTGTTACCACAAGATATGAATTCCATGTATTCGCAACATGGGTTTCGACACCCCACGATACAATGGATACAACGCCTTCGTGTTGTAACACTTCTAAAAACTTTTCCGGTAATTTTTTATTTTCATTCATGTTTATTTGTTAAGACAGGTTCGTTACATTCATTCAGGTTGCCAATAAAAGCACTGAAGATGAGCTTTACAGTGAAATTCCTGATTCTTTAACCAATATAAATGGTCAGGGGTAATATTAATTCTCTTTGAAATAAACGACTAATCTTACACAGCCATAAATCGGGACCCCGCTGATAATGATTTAATGCCGCCGGGATTATTTGGGATCCCTGATCATCGAAGCGATCTTTTCGAAAGCATTTTCATCCTTTATTACATACTGCTCGGCTCCCTTCTGGATAGTTTGAAGCGCGATGGCATAGTGCTCCTGGCTGGATAGCATAATGACATGTATATCGGTATGATGCTTCATGATCACCTGCAATATTTCCATTCCATTGGCCGCATCTTTCTGAACGGAATTCAGGTAGTAATCCAGAATGATGAAGTCCGGCTTTTCGGCCAGATGTTTCAGGCACTCTTCGCCTGTATTGAAAATATGGATTTCATTCAGGGTTTTTCGTGTGAGATAATCTTTCAACGCTTCAGTGAGCATCGTATCATCATCCACAATGAAAATTTTCTTCGGCATATCCAGGTCCATAGGTCATATTTTTTGTAAAAATAACGAATATCGTAAGAATGACACCTTTTATGTTAATTCAATGATCGCGCGTTTAACATCTACAAGCAATATATCGATTTCTGAAGATATCGTGGCTGGCCTTGCTTCATTTCTGCATTTCTGTTCCAGGAGCAGCGACATGTTGCCTGTGTTCTTCATGCCCATCATGATAAACTTGGTCTTGAAACCATGAAGTAGATTTGCCACCTCCTCAAAATCATCAGCAGCAAGGGCCGCGTTTACTTTTTCTAACAGGACCGGGGCCGATTGCAAAAACATGCTGACATACTTTTGCATTTTTTCCCTGTCCCCTTCGCAGAAGTTTTTAAGGTATGACAAATCCGTGACTTTTTCCATCTCAGATGGCCCTGCTGCATTTGCTTCACCGGAATTCTCCAGCGTTCTTACTGTTATATCCATTACTTCAGCAATTCCAAGGATCAACTGGGAGGCGCTGAACGGCTTGGGAATATAAGAGTTCATCCCGGCCTGCCTGCATTTGTCCAGGTCGGTTCTCAGAACGCTTGCAGTTAAGGCAATGATCGGAATGTCATTTTTTGGCGAAGAAAGATTTGAGCGGATGAACCTGGTTGCTTCAAAACCATTCATTTCAGGCATCTGGATATCCATTAATATTACATCAAAGTCTTTAGCTCTGAGCAGCTCTATTACTTCCCGCCCGTCCGATGCAGTCTCAATGCTGACATCAGCTTTTGATCTCAACGTATCCTCGGCAACTATCCTGTTATACTCATTATCATCGGCAATCAAAATTTTTAATCCGTCCAGAATGTGCCCGTCAATATGTGCATGGGCATTCAGTTGTTTATGCAATCTCTCCCCGGACCCTTCTTCAAAATTGAGAATAAATGAGAACGTGGTACCAGCTCCTTCCTCACTCTCTATTTTTATTTCACCTCCGTGCAATTCAACCAGCTGCCTGCTGATGCTCAGCCCCAGTCCTGTGCCGCCATACTTCCGGGTATCCGATGAATTGGCCTGTTTGAAACTTTCAAAGACCGTTTCAAGTTTATCTTTCGGGATCCCTATGCCGGTATCGATGACTGAAAACCTGATATTCATCACAGTGGACGGATCCCCGGAAGCTAATGCAACTTTTATCTGGACGCTTCCCTTTTCGGTGAACTTGATGGCATTTCCCGCAAGATTAAGAATGATCTGGTTCAGGCGCACAGGATCACCTATCAGCACATCGGGAATGCTGTAGTCGATATCGCTCAGCAAATGCAATCCTTTTTCATCGGCTTTATGCCGCATGGTTTCTATAACCTGTTGAACCGTTTCGTGAAGAGAAAAGTCTGTTTTCTCCAGTTCCATTTTCCCGGATTCAATTTTTGACAGATCCAGGATGTCGTTAATTATATGTAGCAGGATATCCGATGACTTTTTTATTCCTTCGAGGTAATGCTGCTGGTCGGACCGCGGATTTTTATCGATCAGTAAATTCGTCATTCCCATCACCGCATTCATGGGAGTCCGGATCTCGTGGCTCATATTGGCCAGGAACTGCTGTTTGAACTTTTCACTTTGCTCCGCCCTTTCTTTTTGTTCCAGGATTTCTTTCTGGGCAGCATGCAGGCGCAGATTGGATTTACGCTGATTGTTGTAATTCTTGAATACGAAGAACAGTAAAAATGCAACCAGGGCCATGCCGATAAAACCCGCATAGGTAAAGGTCTTCTGCTTCTGCAACCTGAGTTGGTTCAGCTTGTTTTCCACGGCATGCTGCAAACTATCCGTTGCCTGCTTTTTATCAAATTCATACTTCATTGAGAGTTGGGTGAGCTTTTTATCCTTTTCAAGATTAAAAATAGAATCTTTAATGGCCACATATTTTTTATAATATTCCAGGGCACATTTATACTCTCCGATTTCCTCGTAGCATATGCTGTTTGAAATGTAGGAATCCTGTAATAAATAAAGATCCCCTAATTCTTTTTGAATCACAATAGCGCTGTCTGCATAGATCGCGGCTTTTCTGATGGCCACCGGTTTGTTCCCGGCAAATAGTTTATTTAAGGTGGATTTATTTCTGTCGGTTGCAATCAGGAAATAAGTATAGGCAATTACCCCATAGTTATAACTTATATTCCTCTTGACATTTAATTCCTTTTGAAGCCTCAAAGCCCGGAAAAGATATTCCAGTGCGTCGAGGTATTCAGCCTGCTGGCGATACTGGTCGCCGATGTTTTCCAGCTCGTTTGCCACGGCATGCTTGTTTCCATCTGCTTCATAATATTTTACAGCTTCTTCATAATATTGATAGGCCTTTGTGAAATCCTTCTTTTGCCTGTAAACAAGTCCAATTGCATTTAAAGCCCTCGCAGAACCTGATTTATTCCCAATGGCCTGGCTGAGCTTCAGGGCCTGGTTAAAATAATCCAGTGCGTTTGGATAATCATCTTTTTTTTGATAAAAATCACCTATATCGTACAAGATATCCTGCATGGCGATTTTATCCCCCGATTCCCGGGCCATCTTTAAAGCTTTCTGATAATATTCCATTGCCTTTGCATATTCTGACAAGCTGTAATAAATCAATCCCAGCCTGTTGAAACCACGTGTAATTCCTGATTTATCGCCTATCTCCTCATCGATCTTCAGGGATTGCAAATAATATTCAAGGGCCTTTGGATAATCGGCTTTCCCATAGTAATAGTTCATTCCTGTTACAACATTAGCCTTGGCAATCCCTGGTTTCCAGTGAAGTCTCCCGGCCAGCGACAAGGCTTGCATCCCGAGTTTGATCCCTTCGTCGGGGTTGACGTAGCAATAAGTAAAACTCAGGTCATTCAGCAGCTTTACCTTGCTTGTATCTTCTTTTGATTTGGTTAATTGCTGAAGTAAAGAATCTATTCGGATCTGCCCCTGTTTTTGAGCGAAGGCATGAACCGAAATCATCAAAATTGCAAGGAACAGGGTGGCTTTTATTTTCATTTTTCTGAACGATTGACTAGCTTATTCATTTCAGGAATCTGAAGCTGGTGTCATAGTGGCTTAATGGCCTCCCGGTACAGAGCCGTCAAACAGTCTCCATTTCCAGGTATTCTTGACTTTAACAAGAATTCCCGTGAACCGATAAGGAAATTTTACGGTTTTTTCCTTATCATTGGTAACTATCATATATCCATCCATAAAAACCCAGGCCGTATTCCCGTTATGATCAATATCGACCCTTTTCATATCCCACGAGAAACCACGGCGAGCAAATAAGGTTTTCATCCAGTTTTCTATTTGTTCCCTCCCTTTGAATACTTCACCGCTGTCGGAGCCAACAGCCAAAATTGCCTCGTTGTTATCAAATAATTCCATGAAATGATTCACATCCCTGTTCCTGGCCGAGTTATTCCATAATTCCAGCGAAGCTGTGATCTCCTTTGTTATTGCTGCATCTTTCCCCTGCTTCTTGTCAGATTTATCGGTATGAGGATAACCTGAGGCTGATATCAGGAAACATATTAATGTGAAAATTACTTTCCCGGATTTTTGAAATTGTCTCATCTTATTGTTTATGTATATACATTAGTGA
>Ga0073936_10001345_pt1 | contig 37918 bp, 35 predicted proteins | sample AliMusrvi5mmetaG_FD_87041 | JGI IMG/M metagenome (GOLD analysis project Ga0073936, IMG submission 87041) | Freshwater lake bacterial and archeal communities from Alinen Mustajarvi, Finland, to study Microbial Dark Matter (Phase II) - Alinen... | ecosystem: Environmental > Aquatic > Freshwater >...
CTTCGATGGAGTGCTCACCGTGGTTAATCGCCTCTTTGCAGTCGTTAAACCTAGCTATGCCATCTTCGGAGAGAAGGATTTTCAGCAACTCTTTATAGTCAAGAGATGGGTAAAGGAGAATCAGATTCCAGTTGAAATTATTGCCGTGCCGACAGTGCGAGATGGCGATGGTCTCGCCCTCTCCTCTCGCAACGCTCGCCTAACGCCAGAAGATCGTAAGAGTGCGCTCGTGATTAATCGGGCGCTACGCGCTTCAAGTAGAGATGAGATGGTGGCGGTCCTAGCAGAGGAGCCCGGCTTTAAACTGGATTATGCAGAGATTATCGATGAGGAGAGTTTTCAAATAGCAGATTCAGAGACTCGATTACGTCGCGGAATTGTCGCAGGTTGGGTAAATGGAGTTCGATTGATCGACAATATGCCATTGCGGACTGAGGAGTAGCGACAGAAATGAAACTCTTTGCGGGGAAACCCGGTTGGACCACTCATGCAGATGTCATCGTTATTGGTTCTGGGGTAGCGGGTCTAACAACTGCGCTCAATGCTCGCGCTGCAAATCTTTCGGTGCTTCTAGTAACTAAGGCCCATATTGATGAAGGCTCGACGAAGTGGGCACAAGGTGGAATTGCAGCAGCACTTGGACCGGGCGATTCGCCAGAGGAGCACAAGGAAGACACTTTGATCGCCGGTGCGGGTCTCTGCGATATCGATGCAGTAAATGTTCTTGTTACCGAAGGACCAGAGGCGGTTCGCAAATTAATTGCGCGCGGCGCCGTCTTTGATAAGGCCGAGAGCGGTGAGATTGCACTAACCCGAGAGGGCGGACACCATCGAAATCGCATCCTGCATGCAGGTGGAGACGCGACCGGCGCAGAAGTATCGCGCGCACTTCTTGCCGCAGTGCAAAATGATTCTGGTATTGAAGTCATCGAACACGCTCTTGTTATTGATGCCCTGCAAGCTGCAGATGGCCGTGTATGTGGCGTGACCTTGCACGTTATCGGTGCAGGTTCCAGTTCTGGTGTCGGGAGGGCACTTGCTCGCGCTGTAGTGATCGCAACGGGTGGCCTCGGTCAGGTTTATTCGCAGACAACGAACCCATCTGTCTCTACCGGCGATGGTGTTGCGCTAGCCCTGCGGGCAGGCGCAGCGGTCGCAGATGTGGAATTTATTCAATTCCATCCAACAGTGCTCTGGCGCGATACCTCCGCTGCCGGGCAGCAACCTCTCATTAGCGAGGCGGTGCGGGGCGAAGGAGCGGTACTTCTCAATCACAAAGGCGAGCGTTTCATGGAGGCTGTGCATCCACAGGCGGATCTAGCGCCACGAGATATCGTCGCAAAGGAGATCTTTAATCAGATGCGTGAAGCCCATGTTCCGCATATGTGGCTTGATGCAACCGCTGTACCTGATTTCAAAGGACGCTTCCCAACGATCTACGCATCCTGTATGACAAATGGGATTGACCCTGAACACCAATTAATTCCCGTCGCGCCTGCTTCGCACTACGCATCAGGCGGGGTCTTAGTTGACTTGCAGGGGCAGAGCACAGTCCCAGGACTTTACGTGTGCGGTGAGAGCGCATGCACAGGAGCGCATGGCGCTAATCGCCTTGCCTCAAATTCTCTCTTAGAAGGTCTGGTTTTCGGCGCGCGCATCTCTGAACACATTGCTGGCAATCTGCCAGAGCAACTAGAACCAGTTGAGGACATGCAAGAAGAGCGCGTTTTGATGGATCCTTCGATTCGAATCCCGCTGCAACTTGCCATGAGCGAGGGAGCGGGAGTGATGCGATCTGCAAAGAGTTTGAAGGCGACGCTGGCGACGCTGGAGCAATTGGGTAAGCGACAGGTGCGAGAGCCAGGCGTCGATGCATGGGAGGTCTCAAATCTCTACTTCCTCGCCACGGCAATTGTCCGCTCTGCCCTAGAGAGGCACGAGTCTCGTGGATCTCACTGGCGGAGTGATTACCCAGAAAGAAGTGAGGAGTGGAAGGTGCGAATTGTTGAGCGTCTGGATATGGCCGGCACCTGGAGCACTACAAGAAAGGTGATCGAGGGTGAGTGATTCATTGGATGCCCTTATCGCCCTCGCAATCGCTGAAGATTTGGCAGGCGGAGTCGATATAACCTCTACCGCAACGATCCCCGCAGAGCAGATCAGCACGGCGAAATTCGTGAGCCGACAAGCAGGGGTCATAGCTGGGATTGATGTAGTGATCCGCGTTCTTCATACGGTGGGTATCACAGATATTGCTACTCCGATCCACGATGGGGAGCGAGTAACTCCTGGCAGCACCATTTTGCTAGCGCGTGGCAACACGAGAAAACTGCTGCTTGCCGAGCGGACCGCTCTGAATTTTTTGACTCACCTCAGCGGAATCGCAACTGAGACCAGTCGGTGGGTTGATGCGATCGCGGGCACTAGCTGTCAGATTCGAGATACACGCAAGACAACGCCTGGTTGGCGGCTACTAGAAAAAGCTGCGGTGCGCGCCGGCGGCGGAGTCAACCATCGACTATCGCTCTCAGATGCTGCTCTGGTGAAAGATAACCATGTGGTGGCGGCCGGTGGAGTCCTGCAAGCCTTTGAGTTAGTGCGCCAGAAATACCCGGATACCGAGATCGAAGTTGAGGTAGATAATTTGAAGCAACTACAGGAGGTCCTAGTTGGGAGCCCTGATCTAGTACTGCTCGACAATATGTCTCCTGAACTCTGCCGCGATGCTGTTGCAATTGTTGCTGGTCGCGCAAAACTAGAGGCATCGGGTGGAATCACTCTGGAGAGCGCTCTTGCTTATGCGCGCAGCGGCGTTGACTACCTTGCCATTGGAGCACTTACTCACTCTGCAAAAGCGCTCGATATTGGTCTCGATCTGACGATGGGAAGATAAATGCTCCTCACAATTGATGTAGGAAATACCAACACGGTGTTAGGTGCATTTGATGGCGCGACCCTGATTCACTCATGGCGGGTGAAGACTGATCCGCGCGATACCGCGGATGAACTCTGGTTGCAGTACAGGGCTCTTCTCGATGGGATCGAAGTTGATGGACTCTCGATCTGCTCAACTGTTCCCGCGACGCTCCGTGAACTTCGCAATATGGTGGCCCGTTACTTCACCTCTATTCCTGTCACCATTGTGGAGCCCGGTATTAAGACAGGTGTTCCACTTCTAGTTGATAATCCAAAGGAGATAGGCGCTGACCGCATCGTAAATACTTTGGCGGCGCATGAACTCTTTGGCGCCGATGGCCCCTGCATCGTTGTGGATTTTGGTACCTCAACTAATCTCGATGTCGTCTCGCCCAAAGGCGAATTCTTAGGTGGAGCCCTCGCCCCCGGTATAGAAATCTCGGTCGATGCCCTTGCGGCGAGGGCGGCTCAACTACGCAAAGTGGAATTGGTAAAGCCAAAATCCGTAATCGGTAAGAACACAGTCGAAGCGTTGCAATCGGGGACCATCTATGGATTTGCTGGACAGGTCGATGGGCTGGTCACCAGAATCATTGCAGAGTTAGAAATTCTCTATCCCGGCACTGGTCCTACCACCGTAATCGCAACGGGTGGACTCGCTCCACTAGTGCTCGGCATAAGTGAAACTATCGATACCCACGAACCGGACTTGACTCTCCTTGGATTGGCCATGGTCTTTGACCGAAATTCGGGCGATAAATAACGACAGGGTAGACTGACTAGATTATGAGTGAAGAGATCATTGCAGATGACCTGCCAGAGCAATTACGTATTCGCCGTGAAAAGCGCAGCGCGATCTTAGCCCGTGGCGATGAGGCCTACCCAGTAGCTGTAGCCCGCACCGCCACCCTCAAGGAGATTCGGGCTCGCCATGCTGATCTCGCGATAGATGTTGCGACGGGAATTCAAGAGTCCTTAGCAGGGCGAGTCATCTTTAAGCGCGATACTGGCAAGCTCTGTTTCGCAACCTTGCGAGAAGGAGATGGAACAGAGTTACAGGCGATGTTCTCACTCGACAAGGTTGGCGCTGATCTTCTCAATCAGTGGAAGAGCGATATTGATATTGGTGATCTTGTAAGTGTTACCGGCGAAATTATTACCTCCAAACGTGGAGAGCTCTCCATTCTTGCCGACTCTTATCAACTCGCGGCGAAGTCGCTACGTCCACTTCCTGTCGAACACAAGCCACTCTCTGAGGAGACGCGCGTTCGTATGCGTTATGTAGACCTGATTGTTCGCCCCGAGGCCCGCTTCAACGCGCGCCTTCGCCCACAGGTCATGAAATCTTTGCGAGATTCATTCTCTTCTCGTGAGTTTATTGAGGTTGAGACTCCGATGCTGCAAGTCATGCATGGGGGTGCTGCTGCTCGTCCCTTTAAAACTCATAGCAACGCTTACGATATGGATCTCTTTTTACGTATCGCACCTGAACTCTTCTTGAAGCGCTGTGTTGTCGGTGGGTTGGAGCGTGTCTTTGAAATTAACCGAAACTTCCGCAACGAGGGAGCTGACTCCAGTCACTCACCGGAGTTCGCGATGATCGAGGCCTATCAAGCATATGGCGATTGGGATTCCATCGCCGCGCTGACTCGTGATCTCATCCAAGAGGCTGCCTTCGCGGTCTATGGATCTCATGTGGTTACTCATCATGATGGTCGTCAGCTCGATCTAGGTGGAACGTGGCGTGAAGCAAACCTCTTTGACTTAATCTCCGAAGGTGTGGGTGAAGTTGTGACCGCGCAAACCGCCCTTGATGAATTAAAGGTAATCGCAACAAAACTCGGTATAAAGATCGATCCTAAGTGGGTTCCCGGCAAGTTAGCCGAAGAGATCTTTGAACATGTCACCGAAGGCCAATTGATGGAGCCGATCTTCGTGCGCGGCTTCCCAGTTGATACCTCGCCGCTCGTACGGGCACACAGAACTACTCCTGGCCTCGTCGAGAAGTGGGATCTCTACGTTGAAGGCTTTGAACTTGCAACTGGATACTCTGAGTTGATCGATCCAGTCATTCAACGTGATCGCCTAGTGGAACAAGCAGCCTTGGGTGCTAAGGGAGATGTCGAGGCGATGAACCTTGATGAAGATTTCTTGCGCGCTATGGAGTACGGAATTCCTCCGATGGGTGGAATGGGTATGGGCGTTGATCGGCTCTTGATGACTCTGACTGGCTTAGGTATTCGCGAAACCATTCTCTTTCCACTCGTGAAGCCAGAGGAACAATGAGTGATGTAATTGTTCGCCCAGCGCGAACTTCGGATATCAAGGCTATCCGCGCCATCATCGATACCTATGTTCTCGGGCGTCGTCTACTCGCCAAGGAGACAGTCACGCTTTACGAGACTGTCCAAGAATTCACCATTGCTGAGTACGAAGGAGAGATTGTCGGGTGTGGTGCGCTCCACGTGCTCTGGGAGGACCTCGCTGAAGTTCGCACAGTGGCAGTCCTGGAATCCATGAGGGGCAAGGGGGTTGGCAATGCGATTATCGGAAATATTGTCGAGCGCGCCCGCAGCCTGGGCGTGGAGCGGATCTTCTGCCTCACATTTGAGACCGAATTCTTTGGCCGCAACGGCTTTGAAGTGATCGAAGGAACGCCTGTCGAACCTGAGGTTTATCAGCAATTATTACGCTCTTACGACGAAGGCGTCGCCGAATTCTTGGATCTAGAGCGGGTAAAGCCCAACACCTTGGGTAATACTCGAATGCTTCGCATCCTCTAGCCCGTCAAATCTCTCGGGGTTGTCTCAGCCTTCGAGAAGGGCATAAATCACCCCGAAACCGTGTTACAGGTAGGCTAATCCTAAGTAAGTAGAAAGAGGTGCCCCCATGTTTGAGCGCTTTACAGATAGAGCCCGCCGCGTCGTTGTCCTGGCGCAGGAAGAGGCTCGCATGCTCAACCACAACTACATCGGCACCGAGCACATCCTTCTGGGTTTAATCCATGAGGGGGAGGGCGTTGCCGCCAAGGCCTTGGAAGCTCTCGGTATCTCACTTGAGGCTGTGCGCTCGCAGGTCGAGGAGATCATTGGCCAGGGCCAGCAAGCCCCTTCCGGTCATATTCCATTTACACCGCGCGCTAAGAAGGTTCTTGAACTCTCTCTCCGTGAGGCGCTACAACTCGGCCACAATTACATTGGCACCGAGCACATCCTGCTGGGACTGATCCGCGAAGGCGAGGGCGTCGCTGCACAAGTATTGGTAAAGCTAGGGGCTGATCTCAATCGGGTTCGCCAGCAAGTAATCCAGCTTCTCTCCGGTTACCAAGGCAAGGAGCCCGCTGCACAAGGTGGACCGGCCGAAGGAACACCATCAACGTCACTGGTACTCGATCAATTCGGACGTAACCTGACCCAGGCTGCCCGCGAAGGAAAGCTTGATCCTGTAATCGGTCGCGAAAAAGAGATTGAACGTGTCATGCAAGTTCTCTCACGCCGTACCAAGAACAATCCAGTCCTCATTGGTGAGCCAGGTGTTGGAAAGACTGCGATTGTTGAAGGGCTTGCTCAGGCAATCGTTAAGGGTGACATCCCCGAGACCCTACGTGACAAGCAGCTCTACTCTCTTGACCTTGGCGCACTTGTTGCCGGCAGTCGCTACCGAGGAGATTTCGAAGAGCGCCTAAAGAAGGTTTTAAAAGAGATCCGCACGCGTGGCGATATCGTCCTCTTTATCGATGAGATTCATACTCTCGTCGGCGCTGGAGCAGCTGAAGGCGCGATTGATGCAGCCAGCATCTTGAAGCCAATGCTCGCTCGCGGTGAACTGCAGACAATTGGCGCAACCACGCTTGATGAGTATCGCAAGCACCTTGAGAAGGATGCTGCTCTTGAGCGTCGCTTCCAACCGATTCAGGTTGCCGAGCCAACTCTTACCCACACAATCGAGATTCTTAAGGGTCTGCGCGATCGCTACGAGACCCACCACAAGGTTTCCATCTCGGACTCTGCGTTGGTCTCTGCTGCAACGCTGGCAGATCGATATATCTCTGATCGCTTCCTGCCAGATAAGGCTATTGATCTGATCGATGAAGCTGGGTCACGTCTGCGCATCCGTCGCATGACAGCTCCACCAGAGCTCCGCGAATTCGATGAGAAGATTGCTCGCGCTCGTAAAGATAAAGAGTCCGCGATCGATGCGCAGGATTTTGAAAAGGCAGCTTCTTTCCGCGACAAGGAAAAGACCCTCCTCGCAGAGAAAGTTGATCGCGAGAAGACCTGGAAGGCAGGCGACCTTGACGTCGTCGCTGAAGTCGATGAAGAGTTGATTGCAGAAGTGCTCTCACACTCCACTGGAATTCCAGTCTTTAAGTTGACCGAGGAAGAGACAGCGCGTCTCTTGCGTATGGAAGATGAGTTACACCGTCGTGTGATCGGACAAGATCAAGCGATTCGTGCGCTCTCCCAAGCCATTCGTCGTACCCGCGCTGGCCTCAAGGATCCAAAGCGTCCTGGTGGCTCATTCATCTTCGCTGGCCCATCCGGCGTTGGCAAGACTGAACTCTCTCGGACCCTGGCCGCCTTCCTCTTTGGTGATCAGGATGCCTTGATTCAACTCGATATGTCTGAGTACTCCGAGAAGCACACCGCCTCACGCCTCTTTGGTGCACCTCCAGGGTATGTCGGTTATGACGAGGGCGGACAGCTGACCGAGAAGGTACGTCGTAAGCCATTCTCTGTCGTTCTCTTCGATGAGATCGAGAAGGCACATCCAGATATCTTCAACTCGCTTTTGCAGGTTCTAGAAGATGGACGCCTGACTGACTCTCAAGGACGTGTCGTTGATTTCAAGAACACGGTGATCATCATGACCACCAACCTTGGAACTCGCGATATCTCAAAGACCTTGGGACTCGGCTTCCACAACTCCGATGATGTTCTCGGCAATTACGAGCGGATGAAGGGGAAGGTCAGTGATGAGTTGAAGCAACATTTCCGCCCTGAGTTTCTCAACCGTATCGATGACATCGTGGTCTTCCACCAACTCTCAGAGGGCGAAATCATTCAGATCGTAGATCTCATGATCGCTAACCTCGATGAGCGCCTGCGCGCGAAAGATATGGGAATCGAACTTACCTCTGCAGCAAAGTCACTTCTCGCTAAGCGCGGATACGACCCTGTATTAGGTGCGCGACCACTGCGTCGCACGATTCAGCGCGAAATCGAAGATGTCCTCTCAGAGAAGATTCTCTTTGGCGATGTTAAGCCAGGAGAGATCACCTTGGTCGATGTCGTAACGGTTGATGATAAAGAGACATTCACCTTCACGGGTGTAGTGAAGTCGACGATGCCAGATACACCTGGTGATCTCGCGGAGACCAGCTCTAACTAATTAGGAAGCCTGAAACTTTTGCCGGTGGTCTCAATGAGGCCATCGGCAATAAGTGTTTTTAGTGCCTGTTCCACTTGAGAGCTATCGTGCCAGAGCTCTTGCACTCTTCGCGTAGTCATCTTCTTCTCTTCACGCAGCGCCTGCACTATTACCCCACGGCACTGGCGATCTGTCCCCACCCAGGCTTGGGAGTTGCGAACCGACTCTGATTTTGGGTAACCAGCTTTGCGCCAGCCACACTGTCGCTTTAGGGGGCAGTCGGCACAATCTGGGTTCTTGGAGGTGCATACGAGAGCGCCAAACTCCATAGTTGCGGCCGCCCACTTTGCTCCATCGGCTGGAATTAATTCGGCGCGCAGCCTTCTTTCGATTTGCGACGGGGAGGGCGTCGGAAATTCCACTCCATCGATCACTCGAGCGAAGAGGCGACGAATATTTACATCGAGGACCAACGTCGATTGATTGAAGGCGAAGGCTGCGATCGCAGCCGCGGTGTATTCACCGACACCTGGAAGAGAGCGCAGATCTGTAAGATCATTTGGTACTGCATTCTTATAATCTCGAGCGATGATCGTGGCAGATTCGTGCAGGCGCAGCGCGCGCCGTGGGTAGCCCAACCTTCCCCAATCTGTGATTACTTCAGAACGCTTGGCCTTTGCAAGATCGCGCGGGGTGGGCCACTTAGCTAGCCACTTCTCCCAGACGGGAAGCACGCGTTGCACCGGGGTCTGTTGCAACATGAATTCGCTGACCATTACTCCCCACGGAGTGGTTCTGCGCCAGGGTAGGTCACGCTTGTTCTGATCGAACCACTCGAGGACGATCTCTTGGCGCACTAGTTGATCTTCACCTTTGCAATAGCTTGTTCAATTCGTGAGACTTCGAGAATTTCGATGCCACTTACCTTGAGATCAGAACCGACTGGAACCATCGCGCGCTTGAAACCCAGTCGGGCCGCCTCGGCAATGCGTTGTTGCACTCCTGTGATCTTGCGAATCTCACCAGCCAGACCAACTTCGCCGACTGCGACCAAATCAGCGGGAAGGGCCAGACCTTTAGCAGCCGAAGCTACAGAGAGCGCAACGGCGAGATCAGCGGCTGGCTCGGAGATCTTCATCCCACCCACCGTTGCGACATAAATATCGCGACCAGATAAGCGAATTCCGGCGCGCAGTTCAAGGACAGCGAGGGTCATCGCAGTGCGCGGGTTATCAAGGCCCGAAGTGACGCGTCTGGCATTTCCAAAGTCACGACCCTCAGCAACAGGAACTCCAACGAGGGATTGGATCTCAGCGAGGAGTGGGCGACGCCCTTCAAGAGCGACGGTCACACAAGTGCCTGGCACCGGTTCTGTATGACGACTTGTGAAGAGGCCTGTTGGATCAGGCAGCCCCACGATGCCAACATCGGACATATCGAAGCAGCCAACTTCGTCGGCGGCACCAAAACGATTTTTGGTCGCACGAATTAGTCGCAATCGCGAGTGGCGTTCTCCCTCAAATGTGAGGACCACATCCACCAAATGTTCGAGAATGCGTGGACCGGCAATTGAGCCATCCTTTGTTACATGTCCAACAAGAACGAGAGTTATATTGCGTTCCTTAGTGATTCTGATCAGTGCGGCAGCGATCTCACGAACTTGAGTTACGCCACCGGGAGCGCCATCTACTGCGCTACTAGAAATAGTTTGGACCGAGTCAATAATCAGTAGTTCAGGTTGCACTGCATCAAGGTGGGAGATGATGGCGCTGAGGTCGTTCTCAGCAGCTAACCAGAGTTGCGGATCTATCGCTTTTAAGCGGTCTGCTCGCACTCGAATCTGAGATGCGGACTCTTCACCGCTAACGTAGAGAGCTCGCATCTGCGCCCGTGCAGACTCTGCTGCGACAGATAAAAGAAGCGTGGATTTTCCAACGCCCGGCTCACCAGTCAACAATATTGCCGCTCCCGGAACCAGCCCGCCTCCAAGGACGCGATCCAGTTCTCCCACACCGCTGGTGCGTGATTTGGCGCTTTCGATACTGACATCGCCAATTGGAGTCGCAGCTTGCGAGATCGCTCCGGGAACTAGTGAGAGTTTCTTGGGAGCGGAGATCTCTTCAACGCTGCCCCAAGCTTGGCACTCGCCGCAACGTCCTACCCACTTTGTTGAAGTCCAACCGCATTCACCGCAGCGGTATGGATCTTTCACTGGTGCTTTAGCCATCAGCGTCTACTTCTGTGCACCGATCGTGGCCGGATGAATAATAAAGAGTGGAAGTTCGCGTTTTTTGGACTCCTTGGCGGTAGCAGCGATGGCCTCCATTCGTGCATCACAGAATTTTTTGAGCTCTGCATAGCCTTCTGCACCCATTAGCGCGACTAACTCATGTTGATTGGAAATATAGACGGGTTCGCGACCGACATGAGCTTCAGTATTTGCCGTGCAGTACCAAGCAAATTCAGCCCCACCATCGCCCCAAGCGAGTCGTTCGTATTCCCCGATGACCGTCACAGATATTTCACGTTCGCCGAATTCGCGGGTTTCAAAGGAGCGGCGAATCGGCAATTGCCAGCAGACATCCGGTTTGGTCTCGACAAAGTGCACGCCCTCTTTTTGCGCAAGGTGGTGCAGTACGCAACCAAAACTTCCGGTGAATCCCGGAGCCTCATACCCTTTGCGATTGAGGAAGATGCAGGAGTCCTCCACCTTACGCGTCTTGCGATCGCCATCCAAGCCAACTTCAGAGATACGGAGCACGCCCTTGCTCTTCTTTGGCTGTGCTTCTGTATAGAACTGCCACATCTCGGGAGTCAGTCGCTCGGCGACCTTGAGAGTGCGCGCCTCATCATCTGAATCGGAGTAGTAAGCGCCATCGGAGCAGCAGCCAGCGTCAGGCTTATCAGCGTCGATGCCGCAACAACCGGCACCGTAGATGCACTGCCAGTACGAGGTGAGCCAGGTTAGGTCACACCGGAAGAGCTCCTCCGGTTTGGCGGGGTCGGCGAACTCTACGAAATCACGCGCAAATCCATCTTTAACTTCTGGCATAGTGCGAGAGCCTACTAGTGCGCTCTGTCATCGGTCGCTTCAACCTACCTCCTAGGGAGGGGGCCATTGGCTAGGCTAACTGCCGTGAAGCAGATCGACATTAAGAGCGCCCAGGTAGGTCTGATTGGCGTTGGAAATATGGGGGAAGCGCTACTAGTCGCTCTCCTTAAAGCAGGAGCCGAACCCCAGAAGATTAATTTTGCAGTACGTCGGGCGGAGCGCAGCTCTGAACTGGCCGCGCGGTATCAGATCACGCCGGCGAGCATCGAAGAGATGGCTGCAACAAGCGATGTCTTGATGCTCATTGTGAAGCCACAAGATCTCGAGACGATTATGGAGCGGATTGCGCCAACCTTAAACCCCGATGCATTGGTCATTTCATTTTTGGCGGGTAAGAAGATTGCAACGATCGAGAGTGGTCTAGGCAATCCAGCAGTTGCACGAGTTATGCCTAATACCCCAACCCTCCTCGGGGTAGGTATGTCCATACTTTCATATGGTTCCAACGTTCGTGCAGATCAGAAGCGCTTTGTAGAGACCTTCTTGCGGGCCGCTGGAAAGAGCGTTGAGGTAGCTGAGCCACTACAAGATGCGGCCACGGCAACGAGCGGTTCAGGGCCCGCTTATTTCTTCGCCTTTGTTGAGGCTATGGTGGCAGGAGCTGTAGCGATGGGAATCGATGAGGACGTAGCGAGCACATTGGTGGTGCAGACCATCGTTGGCGCCGCAAAGATGTTGGAGGAATCTGGCAAGAGTGCGACGGTACTCCGTGAAAATGTCACCAGCCCCAAAGGTGTGACATACGAGGGTTTGCAAGTAATTGCCCAAGGGGATTTGCCAGGGCTAGTAGCACGGGCGATGCAGGCGGCTGCTGATCGCTCGCGGGCCATGGCGTGAAGAGAACACTTCTTCTCGCTCTTGCCATTTCGATCTTCCTCGCTTCTTCGGCTTCTGCAGCAACAACGGCGCCGCCGATAGCCATACCTTTGCTTCCGCTCTCACCAACTGTTTCAACTAATTTCACCGGCGGGGATGAAATCTCACAACTGCTGACTAGTCCCACAAATATTCTCGTATTCGGAACCATTGAAACAACTACCTCGCAGCTCGTTATCTCACCTCCACTCGGTGGTAGTGATGGATTTATCTCTGCTCTCACTCCACAAGGAGGTAGGGCTTGGGACCTGCGCCTGGGTACCGCCGGCGATGATGTGGCGACTGCTGGATGCCTGGATACCCAAGGAAATATCTGGGTAGCAGGTGCCTCGACGAACCCCGCCTCTTCGCTCTCTGGATTAACCCGCTTAACCGTCTGGGAGGTGAGCTCTACAGGTTCACTAGTCAATACCTTCACAAAGGACCTATCAGATATAGATATTCCAACCTCAATTGCAATCAAAGGCGGCAACTTCATCCTGCAGGGGGTTTCGGCCAAGTCGGGATTTCCGACCTTTGCCGTCACAGTTTCGCCTCTCGGGGCGATAGGTCCAGTAAAAAACGCCACCGCAAAACCCGCACCAAATGCTCAGAACTTTTATGTAGCGAGTTCGGCTTACGGATGGCAGAGTTTTAACAGTACAAAATCTGTTAAAGGTGTGCTGGGATTAGGCTCCCCTCAAGGGATCAATTATCTTTTGAAGAGTTCGCTTAAAGATAAAGTATTGAAAGCAGCTTATTCGGTTCAAGGTGCTCCGCTTGCCATGCAATATCAACCCAATATTGGCGTGGTACTTCTAACCCAAGGATCGGGTAGTTACTTTCTAAATATTCTGCACACGAAGTAGACCAAATAGCGAAGTGTTAAATTGCTCTGAAGAGTTGGAGTTTTCCGCCGACCCCAACGATTGCGTAGCGCACTTTATTGATGGTGATCCAGGATGCACCTAATGTGTTTGAAAGATCGGTTGTCGTCACAAGTGAGACCGTTTGATCAGCATTATTAATTGCACAGAGGCGATTTTGGCAATTAAAGAGGGTGTGCGCCCCATCAGTACTCAAAGGTGCGCTTGGTGTGCCGTAGATATCTGTGCTCGCCGGTACCACCAGGCCATTGTTGGAGATATCAACCATGCGAAGCTGATTTGGATCCGGGATCGACGAACCACTCGCAGCCATCCAGACTCCACTTACATCCCCGCCTTGGAGTGCGAGTGCCACGTCATAACCTGCAACTGCTACATCTGCGCCGTAAGAATCGAGTGAGGTGTACTGCCAATCTTCTGGATACGAGCTGGCACGCTGAGCGAGTCTTACCTCGCCTTGCAGGGCTTGCTTCATCTGATTGATCTGTAAAATTGAGTCATAAAGTACGTAGACCGAGCGACCAACGTTGAGCGCCTTGAGATGGAATGCAACATCGCCTGTAGTTCTTCCGTTGGTGGTGCGATCACCATCAACAACCTGATACTCCCACCTTCCGATGGTGGATCCGAGTTGGACTGCGGCAAGGAGAATTCCTTCGCTGTTGTCGCGATAAAAGATTTGCAATCCATCAGCGGTATCAACACAGGCATTTGCACCGCTTACATCGCTGGCAGTTCTTACGCGATTTATATCATCGTATTTAATAACCTGGGAGCCGTTGCCATCGACGACGGTAAAGGTCCACTTCTTGCCGTTATAGCCGGCGTAGCGCAGCTCTTTGTTAGAGAGATCGGCATAAACGATATCGAGTCGTTGGTTCTTTCCGGCAGCCGAGGTACAAACTGAAACGCTCCCTGCGACATTGTCGGTTGTGCGACCGCCAACGGTGGAGTTTCCATCCACCACACTCTTCACCCAGGCTTTGCCATTCCAGATGGCAATCTTCAGATCCCCACTTTTTCCATCGCTATAGACGACGGTGGGGGAGCCTCTAAATGTGGTGGTAGCGAGAAACTTTGCATCGGCAGTTCCATCTAATGTACTTGCTTTCCAAGGCGCCTGAGGGAAGATCGCGTTGCTTGATTGTCCGGGTGACGTTCCCAATTGATTGCTCGCCGTGACGGTAAATGAGTAGTGCGAACCATTTTTTAACCCAGTAATTGTTACTGGACTAGATGTACTCTGAACCGAATTTCCAGTCTCGTTAACGGTGATGTTGTATGACGTCACCTGCGAAGTTCGGGCATTGTCCGGCGGATCAAAACTGATGATCGCAGAACTATTGCCAACTAACGCGAAGACATTTCGTGGGGCATGTGGGATCCCGACCGGGATACCCGCCGGAGGCTTGAGACGCATGTCAGCGAGCATTGCAAGGACAAGTGAGCCCGGTGAATGAAAGACAGCACCTCCGGGCCAAGCTGGAGTCATGAGCGCATTGGCTCCATCTTGAAAGGTCGTTTCATCGAGGTGGCTTACTGAGGAGCCGCCTTCGTAGGGATTAGGCGTGTAGAGCAAAGGTTTGATTCCATTATTGGCGGCGATGCCGCCAGCTCCGGACCAGACGATGGTGTTCTGTAGAGCAGCTCCTAGAGCTAGTGATGGGGAGGCGATATCCATAAGGCGCCCACCATCGGGAGTTTGGGCGTATGCATCGAAGGGAGTTGGCTGATCAATGCTTCCGTACTGCGAGATTGGATCGTAGGAGTCGTTGGAGAGAAAACCTAAACCGTGAGCGACTTCATGCAAGATGATCGACTCTAAGTCGTAAAGATTTGACGGACAGTTTCCGTCGGTCCCAAGGTAGAAAGCATTTGCCATCGTGGAGTTAATGTTGATGGAAATTTCCGGGTTGGCTGGATCTAGATCTTTTTTCGCGATTGCATTTGCCATCGCTGAGGAGTACCAGAGAGTTGAATCTGGAGCACCAGGAAAGCCATGGAAGAAACTCACGGGAGATGCGGCCGCCAAAATTCCAGATGTGCCTTCTGGTACAAAATTAGCAACGACATTGACTGGAACGCTCGAGCTCCAATTGTCAGACCAGGTATCGATGGCCGCCTGCACCGCGAGTTGATCTGCGAGTGGAACGTTTGAGTAGGTGACCTTGAATGTGCTGAGGGCTCCGACGTGTTTGCCGAGTGGCGGCGCGATTGGGGCCGTGACGCGGGGAGAACTGCTCTTGGGAGCGGCGGAGGATTTGTAGAGGTTCACCCAGGGAGCTGGAGTCTTCTCGACGGGGAGCGCCTGTGCGGGGGCTACGCTGGAGAAGAGGGTTAGGAGAAGGCTGGCGAGCAAGGGTTTTACCAAGAATCGGGCTCGCATAGTGAAAAATCTTAGCGGTCTGCGAGGATAGGACCCGTGCAACAGGTTCAGATCTACTCCCGCCATGGATGCCATCTCTGCGATGATGCCTTGGCAACCTTAAAATTGCTGCAGAAAGAACTGAGTTTTGAGATTGAAGAGATCTTTATCGATGGGGTGGCAGAGCTAGAGCAGAAATACGGTGAGCAGGTGCCTGTCATTCAGATAGACCATAAGCAGCATGATTTTTTTCGAGTCGATCCAGTTCGCTTCCGCAAGGCGCTCTCATCCAAGTAGTAAATTTTTTGGACTAATTGTCTTTTGAGAGAACTTCATCGGCATCAATGATGCGATAGGCATAGCCCTGCTCGGCCAAGAAACGCTGGCGATTTTGAGCGAAATCTTGATCAATGGTGTCTCTGGCGACCAGCGAGTAGAAGCGAGCTCCACGTCCATCAGCTTTAGGTCGCAAGATTCGACCAAGACGTTGGGCCTCTTCTTGACGCGAACCAAATGTTCCAGAGACTTGGATCGCGATCGTTGCATCGGGAAGGTCCACTGAAAAATTTGCAACTTTAGATACGACGAGACATTTAATCTCGCCGCTGCGGTAAAGGTTGAATAACCTTTCGCGCTCTTTCACCGGGGTATCCCCCTTGATCACTGGAACACCCAGCTCTTCACCTAGCGCATCGAGTTGATCAAGGTATTGACCAATCACCAACACCTGATCATCAGCATGCGCTCTAGCGAGGGCGACCGCAACTCTATGTTTTGTAAGTGTTGTGGCACAGAAACGATAACGATCCTCTTGTTCTGCCGTTGCATAGTTCAGGCGCTCTGCATCAGTAAGGGTGATGCGAACTTCAACGCAATCTGCGGGAGCGATATAACCCTGTGACTCAATCTCTTTCCACGGAACGTCAAAGCGCTTCGGTCCGATCAGCGAGAAGACCTCACCCTCCATTCCATCCTCACGAACTAAAGTTGCTGTTAACCCCAGGCGACGGCGAGATTGGATATCAGCAGTAAACCGAAAGATTGGTGCAGGAAGCAGGTGGACCTCATCGTAGATAATCAAACCCCAGTCGATCGCGTCAAAGAGGTCCAAGTGTGCATAAACTCCTTTGCGGCGCATCGTCATGACCTGATACGTCGCGATGGTGACAGGACGGATCTCTTTCTTAGCGCCCGAGTACTCACCGATGTCATCCTCGTGCAGTGTTGTGCGGCGTAACAACTCATCGCGCCATTGCCGCGCGGCAACTGTATTGGTCACCAAAATTAGCGTTGTCGCTTTCGCATGCGCCATCGCGGCTGCTCCAACGATTGTCTTGCCGGCGCCGCAGGGGAGTACGACAACTCCAGAGCCGCCATGCCAGAAACCTTCGGCCGCCATCGCTTGATATTTGCGAATCGACCAACCCTCTTCGCGGAGCGCAATCTCGTGGTGTTCTCCGTCGACATATCCAGCGAAATCCTCTGCAGGCCAACCGAGTTTTAGGAGTGCTTGCTTAAGAAATCCGCGCTGTCCAGGATGTACGACGAGAGTTTCCTCATCTATCTGCAACCCGAGCATTGGCGCAATCTTCTTGCCACGTGTCACTTCGCGCAGCACTGCTGGGTCGCTAGATACCAGGGTCAACCCGTGAACCGGGTGCGCCTCTAGGCGCAGGCGTCCGTAACGAGACATGGTCTCGGCAATATCTACCAAGAGCGCGTGGGGCACTGCATAACGCGAATATTGCAAGAGGGTATCGATGACCTTTTCTGCATCTAGCCCTGCAGCACGCGCATTCCACAACCCAAGAGGAGTCAAACGGTAGGTATGGATATGTTCAGGAGATTTTTCTAGTTCAGCGAAGGAGGCTATTGCTCTACGACATTCGTCGGAGAGTGGGTGATCTATATCGAGAAGTAAAGTCTTATCACTTTGAACGATTAGCGGGCCATCAGCCATTAATTAATTCCTTAATGAGCCCCGCGATGAGCGAGATTCTATTTTCGATTCGACTCGCAAAGATGTGTTCGTGGGCCGCATGTGCGCCATATCCAGAGGCCCCAAGCCCGTCGAGAACTCTGCCCCCGACTGCCGCAGCGATATTTCCGTCGCTCGCCCCACCCACGGAGACATGACCAACCGGCGGAAGCCCCAACTTCTTGGCAACCTCTTCAATGAGTTGATAGAGATCGGCGGTGGCGGCGTGCTCTAGCGGCGGACGATTAATTCCACCTGCAATCTCAATGCGAGCATCGGGATCACTAGGTTGTAAAGATTTGATTGCAGTGTCGATACGTACCAGCTCACTGGCTAAAAAGGAGCGGGCATCGATATCAAGTGTTGCGATCGCGGGGACGGTATTGGTGGTGGATCCAGAGTGCATCAAGGTTGGCACAACGGTGGTGCCGTGCTCAGAGCTCTCTAGAGCCGCCATAGCTAGAACGATCTTGGAAATTTCTACAGTTGCGTTGATTCCCTTTTCAGGTTCAAGTCCGGCGTGGGCGGCGCGACCGTGAACGGTGATGCGATACATCGAAGTTCCCTTGCGCCCAATCTTTACGGTGTCATCGATAGAAGATTCAAAGATCAGGGTGGCTTTGGCCTCGCGCGCCAACTCTTCGATTAATCCGCGTGAAGCGTGTGAACCAATCTCTTCATCCGTGGTTCCGACAAGCGCAACTTTGGTAGCAGCGTTTGGGATCGCTTTAAGGGCATACATAGCTTGCAGGAAGCCAGATTTCATATCAAAAATTCCCGGGCCAAAGATCTGATCACCCTCCTCGCGCCAGAGCGGGAGATATGAGTCAATCGGCCAGACGGTATCCAGATGACAGAGCAACACCACATCGGGTTTGTCAGCACCCCACCAAAAAACTGGACGTCCACCATAGCTACGTACTTCTGCAGTAGGAGTTAGGTTCCGGTTGGAGATCTCTACGGCCAGATCGATTACTCGGGCACATGCTTCGAGATCTTCGCTGGGGGACTGGCACTCGACGAGTTCGCGGAGCTCTGAGAAGAATGTCATTGGATAAGCCTAGTTGGCGGGGCTTACGCCGGTGATGCGAGGGATGCGAAAGTGCGTGATTTCACCGGTCGCGTGGTCACGCGCCACGAGCGTTCCCAAGGAGATGGATAAGGGATCAATGAGTCGATTGGAGACGCCACCATTTGTATCCGCGTAACCGATGGTAAGACTGGCGCGCTCCTCAATATATTGGTGTAGTAGATCGACGGTCTCATTTGCCGTGGTTCGAGGCACTTCACGGGGTTTATGTGAACTAGCCCGCTCCCCGGCGCGCAGGGCGCGCAGTGCTGCAGCAATTAGCGTTTCTCCGGGAGAGGTCAACTCGGCGATTACGCGAGGAGGTTTTGGGCGAGCCTTCGCGCGGCGCACCGTTGGGGCGGAGATGAGCACCCCAGTGGCATTTTCAGCAGCAGGTAGATAGCCGGCATCACGTAGAACGCGCATTAATTCATTGCTCTCGCCATCACAAATAAGAACTTGCGGCGCGAGTTTACGTAGACGCAAATGATCAATGCGTTTATCGTGCAATATTTCTTGGATCAGTCCCTCATCTTCGCAACGCAGATAAGAGTTGGTGCTCCCGACCCGCAATCGACCGTGGCGCTTTGCAACATCACCGATGAGATATTCCAAAGGTTGGGGCATCGGAGTTTTAGAGATTTTCTTGAGGAAATCTTTGATCTGATCGCCTGTCTGTCCATGGTCTAAACCGCGTCGGATGGAGGCTTCGCTAAAGCGAAAGACGCTAGCGCCACCTCTGCTCTCGATATCAGCGATAGTTCCAATAGCATTGGCTAGCTCCAAAGTGAGCGGCCCAGGAGCGATGGCGCTGTTATCTGCTTGAATCAAAATATGGTCAACCGGTTTTGGAAGCGCTGCCTCAATGCCAAGTTCTTCTTGCCGCAGAAGAGCTGAGGCAAATGATGAAAGTGCGCCTTGCCCCGTAAGGCCCAACCACTCCGCTTCGCGCAAGATCCATTCGATGTAATCGCGATTGACTCGACTTGGTAGAAGCCAAGCTATCGTCGCTGTGATCGAATCAAGCGTTGGATCAATTTCAGGGTGTTCCAGGAGCAGTCGCAAGACCGCCTTCTTCAGAGTGGATACTCCACCGCGGTCTAATTCGGGGCCGAGCGCGGCAATATTTTTAGTATCTGCTTTACCGATTAGTCCACTGACGCGCGAGGTTTCTAGCCAGAGAGAGGTCAGCGCGTGCCACTGCTCCTCAATGCTTTTGGTGAGCCAAAGGTCAAAGGCGCTCGTAGGAAGTATTTGATCATCGGTATCGATAACGATGAGCCCACCGATGTAGAGAAGTTCTGCGACAAAGGCGGCGCAGGGTTCGGAAATTCCTAAATGCTCTGCAGTCCTCTTGAGATCGCGGACGCCAACTCCTCCAGAGCGCAGCGCGGTCGGTGGTTCATCGGACCAGTTATGGCCCAGCTCTTCGGCCCACCGGACAAAAGTTGAAATATTTGCAATTGCGGCGAGGTCAGCGGCCTTTTGTTTGCGGGCAACTCCTACGACTTCCGGTTGAGTGGGCTGCAGGGATTTAAAGACCTTGCCTTCGCGCAGATGCATCGCGACCTCACGAGGCAAGAGCACGGTCTGCGAATCAAATGGAATGAGAAAGTTCTGCTCTAGTAGCCACTTAATGGCTGGTGGCGTTTTCTTGACATCGGCAACCTGACCCTTGGGAGGTCCCCAGACCATCTTCTGCAAAGTTTCGACTGCCCCTTTGGGCGCCGCTTCTAGGAGAGCGAAGTCGACAGGCTTCTGGCTCTTTGCCCCGAGACCTGCTGGATTCTCGCCGATCAAGGTGCGTACGTTGGTGGGGATCCGATAGCGCTCGCCATCCCGGTAGAGCAGTGCAAGTTCCCACAAGGAGTTGACCGCGCCAATCGCTTCGCTGGTGGTCACGCTCATAATCTGATGCAGGGAGACAGGCTCCTCGAGAGTGCATATAGCGGTCAGGATATCGAGGCGGAACCTATCGAGGCCTTCACGAGCGCGCAACAGACTGGGAGCCGAGTTAGCGCGAGCGGCCAAGGCCATGAGATCTGTTGGAACTGGAGAGATGAGGTCAGGGCGCAGCGTAAAGAGCGCTTTGATCTCATCATCAGATCGGTTGCGAAGCTCCTCGGTGAAGGAGGTGGTTGAGTTCGACATAACTGCCCTACATTACTGGGCTTTAGCTATCGGCCGCGCCGCCAACTTCTTGGGGAGAGCAGGGTAGCGATTTTGACCAGTCGTCCGAGCATGGGAGCTGCCAATTTCTTGAGTCCACGCATCCGCCTAAAGTCGTAAATCGGCCAATTCTCGCGCAGGGCATGAATCTGAAGCAGGGTATCTGGGTTGATGGCTCTGGGGTTGCCCACCGCTTGCAGCAGAGGGATGTCGTGATGGCTATCGGAGTAGGCGTAGGAATTTTCCAGGTCTATTCCTTGCGCCTCTGCGAGCTCTCTGACCGCGAGCGCTTTATTTGGACCATGTAGGAGTTGGCCGATCAACCTTCCGGTGTAGACGCCATCTTTAACCTCGGCAACTGTTCCCAGCGCCCCGGTGAATCCCAACCGCTTGGCGATCAGATCGGCCAAATCCTTGGGTGTTGCTGTGACGAGCCAGACCTCTTCATCTTGGTCAAGGTGATTGTTTGCAATTTCAATCGTTCCTTGCCAAAGAGCAGGGGAGACGTACTCGTCGTAGACCTCAATGCCCATCTTCTCAATAACTGAGGCCTCATGCCCTCGGAAGAACTCACAGGCAGCGCCCTGAATCTTGGCGATCTCCTCTTTGTTCTCCACACCAGAGAGTCGATATCTTAAATTGGCCATCACGAAGTTGGAGATATCCTTCTTTGTAAAGAAGCCTCTTTGATACATCCCCTTGCTGAGAAAGAAGAGGGATGAGCCTCGCATCAAGGTGTTATCGACATCAAAGAAAGCTACTCGCTTCTGGGTGAGCGCCATATCACTAGCCTAGCCACCCTTCGTGAATCTCTCGCGCAGGCTCCATCTAGCGCCTCCTTTATGCTTACTCCATGACATCTACCGTTCACTTCCTGCGACACGGAGAAGTCCACAATCCCGAGAAAATTCTTTACGGTCGCCAGCCTGGTTGGTACCTCTCAGAGCGCGGGCAGGAGATGGCGAAGACTGTCGCGGAGTGGTCAAAGCAATTCGACCTGGGCGCCGTTTTTGCATCACCACTGCAGCGCGCACAAGAGACCGCGCGCCCACTAGCGGCAGCGCACAACCTCGAGATCATCACAAATGAAAATCTCATTGAGGCTGCAAATGTATTTGAGGGTAAGAAGTTTGAGATGGGTTCCGGCGTCCTGCGCCACCCAAAATCATGGCGCTATCTGACGCGACCTTGGGTCCCTTCATGGGGAGAACCTTACGAGCAACAGGTAGAGCGGATGTTGGCTGCGCTCTTTGCCGCACGCGATGCCGCAGGCGGAAAGGATGCCTTCGCAATTTCGCATCAACTTCCTATTTGGATTCTCCGCTCTGCAGTTGAAGGTCGCCGCATGATGCACGATCCGCGCAAGCGCGAGTGCACTCTTGCTTCGGTGACTAGTTTTCACCTCGACTCAAATGGGGATATTGAAGGAGTCAGCTACTCAGAGCCGGCGCGTCATCTCTTGCCGGAGAAGAAATGAAGCGGCTAGGCATAGTTATCTTTGCCTCACTCTTTCTCTTGACCGGATGTTCAACTGGCGGACTTTCTACTTCCAATCAAAATGCCTTCGTCTCCGGGGACGGCGTCGCGGTTTATGTACAGCCAGCCGACAGAAAGCCCGCACCCACTCTTTCAGGAGCAACCTTGACGGATGGCAACCTCACTCTCTCCACAGGAAAAGTCACAGTACTTAATGTCTGGGCCTCGTGGTGTTCACCCTGTCGGGCGGAGGCTCCACTCCTCTCTGACTTTGCTACTAAGTACAAGTCACAAGGAGTTCAATTCGCTGGAATCCTGACCCGCGATAACGTATCAGCGGCGCAAGAGTTCGCCAGACGTTTCAAGTTAAATTACCCCACCTTTATCGATGACTCTATCTTGGCGAAATTCCGTAACTCCCTAGTCCCAAATGCCATCCCAACAACACTCATTATCGATGCACATGGATATGTGGCAGCAAGAGTCAGTGGAGAAGTCACCGTTGCCCTGCTTTCGGATTTAATCGGTAAGGTTTTGAAAGATCCACCGCATGCATAACTTCTTCGTTCACCAGGTTCTCAACGGAAATGTCTTGTTAGCGCTTCTCGTTGCAGTCATTGCCGGCTTGATCTCCTTCTTCTCGCCATGCGTACTACCTCTTGTTCCTGGCTACCTTGCCTACTCGGCAGGGATGACGGATGTTAAGAACAAGGGGCGAACGGCGCTCGGCGCGATTCTCTTTGTGTCGGGCTTTTCGGTGCTTTTTATTAGTTATGGAGCGCTCTTCGGATCACTGGGTGCGAAGATCTCTAGTGGAACACATTGGCTGCAGATCGTTCTTGGAATTCTCACCATGGGAATGGGAACGATCTTTCTTTTCAATCAAAAGTTTTACCGCTCCTTCAAACCGCAGTGGAAGTCGAACGCTGGTCTTTTAGGGGCACCACTTCTGGGATTCCTCTTCGGGCTAGGGTGGACACCCTGCATCGGTCCGACGCTCGGAGCTGTGCAAGCGCTCTCCTTCCAAAGCTCCAGCGCGCTGCGTGGGGCAATATTGAGCGTGGGATATTGCTTTGGAATTGGAGTTCCATTTATTGCTGTCGGTCTATTCTTTGATCAATCGCAGAAGTTGCGCAGCTTCATCTCTAAGCACGGCAATTGGTTAACGATCTCGGGCGGAGTATTCTTGATTATCATCGGATTCCTGCAGGCAACTGGTCTCTGGGGCCACTTGATTAACTCGCTGCGTGGCAGCATCTCAAGTTTTGTGCCGGTGGTCTGATGAGCGAGACAAAGGCAACCGTGCCAGATATCGGGATTATCGGTTTACTGCGTTGGGCTTGGCGCCAATTAACCAGCATGCGTACAGCACTTATCTTGCTGATGCTCCTTGGAGTTGCGGCAATACCCGGATCGCTCTTCCCCCAACGCAACCAGAATCCGCAACGCGTTGACGCCTACTTCACATCTGACCCTACGCTCGCCAAGTGGATGGATCGTCTCCACCTCTTCAATGTCTATGCTTCTCCGTGGTTCAGTGCGATCTACCTTTTACTTTTCATATCGCTCATCGGTTGCGTTCTGCCGCGCACCTTCCATCACTTAGCAGCTATCGGAAAAAAGCCGCCACTGACTCCGCGCAATCTCGACCGGATGGAGGGATATCGCGTCGTTGCGACAGATTCCAGTCTGGCGTTGGAGAGTGCCGCTAAATGGCTAAAGCGCCACCGCTTCCGCATCCGGATTGCAGAGAATTCCATCTCTGCGGAGAAGGGTTATGGGCGCGAGACCGGGAACCTGCTCTTTCACCTATCGCTGATTTTGATCTTGGTAGGCGTTGCGCTCGGATCGCTCTTTGGAATGAAGGGCGAGGCGATTTTAAATGTCGGGGATCGATTTATTAATACGCCGACCTCCTATGACAATATTAATTACGGAAAGTTTCAAGGACAGGGCTCGCTCATTCCCTTCTCTCTCACCGTTACAAATTTCGTCGCAACGTACGACCCCGTAACTAGTCAACCCAGCAACTATGTGCTGACCACGCAGATTGCCAACCCAGTTGGTTCAACTCCGAAGACCGTGGTCATTAAGGTCAATAAACCTTGGACATCTGGAAGTACGAAGGTCTACCTGCAGGCAAATGGCTACTCACCGATCGTGACGGTGCGCGATAAGAGCGGCCACATCACCTTCCAAGGCCCGGTTATCTTCCTTCCCCAAGATAGTAATTTGAGCTCACTAGGTGCGATCAAGATTCCAGATATGACTCCTCAGATCGGCTTTATCGCCTCCTTCATTCCTACAGCAGGAAGCAGCGCAAAGCGCGGAATCTTCTCAACCTATCCAGAAGTTCTCGACCCACGCCTTGTGTTGTCTGCATGGCAGGGAAATCTCGGACTCGATAGCGGAAATCCACAATCTGTTTACTCTCTCGATACCTCAAAGATGGCGAAGATCGGCTTGAAAGCACTGACTTTGGGAAGCACGTACGACTTTGGTGTCGGATCTATCACATTCGATGGGTGGCGCGCCTGGGTCAACCTGCAGATCGTCGATGATCCTGGGAAACTTTATGCCTTGTATGGGGCTATCTTTGCGATCTTGGGGTTACTGATATCACTCTTCACACGCCAGCGCCGAATTTGGGTAAAGGTGGGTAGTGATGTTGAAATTGCAGGTCTTGCCAAGAACGGAATCCCTGGACTGGAAGAAGAATTAGTAGCGCTGGCGCGAGCGCTAGAAGAGAGTAAGGGAGGTGCTGCGTGACATCAACAAACCTCGCATATTTTTCCAATGGGGCGATCTACGCATGTTTGGTGATCTTCACTATCGCCTTCTTTGCTCACACATATGAAGTTTCTTGGTCGGTAAAAAATGTAGCGGGTCACGATCGCACGGAGTTCGATCTCAATAAGACCGCGCGCGCGGGACGGCTCGGTACCGCGATGATGGTCCTCGGCTTTATTATTTTGGGGATCGCCGATTTAACTCGCGGCCTCTCTGCGCATAGGGTGCCATGGGGAAATATGTATGAGTTCTCCATCACCGGGGCTTTCATGCTGACAGGTGCATTTCTCTTTGCTTACGTGAAGTACAAAGTGCGTTGGCTTGGCCTCCCGGTCTCTATCTCTGTCTTACTCACTCTGGGTACCGCCATCACGGTGCTTTATCGTCCAAGTGCTCCCCTAGTTCCAGCACTTAAGTCTCCGTGGCTAGCGATCCACGTTTTAGCTGCGATTATCTCTGGTGGCGTATTTCTGGTCGCTAACTTGGTTGCCGCTACTTACCTTTTGATGGAGAGATACGAGAAGCGAGGGGGTCGCCCGCAGTGGGCGGAGAAGATTCCTTCTCTAGAAAATCTAGACCAACTCTCGTATCGCTTGGTGGCCTTTGTATTTCCTTTGTGGACCTTCGCTGTTATCGCGGGTGCCATTTGGGCAGAGTCCGCCTGGGGCAAGTACTGGAGCTGGGACCCTAAGGAGACTTGGGCCTTTATCACTTGGGTTGCCTACGCAGCTTATCTCCACGCCCGAGTTACTATAGGTTGGCGCGGTCGCCGCGCAGCCTGGCTCTGTATCTTCGCCGGCTCGACATTTCTCTTTAACTATATCTGGGTCAATATTTGGGGAACCGGTTTACATACCTATTCAGGTTTGTAAGATTTAAATCTGTTTTAGGAACTCCGGATTGTCATCGGGCGGAATGATCCGACCTGGGCGCATGCGTGGACCAGATGAAGTTTTTGGACGCCCTACTGCTAGCCAAGCGATTGCTCCGAGTGAGCCGAAGAAGATAATGATGATGAGCCAAGCCCACTTAGGCAGGTTACGGACGCGATCTTGATCGGTGCGCGCGCAATCGATAAGGCCAAAAAGCCATAAAGCAAGGCCACCGAGAACAATTAGCACATCCAACATGGGTTTGAGTTTACTCGCTAAATCAGGAGTGCGATTGCCAGCGAGAGCGAAAGCAAGAGTTGCAACTTGCCGATCTGCCCCAACATCGGGATCAACTCTCTACCTTGCGCCCCAGCGCGAATCCCTTTGACGATCTGCAGTGTGAAGGGAATGAAAGCTGCACTGACCAACGTCCAGGGTGTGATGAGGGTTGCTAAAAGCGCCGCGCCGTGGGCGAGAACAAGTAGCCCAATAAACATCTGGCGCGCACGCTTATCTCCAAGACGAACCGCCAGAGTGCGCTTGCTAACGAGTGAATCCTTTGGAAGGTCGCGCAGATTGTTAATGGCAAGGAGTGAACATGAGAGCGCCCCAACCGGAATCGAGACTAAAAAGCTCTGCCATGTGATGCGATGGGATTGCACGACGAAACTTCCAACAGTTGCCACAACTCCAAAGAAGATGAAGACCGAAAGTTCACCGAATCCCGAATAACCATAGGGCTTCTTTCCACCGGTATAGGTCCACGCAGCCAGAATGCTTATGGCACCGACAAAGACTAGCCACCAGGAGACACGGATCGAAAGGATAATCCCGAGCACTCCAGCCGCTGCGAAGCAAAGAAAGGCAGCGCGCTTTACCGCTTTGGCGCTGGCGAGACCGCTGGCCACCAAACGAACTGGACCAACGCGATTGTCATCTGTCCCTCGAATGCCGTCGCTGTAGTCATTGGAGTAATTGACTGCGACCTGCAGCAGGAGACTCACCAAGAGCGCAAGAATTGCATTGAGGTAGTTGATTGAATGATGATCGCGCCGGATAAGAGCCGTTCCAACGAGAACTGGAGAGATTGCAGCAGGAAGAGTACGCGGGCGCGCACCAGCCACCCAGATATTCTTCTGATTCATGGCCGTATTCTCTCAAACATTTGGGCCAATCTCTTCCTATCTGCCTTCTCGATAGATGCGCGAGGCAGTTCGATTTCACTTAAGAATAATTTGGGTACCGCATGTCTCCCGAATCTCTCGCGCAGCAATTCCGAGATTGCGCTCTCGTCAACCCGGCTAGAACTAGCCAAGCAGAGTTGTTGACCCCATTCCACGCTGGGAATCGCACAACTCATATATTCGCTCTCCAGATTTGCATTGAGGAAGGAGTCGATGGCGCTTAAAGAGATCTTCTCACCACCGGAAATAATCTGATCATCAATGCGGCCGGTGATTACTAATTTTCCGTCTGCGAGAGCTCCCGCGTCACTCGTTAAGAACCAGCCATCTGCGTCGGCTAGCGGTTCGGCAACCCCTAGGTAGCACTCAGCTTGCATCGCTCCTCGAAGTGCAATCCGGCCATCTTCACGTGTATCAACTTCCACGCCTTGTAGAGGGTAGCCGTCATACACGCATCCGCCACTCATCTCAGACATGCCATAAGTGGTCACGACTTTAATCTTCGCAGCCGCAGCTCTCTCTAAAAGTTCCTCTTGAGTAGCAGCGCCTCCAACCAAGACTGCCTTGGCGTTCTGCAAATTTGCTAAGAGTTCGCCTCCCTCTTTGAGAGCGCGGAAGAGTTGGGTAGGGACGATTGCTGTGAACTGATAATCAGATTCAACTATTTTGGAACCTAGCTCCAATGCACGAACAAGAACATTCACTCCGGCGATGTGATTGGTTGGAAGTAGTAGCGACCAGGAATCACCAGCCTCTGCCCTCATGTAATTGTTGGAAGCTTTGGCGCTCGCGCGCAGGGCGGTAGCAGAGAGGGCGACCTCTTTGGGTGCTCCCGTAGAGCCGCTCGTTGGTATAACAACCGCCACATTCTCTGGGACGGAGTTAAATCGGGAGGGAGCAAAGGCCAAGGCTGGCCCTTCTCCACTTAACGAAGTGGCGAGGGAGTCCATAACTTGTGGGATAGACCACGCAGAGGGAACTTCTAATAGCTCTCGCGGTGACTTATTTACCATAGCCCCCGTAGGCTATCTGCTTGGGACGAAATACTGGAAGTGAAATAGCAACGCAGAGCCGGGACCATAAGGAGATTGTGTGAGTAAGCCGTTTAAGCGTGAAGTCGGGAGCCGAGTAATTCCTGATTGGCAGGTCGGTGCCGGCGGCGAAGAATTTAAGGACATTATTTATCAGGTTGGCGATGGCATAGCCAAGATCACCATCAACCGCCCCGAAGTTCGAAACGCCTTTCGTCCTGAAACACTCAGTGAGCTGCAAGAGGCCTTTGAATTGGCGCGCGATGACGAGTCCGTCGGGGTAATTATCTTCACCGGAGCCGGCAGTGAAGCTTTCTGCTCTGGCGGTGACATTAACGTCCGCGGCGATGACGGATATATCGGAAGCGATGCTCTCGGCAAGAAGGGTATCGGTCGCCTCAACGTTCTTGACTTACAGATTCAAATTCGCCGCTTACCAAAGCCCGTTGTTGCGATGGTTGCAGGTTGGGCAGTAGGCGGGGGACACGTACTACATGTCGTTTGTGACATCACGATTGCTGCCGACAATGCAAAATTTGGTCAGACAGGACCTATGGTCGGCTCCTTTGACGGCGGATATGGTGCCGGGCTTCTCGCTGCGCACATTGGTCAGAAGAAGGCGCGCGAGATCTGGTTCCTCTGTCGCCAATATGATGCGCAGGAGGCGCTGGATATGGGACTAGTCAACACCGTAGTCCCGATTGCGGAGCTAGAGGCCGAAACCGTTTCCTGGTGCCGCGAGATGCTACGTCACTCACCTATGGCGCTGCGCCTCTTGAAAGCCGGACTCAATGCAGCCGACGATGGTCTTGCCGGTGTGCAACAACTTGCGGGTGATGCAACGCTGCTCTTCTACCTAACTGCAGAAGGTCAAGAGGGTCGCGATGCCTACAAGGAGAAGCGCGAACCCGATTTCAATAAATTTCCACGCCGCCCCTAACAATGTTAGACGAGTACTGTCCGGATCTTCTGGTTCTTGCGATACCGCTGCGCAATAAGTTTCGCGGTATCACTACTCGCGAGGTGGCTCTTTTTCGCGGAGCGCAAGGGTGGAGCGAATTTAGTCCTTTTTTGGAGTACGACGATCACGAGGCCGCTACTTGGATGCGCGCTGCGCAAGAAGCCGCCAATGCCCCTTGGCCAAAGTTGTTTCGAAATCGCGTTGCAATCAATGCGACGCTCCCCATGGTCGAACCGACTCATGTTCGAGAGATCCTCTCGCATTTTCCTGGAAGCACAACGGTAAAGATAAAGGTTGATGACTTCGAGAAGGGCGCGTTGCTCGTTGACGAGGTTCTCAACCTCAACGCCGAGATGCGGATTCGCCTCGATATTAATGGTGGATGGAGTGCTGAACAGGCGCGCACTAACCTGCTCGAGTACCACCTTCGCTTTGGGAAGGTCTTTGATTATGTAGAACAGCCCTGCATATCGCTTAGCGATCTCGCAGAAATCAAGAGCGACATTGCAATCCCCATCGCGGTCGATGAATCTATTCGCAAGAACTTGAGTGCAGAATTTTCTTCATTCTCGAACTACGCGGATATCGCCATCGTGAAGTGGCAGCCGGTCGGTGGATTCGCCGCGGCACACACTATTGCCGAACAGGTGGGGCTCCCAGTTGTCATTTCCAGTGCACTTGAGACCGGAGTAGGGATTTCGCACGGGCTTGCACTCGCAGCCTCATTCTCGGAATTTAACTATGCCTGCGGCCTCGGGACTGTCGCACTGCTCGAAAGTGATACATCTACCCCCACGGCCATGGTTTCAGATGGCTACCTTGAGGTAGAGCGCCGCGAGCCAGTTGGTTTTGAGAGGTACCTCGCTACTCCGGAGCGCACCGCATTCTGGAAGCAACGTATCCTAAGAGTGCTGGAATTAATGGAGGGGCAGGGTTAATGAATTCAACGGCTCTTGCTCGCAATATTGTTCGCCAGTTAATTGAGGCAGGAGTGGCAGACTTTGTGCTCTCTCCCGGGTCACGTAACGCTCCGTTATCTATTGCTCTTTATGAAGCAGAGCAAGCGGGGCTTATTAATCTCCATGTGCGAATTGATGAGCGGGGGGCCGCCTTCTTTGCACTGGGCTTGAGTAAGGCATCCGATGCTTACGTCGCTGTGATCTGTACAAGCGGAACTGCAGTCGCTAACTACCATCCGGCCGCACTCGAGGCCTACCACTCCGCGAATAAATTGCTCTTCTTAACCGCGGATCGTCCTGCACACCTACGACGAACGGGAGCTAATCAGACGACCTTACAAGTCGGGTTACTTGCACCAATTGAAACCGTCGATATCGCCTCGGTCATAAACGTTTCCGAAATGTTGAGAGGTGGGCCAGCCCATCTCAATATTCAATTTGATGAGCCACTACTCGGTGATGATCGCAGCGATTGGTTGGCTGGGTTGACACCGAAAACTCTGGAGTTAGAACTCTCCAATATTCAAGAACTCTTCTCACCAGCTCGGCGTGGTCTACTGATTGTTGGACATGATCGAGCCGGTTTCGATCCGCTAGCGATCTCTCTCTTTGCTGACTCATTAGGTTGGCCTCTGATAGCCGAAGATCCACTCTCCTTTCCAGAAGCGATTGCCCACGCTTCGCTACTTCTGACCGATCCCGAGATGCGTGCGACGTTGCGACCCGATCAAATTGTCGTAGTTGGCCGCACCACTCTTTCACGGAGCATCAACACTTTTATAAAGGAGTGCGAAGAGGTCGTGGTGATCGATCCCCGAACTCTGACCGTTGATACGGATCGCAGCGCTTCCAAAGTATTTGCAAACTTCCCTGATGGATACTGCGAAAAAGACTCGGTCTGGCTCGATAGATGGAGAGCGATCTCTACCCAAGCCCGTGATGTACTCCACCTTGATTGGTCTGAACAATCAGCGGTTGCCTCAATTTCAGCTGCCCTACCCGAGGGCTCGGCGCTCTTTATCGGCAGCAGTCGTCCGGTCCGCGACATTGAAGCTTTTGCGGTACCGCGAAGCGGGATTCACACCTTTGCCAATCGAGGTTTAGCTGGGATCGATGGAAGTATTGCAACAGCATTTGGAATCGCAGAAAAGTTCGAGCGCTCATATGCCATCCTCGGAGATATCACATTTCTCCACGATATCTCTGCGCTGGCTAACCCGACCTCTGCAAACTTGACGCTCTTTGTTATCGATAATAACGGTGGGGGGATCTTCAATACCTTACCGCAATCAGGAGTAGAGGGGTTTGAGAAGATATTCGCTACTCCACATAACTTGGATTTAGAACGGGTAATTCAAGGATTTGGTGGGAGCGTTACGAAGGTGAAGAACAGGACCGATCTGCTCCACTCAATCGTCCATCAATCACCGGGTTTAAATTTTATAGTGGTGGAAGTGCCGGATCGGGAGACCAATGCGGCCTCCTTAAAAAAAGTTACTCAGAGTCTGGTTAGCGCGCTGCGCATCGGAAGCAATTTAGCCTGACTCTCCGCTAACTCCTCCTGCGCGCTAGAGCCCGCAACGATTCCGCAACCTGCAAAGAGTCGAATTGAAAGTTGATCGTCACCAATCTCGCCGCAGCGCAGTGCAATTCCCATCTCGCCATCTCCATGGGCATCTACCCAGCCGACGGGTCCGGCATATCTTCCGCGGTTCATGGACTCGAGTTCGGTGATGAGTTCTCGTGCCGCATCCGTAGGAGTTCCGCAGACAGCAGCTGATGGATGCAAAGCGGCGACTAACTTAAAGATATCTACCTTTGATGCCGTGTCATTTATAACCCCGGTGACATCTGTTGCAAGGTGCATAACATTTGGCAGGTGCAAGACGAAAGGTGCATCTGGAACGTTGGTTGAGGAGGCGAAAGGCTCCAAGGCTTGCGCTACGGAGCGCACGGCGTATTCGTGCTCCTCAAGATCCTTAGAAGATTTAGCGAGAGAGCCTGCTAGTGCAAAGTCGCGCTCTTCATCACCGGTACGGCGAATCGTTCCTGCGAGAACTCTTGAAGTGACAAGAGATTTACTTAAACGCACGAGCAGTTCTGGAGTGGCACCGATGAGGTTTTCCACGAGGAAGAGCCAGGTAGATGGATACTCACTTTCGAGCGATTGAATGAGAGCTGCTGGTGTTATAACTTTGTCAGACTTAGCGATGAGATCACGGGCGAGTACAACTTTTTCGAGTTCGCCAGCTTTTATTCGAGAGACGGATTCTTCGACCGCACCCGACCACGCACTATCTGTGAGTGCGCCGTTCTTCCACTCCAAACTTAATCCGATGCTAGGAATCACTCGCGCGCTTAACTCAGGCTGTCTGTCGCCGATCCAGGTGATCCACGACTTTCCATTTTTCTGAACAACAACAATTTCAGGAATTACTAGGAGCGAGGGTTGATCCTCGGAGAATGAGAAGGAGGTGAATACGATTGGACCAGTTCCGACGCCATGCACATTGTTCTTGATTTCTAATTGCGAGAGTTCGTTCTGCCACCAGGCGGAGGCTTCGGCGAAGCGCTTCTTACCTTGCACCGTATGGCTCTTATATTTCCCAAATGCAATGAACCCGTCGGCTCCGCGAATCCAACTCGCACTTAGGGGTAGGTGAGTTGTAATCTCACTGAGGCGAGGATGATCCCCGAGTAATTCGGTGGTGATGCGCAACGCCATAGGCGTAAGTTAAGTACCTTTATTCTTTTGGCACAAAACGCCAAAGCGTCGGCATGGTGGTACTAGCGATTGCGATCTTGATCACTTCGCCGAGGATAAAGGGAGAGAAACCCAGCTTGTAGGTTGTGGCCCAATTGGCGTGGATGGAGTGGTGGAGCCAGATGAGGCCAGCCGCAAAGATGATGACGTCGCCGAAGAGCATCGTGGGAATAACGGTTGCAATCTTCTGATCCCACTTGCGACCTGCCAAGTAACCGGTGATAAGTGACGCTAATAACATTCCGACGAGATAACCACCCGTAGCTCCGGTAATTCGGGAGAGTCCATGCGCCCCGGAAGCAAATACTGGTGCTCCTAAGAAGCCAACGATCAGATAGGTAGCAAATGTTGTGAAACCAAGTGATGCTCCGTAAGCGCTTCCCAGCAAGAGCGCACCGAGCGTCTGTCCTGTGACGGGCACTGGTGAACCGGGCACTGCAATCGAGATTTGCGCCATCAGTGCAAGAAAGGCGGCGCCTCCAGCAACGAGTGCAATCTTGGTGGCCATGGTGCTACGAGCAATTAAGGCACCGCGCAGCGTTGCGGTTGATGAAATCGACATTTGGTTCTCCTTCGAGCCTGCACCATACACCCGCGTGAGTCTGGTTTGAAGTTGTTTTACCAGCCTACTATCGCAAGAATGTACGCGTGAGTAAGTCAGCAGATCTCAATAAGGAGCCTGAAGAGGTCGCCTCCATGTTCGATGGCGTCGCTAAGCGCTACGACTTCATGAACGATCTTCTGAGCCTCGGTCAGACCAAGGCGTGGCGTCGCAAGGCGACAGCCATAATTGCGCCAAAGGCCGGAATGAAGATCCTCGATATCGCAGCAGGTACTGGCTCTTCGAGCCGCCCTCTTGCCGATGCTGGTGCAGCTGTTATCCCGGCCGACTTCTCGCAAGGGATGTTGGATGCCGGCAAGAAGCGTCACCCAGATCTCCCCTTTACTTTGGCCGATGCGCTAAATCTTCCATTTACTTCGGATGAATTTGATGTCACGACAATCTCATTTGGATTGCGTAACACAAATGACGTTCATAAGGCTTTGCAAGAGGCCTTGCGTGTCACCAAGCCAGGTGGACGGTTGGTCGTAGTTGAGTTTTCGCACCCAACCAATAAATTGTTCCGCACGATTTATATGAAGTACCTCATGAACCTTCTTCCAAAGTTGGCGCGCAAATTATCTTCAAATCCCGATGCCTACATCTATCTTGCTCAATCAATCCAAGCCTGGCCGACTCAAGAGCAATTAGCTGAGAAGATCAAGAGCGCAGGTTGGGAAACTGTTGCTTGGCAGAATTTCACCTTTGGAATCGTCGCGGTCCACATCGCCTTCAAGGCTGCGTAGTAATTTATGGCATTTGGAATTCCGCATCTTGATGTAAAGCTGGAACTCTCTATCCGCTCCGATATGAAGCGTGTGGAGGATCTACTTCGCAAACAGATTCAAGGCGATTACCCCCTTGTTATTGAAACCTCGAGGCATCTGGTGGAGGCCGGAGGCAAGCGGCTGCGACCATTGCTCGCCTTACTTGCCGCCCAATTTGGCGATCCAAAACGACCAGAGATTATTGAAGCGGCGGTGATCTGCGAACTAACCCACCTTGCAACCCTCTACCACGACGATGTGATGGATGAAGCGCCACTGCGGCGCGGCGTTGAAAGCGCAAACGCGCGTTGGAACAACACCGTGGCAATTCTCACCGGTGACTACCTTTTTGCAAAAGCATCAGACCTCTTGGCTGACTTGGGGCCTGAAGCGGTGCGGCTGCAGGCTCGTACTTTTGAGCGACTCGTCATCGGGCAGATTACCGAGACGCAAGGTTCAACCGTTGGCCTATCGATGCTAGATCACTACCTCAACGTTGTAGCCGATAAGACGGGCTCCCTCATTGCTACTTCGGCTCGTTTTGGAGCGCTACTCTCTGGAGCAACTCCTGAAGTCGTTGAATCTTTGACGCGTTTTGGCGAGAAGATCGGGGTTGTATTTCAGCTGGCAGATGACGTTATTGATATCGCCTCTGAATCCAACGAGAGTGGAAAGACGCCTGGTACAGATCTTCGCGAAGGTGTTCCGACCTTGGTAACGCTCTTCGTCTTAGAGTCAGACGATCCCGCCGATCAAGAGCTAATAACAATTCTTTCTGTACCGATCACGGATGAGACGATCGTCGCAGAGACTCTGAAGAAGCTCCGCACTCACGCCGCAATGGTGGCATCTAGAAAATTGCTACACAAATATGCCGATGAAGCTCAATTAGAGTTGAAGAGCCTGCCCGATGGGGCCGCAAAGCGAGCTTTAGTCGAACTCTGCGAAACTATTATCACCAGAACTTCCTGATTTAACGAGGTCGTAACCAAGCGTGAAGAGCGCACCCCACACAATCAAGAATCCCAACCAACGTCCGGTGGTCATCGCTTCGTGTCTAACCAAAACTCCGATAAGAAATTGCACTGTGGGAGTGATGTATTGCAACAACCCAATAATTGTAAATTTCAAACGATTTGTTGAGCCATTAAACATCAAAAGAGGAATTGCAGTTACAACCCCTGCCAAGATGAGCAGGGTCGTAAGACCGATCTTGTGTCCAAACTGACCGGTCCCATTGTGAGTGAGCCAGATGAGATAGCCACCATACGGGATCAGAGAGAGGGTGGTTTCAATTGCCAGGCCCTCTAAAGCTCCTAAGCCCAGCTGTTTTTTAACTAGACCGTAACTACCCCACGAGGTGGCGAGTGCAATTGCGATCCATGGGGGTCTTCCGTAGTCAATCGCCAAGACAATCACTCCAAGGGAAGCGATAGCCACCGAGATCCATTGCAAGCGGCGCATCTTCTCTTTCAAGAGGAAGACTCCGAAGGCGATGATGATGAGCGGGTTAATGTAGTAACCGAGTGCACACTCCACTACATGGCCGTGATTGACTCCCCAGATATAGACCAACCAGTTGATGGAGATCAAGATGGTTGAGACGAGCAGGCGCAGGGCAATGCGTTTATTCCTTAACAGGGCGAATGCAGTGCGCAGCTTTCCCGTATAGAGCAAGAGGGCGACACAGAATACAAAAGTCCATACGGCGCGGTGCGCGACGATTTCGATGGAGTTTGCAGGCTCAAGGAGCGGCCAATAGAGAGGAAATAACCCCCACGTTAAATAAGCACCAATTCCAAGCGTAAGACCGACTTTATAGCTCTTCATATCTCGCAATCATCGGTAATTCTGGAATTGTACCGAGAACTCCCACGGGTGGTCTTTCACAATCTGAATGGCGATCTGAAGATCATCGCGGCTCTTGCTGCTGACGCGGAGTTCTTCCCCTTGGATCTGAGTTTTTAGTGATTTGGGACCTTCATCGCGCAAGAGTTTTGCAATCTTTTTTGCATCCTCTGTCTTGATGCCCTCCTTAAAGGTTGTCGAGATCTTGTAGATCTTGCCGCTGAGTTGTGGCTCTGATGCATCTAGATGCTTGAGTGAAACTCCGCGCTTGATCAATTTATCTTTGAAAACTTCAAGCGCCGCCTTGGCGCGATCTTCAGTGTCCGCCTCAATGTTGTACTTCTCGCCGGATTTAACGATTGAGGTGCCGGTATTCTTAAAATCAAAACGTGTTGAGATTTCGCGATCCGTAGAGTTGTAAGCATTATCGACCTCCATGTGGTCGACCTCTGAAACAATATCGAAACTGGAATCAGCCATTGTGCGCCTCCTGCTTTTTAATACTGGTGCGAGATAAAAGAATGTGTCCGACAAAGCCTATAACTAGGGCGACTATTACCCCGACGTTGGCCCCAGCCCACGCTCCACTCTTGCCACCGATCAAGCCCATAAAGTAGCCCTGCCATGAGAGCCACGACGCTAGAGGGTTGGTGACCAAGCCCCAGCCGACTACAGTTCCAAAGAGAACTAGTCCGATGGAGCGCACGTTATATATGCCATATCGCCCAGTTGTTGAGAAGAGTTCAGATTCGGCGTAATCAACCTTACGCAACAATATATCGGCCACAAATATTGTCGACCAGACTGCGATCGGCACACCCAAGGTGATGAGAAAACCTTGGAAAGGTGTAGTGAAGTTCGGCGCGATCCAGACGAAATATATTGTTCCAACCAACATAATCGTGGCGTCGATAGAAGCCGCGACGTGGCGCTTCACTGGCACTCCAATGGAGACGAGGGTGATACCGGAGGAGTAGAGATCAAGAATTGCTCCACCAACCAGCCCCAAGATCGCTACAACTGCGAAGGGAATCAAATACCAAGTGGGCAGAATTGTTGTGAGCGCTCCGATGGGATCAGAAGCGACGGCAACTCCCAAATCCTTGGATGAACCAGCAAGCAGCGCTCCATAAATGACAAGGACGATAGGGACGATGGAGGAGCCGAAGACGGTCCAGAAAATTACGCTGCCACTTGAAGTCTTGCGCGGTAAGTACCTTGAATAGTCCGCCGCTGAGTTAACCCATCCCAAACCAATTCCTGTGATACCGAAGATCATCGCCCCAATGAATCCAGAACGGCTGCCCGAGTGGATTGATTGCACCGCATGCCAGTTGATCTTATGAATGGTCAGTGCAATGTATCCAACAGTAAGTACGATCGTGGCGAGGGTGAGCCAGCGCTGTAACCGCATGATGGTCGCAAAACCTAAGACGCCGCCAAATATGGTCAGTCCTGCAGCCACGATGAATCCGAGAATTCCGGCGACGTTGTGATTTACATGGCCGACACGGGCGAAGATCGTTTGAGCAGCCAGCGTTGCTAGCGAGACAAGGACGGTCTCCCAGCCGACAAAGACGAGGTAGGAGAGCAGACCAGGTAAGACGTTGCCCTTCACTCCGAATGCCGCCCGCGAGAGAGTCATGGTTGGCGCGTTGGAGCGCTTTCCTGCAATCGAACTCACCCCGACAAGGATGAAGGAACCAACTGTGCCGATTATGGCCGCCCATGTTGCCTGCCAAAATGAAATTCCAAATCCGAGGAAGATGGAGCCGTACGAGAGAGCTAGGAGAGAGACATTTCCAGCCGCCCATGGCCAGAATAGGGAGCTCGCTTTACCGTGGCGCTCGCTCTCGGCGATGAACTCGGTGCCATGAGGCTCAATAAGACTAAGAATATTCACAGGAGCACTCTAACGGGAGCGCTCACACCGCCTTGCGATGA
>Ga0073936_10001347_pt1 | contig 37906 bp, 28 predicted proteins | sample AliMusrvi5mmetaG_FD_87041 | JGI IMG/M metagenome (GOLD analysis project Ga0073936, IMG submission 87041) | Freshwater lake bacterial and archeal communities from Alinen Mustajarvi, Finland, to study Microbial Dark Matter (Phase II) - Alinen... | ecosystem: Environmental > Aquatic > Freshwater >...
CCTCAACCCGCAACGCTTCCCCCCCGCTCAAAGAAATGATATGATAGCCTATCTGCCAATCGACTCGCGGAGGACGGCTGCATGAATGGTTCACAACGGACGACATTACTCGTCCTGCTGATGTTATGCGTGTTGCCTACTGCATGGGCGGTCCCGCCGAGTGGGCGCGTGCTCGATTTTCAATGCGCTATCCTGATGAATCCGGATAGTTCGCTCAATGTGACCGAAACGATAAAATATCTGCACGCTCCCCAGGACACCGCCAACGGACTGTATCGCTTCTTCCCCACCCAATACGCGGAAGCATACGGGCTGCATCGCCAATTGCGGTATACCATCCAGCAGGTCGAGACCGATGGCGGGCTTCGCCTCCCCACGCGCACGATCCAAAAAGCGCGGGGTATCGTGCTGGAGATCGGCAATGCGGCTTCGCTGATGCCGACAGGCCCACATACCTTTACCATCAGCTATCGGGTGGAAAATGCCCTGGATTTTCTCCCCACCGGTCCGGAGTTGCTCTGGCATGTCACCGGCAGGAATTGGGAAGTGCCGATCGCTAGTATCCATGTCAGTGTGACCCCACCGCGCGACACCCCGCCGTTAAGTGTCTACGCGGACGCGTTTTATTCGGCAGCCGGTCACCAGGAAAATATCTCGCGTGTGATGGTCGATGGTAACGGCTGCGCGTTCGCCGAATCCCCCCATCCCCCCGCCATGCACGAGGGATTCGATATACTGGTAAGACTCCCGCCGGGCAGCATTCCGGTCCCCGCGCAAGCCCACCAACTATTGCAGACCTTCCTGGATAACACCACCCTGGGAATCGGCATGTTCGCGCTTCTCATCGTGCTGTTGTATTACCTGCTCATGTGGTGGCTGCACGGTCGCGACCCCGAGGCAGGAGTGATTCAGCCGAAATTGACGCCACCGGAAGGGCTGTCACCCGCCATGCTGCGCTTCATTCGTCAGGAACGCTACGACCCGAAGACGCTGGCGGTGACGCTGGTCAGCTTGGCTGTGCAGGGAAAATGGACGATTGAAGAGTTGGAAGACCGCTATATCCTGCACCGGGTGGGCGAAGCCGAAGGCGAGCAACCACGCGACCTGATCACCACCCCGCGCGATAAAACGGTGTCCCTGGAAGAAGATACCACCCTGCGCATACTGCTCGGTGCGCATGAGCAGCAGCAAGAATTCACCTTCTCCTACGATCATGCGTCCACCATTGCGCAAGCGGCCAAAACGCTGCACAAGCTACTGTTCGACCGGTGCGAAGACTTCTATTTCGCGCTGAACCATCACTATCTCAACATCGGTATCACCCTCGGTATCCTCGCGTTGCTGATCATCAGTTGTTTCGAAGTACCGACGGCATATTTCAACGAGCAGTTGCGCCTGATGCTGGGTGTGCTGGTGATTGGCATCGGGGCGCCGTTGCTGCCCACCTATCTCCTCTTCATGTGGCGGGATATCTTCTCGCATCACGTCGGACGCATCGGTAACGCCGGACTGATGTTCCGCTATCTCCTCTACCTGCTGCTCTATGTCGGCTTCGGTGTCTATCTCCTCTGGGAAGCGTCCAGCGAGTTGTGGCTCGTGCTGGCGCTGCTCACCGCCATGCATGTCCTCTTCGCCCACCTGCTGAAAGCCCCCACTCTGCGCGGGCGGCACCTACTCGATGAGATCGAAGGTTTCCGCATGTATCTGGCCGGAGAGCAACCACATCTGCTGGCAACCCTCACTCCGCCGCAGCCAACCCCGGAGCTCTTTGCCAAATACCTGCCCTATGCGCTGGCGCTGGATGTCGAGCGGGAATGGGCGTCGCATTTCCAACACGTCTTTACCCCCAGCCAACCCGCGCCGGCCATGGACTGGTACACCGGTCCGGCCTGGGAGAAGCACCATCCGCAGCAATTGGCCATCTCGCTCGATGAAGAGATGGCGCCCTCGATGACACCAATCACCGTGCCGGTGGATGGGACGTATGATGGGGCGTACGGATAGAGCGAATATATTACGGTGTGACTTCGGGCGCGAGCAGGCAAAGATCAAAGATATGCCTATTCACGCCCTTTTCTTTTTCGACTGCAGGAAGTAGAATAATCCATGCGCTATACAGGCCCCTTTACGCTGGAAGAAGCAACAGAACGCGAGTGGCTCCTGGCGAACGGCCTGGGCGGCTATGCGTCGTCCACGCTGTGCGGCATGCAGACGCGACGCTATCACGGATTGCTGGTGGCCGCGTTGCATCCGCCGGGCGGGCGAACGCTGCTGGTATCCAAGCTGGATGAAGAAATTACCCTGGATGGGCGCAGCTACCCGCTGGCAACCAACGAATACCCGGGGACGATCCATCCGCGTGGTTTCGAAGCGTTGCGCGAATTCGAGCTGACCGGCGATGCCGTCATCATGCGTTTCGCCGCCGGTGGGGCTGAGCTGGAAAAATGCGTGTGGGTGACGCCGGGAGAAAATACCACTCGCGTCCGCTACCGCAATACCGGCCAACTCCCCTACCCGCTCACGGTGACGGCGCTGGTGAACGCGCGCGATTTCCACGGGGAAACGTCCGCGGAAAGTATCCACTTCGACATCACGGCCACGCGTGCGCCGGCCGGACCGGTGGTGCAAGTGTGCCCCTGGTGGATGGCGGAAGGCTTCTGGCTCACCGCCGACGCCGGCGAATGGGAAGAAGCAAAATACTGGTTCTACCAGATGACCTACTGCTGGGAACGCCGGCGCGGCTTGCAGGATCACGATAACCATTTTTCACCCGGACGCTTCCACTGCGCTTTGCAACCCGGCGAGACGATCACCGTTACCCTTTCCACCTTGCCGCCGGCGGAGCAATCACCCTGTGCCGCGCCATGTTTGGAAGGCTGTGAGCGAAGCGAGCCCCGCCCTCTCCCATCAGCAGATCCATCACCCGCTGATCCGCCGGAGATCGCTCATCTCTACCACACCGCCGCCTCCTTCCTGGTACAGCGCGCCACGGTCGGCGCTCAGCACGTCGCCGGACGCACCATCATCGCCGGCTATCACTGGTTCGGCGATTGGGGACGCGACACCATGATCGCGCTGCCCGGACTGTGCCTGCTCACCGGACGCTATGATGAGGCGGCGGAGATCCTGCGCACCTTTGCCGCCGCCCGCCGGCGCGGATTGCTGCCCAATCTCTTTCTCGATTCCGGCGAAGGCGAAGCCTACAATACCGTCGATGCCGCGCTGTGGTTTATCGACGCCGTCGATCGCACCTACCGGGCAACCGGCAATCGCGCGCTGGTAGAGGAGCTGCGCCCGGCGTTGGAAGAGATCATCCACTATTACCGCACCGGCACCGATTTCGGCATTCGCATGGCCGATGACGGGTTGATCGACGCTTCCTCGCCCGGCTGGCAGCTCACCTGGATGGATGCCAAGGTCGGCGATTGGGTAGTGACGCCGCGCATGGGCAAACCGGTGGAGATCAACGCGCTCTGGTACAACGCCTTACGCATCATGGAGGCGTTTGCCAGTGATTTCGGCTGGCCGGGAGATTTCGGCGCGCTGGCCGATCGCGTGCGCGCCAGCTACGACGCCTACTGGGTCCCCGGCGGCGGTTATCTGTATGACGTGCTGGCGGCGCAGCCCGATGCGCGCCTGCGGCCCAACCAGATTTTCGCGGTCAGCCTGCGTCACTCTCCGCTGAGTGACCACCGCGCGCGCGCCGTGGTCGACGTGGTGGAAAAGTATCTGCTCACCCCTTATGGCCTGCGCTCGCTGGCGCCCTCCGATCCGGAATATCGCCCGCATTACGGCGGCAATACCTGGGAGCGCGACGGCGCGTATCATCAGGGCACCGTGTGGGGCTGGCTTATCGGACCCTATATGGACGCCTTCCTGCGCGTCAACGGCTATAGCAACGACGCGAAAGCGCGTGGGCGCGAACTGCTGCAACCGCTTCTCGCGCACGTCCACGAAGCCGGTATCGGCTCGATCTCCGAAATCTTCGACGCCGATCCACCCCACGCCCCCCGCGGCACCATCAGCCAAGCCTGGAGCGTCGCCGAATGTTTGCGGGCGTGGGAAAGCTGTCGGGAATAATTTTTCACCGCAGAGGACGCGAAGGACGCAGAGAAGAGAGAAGAAATTGCAGATTTTTCTCTGCGCATCTCGGCATTTCTCCGCGCCTCTGCGGTAAAAAAACGAAGGTGCTTTATGGAAATTTTCGACTGTCACTGTGAATTTGGCCGGCGGGAAATACCGCCGCCGCGACGCGCCGAGGATGCGGCGGCGCTGGTCGGACTGTTGACGCAAATGGGTGCCGCGCGAGCATTGGTGGTACACAGCGCGATGATCGGGTTGGACGTGCCGACCGGCAACGCGCGCGTGGTAGATGAAAGCCGTGATTTCCCGCAATTACTGCCGACCTGGGCGCTGCTGCCGCCACAGACGAACGAACTGGGCGACTGCGCCGCCTTTTTCGCCGCCATGCGCGTGGCGGGCGTGCGCGCGCTATGGGCCTTTCCGCATACCGCGCGTTTTGCCCTCGATGGACGCACGCTGGGCGCCTGGCTGGATGGCATGACGCAACGCGCCATCCCGCTGCTGCTCAATATCGGGGGGGGAAAAACCGGTGTCGAGTATGCTGAACTGGCAACGCTGCTCGCGGAAGCACCGGCCGCGCTGCCCGTCATCGGTGTGCTCCATGCCGCATGGGGAGAAGACCGCTACTTTCGCCCACTGCTGGAGAGCTTTCCGAACCTGCGGCTGGCGTTGAGCGGTTACCTCCCCGCCGATGGCATCACCGCGTTGGTGGATCGCTATGGCGCGGAACGCTTCCTGTATGCCTCCTCCTTTCCCGATCATCAACCGGGCGGAAGCCTGCTGATGTTGCTGCATGCCGGACTGCGCGACGACGATCTCGCCGCGGTGGCCGGCGGCAATCTGTCGCGCCTGCTCTCGGAGGTGACATGGTGAACGAGACCACTCCGCTGTTATCGGCCTTTATCGCCCACGGACGCGTGCCCGACTGCCCGATCATCGATATGCACACCCACCCGGATGCGTTCCAGGGCATTTATTTTCCCGCTCCGGAGATGGACGGCATTCTGCGCACGATGGACCGCGCCAACGTGCGGCAGATTGCCATCGCCCCCCATACCGCGCTCTTCGATCCCGCCTACGGGAATGCGCTCACGCTGCGCATGCTCGACGCACATCCCGATCGCTTTCTCGGCTACCTGTGCTACAATCCGCACTATCCCGACGATCTGGCAACGCTCATTCCCCTGCTGCAACAACCCGGCATTCTCGGTTTTAAAATCCATCCCGGCGGCGCGAATTACCCGCTCACCGGCGATGGCTACCGCGCGCTGTTCGAAGTCGCGGAGGCCGAAGAGCTGATCGTCCTCTCGCATACCTGGCAGAGCGACACCTGCGGCGCCGACCAATGCCGGCGAATCGCCGAACGCTATCCGAATATCTATTTCCTGCTCGGTCACTCCTGCTGTCCCGATTGGGCGGGCGCGATTGCGCTGGCGCGCGATTTCCCGCGCGTCTACGCGGAGTTGACCTACGCCGCGCACAACATCGGCATGATCGACCTGGCGGTCAAAGGCGGCATCACCGACAAGCTCCTCTTCGGCACCGATCTGCCGTGGATGGATCCCTTCTACACCCTCGGCTGCATCGTTTTCGCCGATATCACCGACGATGACCGGCACGCCATCCTGCATAGCAATGCAGAAAGGTTGCTGCAACAACGTTTTGCCCGCCTGGTTGGATGAGTCATTTGTCGATCCGACTGCTCGGTCCGATTCGACCGATCCAGTTCGGTAACGGTACAGCATTTAATGCATTAACTTGTGAGTGAGGTAACCCCTATGTCAACAAATAAACTGGCACGCGACGGCGGAACGCCGGCCATTCGCGAACCGCTTCCGGGTGGAGGCTGCGGCATCGAGTTGATCGGTGAGGAAGAGATTGCCGCCGTCACCGAGGTGCTGCGCGGCAAGAAACTCTTCCGTTTCGGCGTCGGTACGGAATGTACCGAGTTGGAGGCGGAAATCGCTGCCTGGCTGGGAACAGGACATGTGTTGTTTCTCAGCACCGGCACCGCGGCATTGGTCTGCGCGCTAAGCGGGATGGGCATCGGCCCGGGTGACGAGGTGATTGTGCCCGGCTATACCTACATTGCCACCGCGGCGGCGGTGGTGGCCGTGGGCGCGGTGCCGGTGATCGCCGAGATCGACGACTCGCTGGGACTCGATCCGGCGGACGTGCGCGCGAAGATAACCCCGTATACCCGCGCCATCATTCCCGTGCATATGCAAGGCGTTCCTTGCCGGCTGCAGGAATTGCGCCAATTGGCCGATGAAAAGGGGTTATTGCTGCTGGAAGATAGCTGCCAGGCGGTGGGCGCGAGTTATCGTGGAAAGAAAGTGGGTACCTGGGGCCATGCCGGCGCCTGGAGCCTCAACTATTACAAGGCCATCACCTGCGGTGAAGGCGGCGCGGTCTTCACTGACGACCCGGTGATCATCGAGCGCGCGCAATTCCAATCCGACCCGGCGCTGCCGATGTGGAAAGGCAACACCGAGTGGCTGACGCCGCCCTTCAGCCGTGAGTGCTACCGCGGCAACGAGGTCACGGCGGCCATCGCCCGCGTGCAACTGCGCAAGTTGCCGCGCATCCTCGATCATTGCCGCGCGCTGAAGCGCGAACTCCTCTCCCTGCTCGACACGCCGCAGCATTACGTCCGCCAGCATGTCGATGATCCTGACGGCGAACTCGGCATCAGCTTCGCCATGATCGCCCACACCCCCGAACTCGCCTGCCGCATGTCCGAACTACTGCTCGCGGAAGGCCTGACCATCGGCTCCGCCTACAACAGCGGCTTCCCGGATCGGCATATCTACCGCTATTGGGATTCCATTCTCAACAAACACGGCGCCACCCCCGCCGGCTACCCCTGGCGCGATCCCGCCTATCACGGCAAGGTGGAATATTCCCCGGAGATGTGCCCGCACACGCTGGACCTCCTCTCCCGCGCGCTGCGCCTCTCCATCCACCTGAACCTCACCAGCGACCACATCGCGCAAATCGCAGAGGCGATTAATAAGGTGGATGCGGGGATGTAGGGTGCAAGTGAACGAGAGGACTGCCAAAAAGTATTTACTGAGTTTGTAGTAGCGTCGCAGCCGCAGCAAGACGCGTTCTCCGTGAGCAAATCACGGGAGACGCGCCTTGCTGCGGCTGCGGCGTTACTACGAACGTAGGTGGTATGGCCCAACTAACTTATAAAGCCGGTTAACCCTGATACCAAGCCACTGCTGCTCCCGAATATCGAGTTCTTCACGACTGGTGTGGACGAAATAGAGTTCACGCGCTGGGAATTGGCGATGTAATCGGCGATAACTTTGGAGGGCACAGCTACTGTCGGCGCAGTGTTCGACGACCGAGACAGCATCGAGCATGCGGTGTTTATCGGTTGTGGTATGCGCGTGTAATGCCTCAACAACAAGCCATTCATTGGGATAGGCCTGACGTATTTCCGACCAAATCATCTTGATTCTCCCGCTTATGCTGCCTTTATTATACCAATTTTTCTTTCAAATGCGCGGGGATGAAGAAATGCCGCCACCCGCCGAAATCCAACAGACTCCGGCGAATGGCGGCACTTTCGCGTTACACTTTCGCGAATTTCGGATCGGTAATCCGGTCTGAATTGGTGGTGTTCTTCACAAACGTGGAGGTTTTGCGCTTTTTGGCCAGGAAGGCGTCGAAAGCACGCCGGCTGAGGGGAAGCGAGACGGCCTTATTCAGATGGGATGAGAGATACACCGCGTTGGCCAGTTCCAGCGAACGCAGGCCGTCTTCCCCCGGTGAGGCCAGCTTTTCGCCATACAGGATATGACGGGCGAAGTTGCGCTGGATGACCTGGTGGCCGCACTCACTGTCCGCCAGCGTGATCGTCTCTTCCGTGCATTGGGGACTCCCCCACATGGCGGTGTTGGTTTTGGTGAACTCGGCGATGGACGGCTCGAAGCGATAGCATTTGAGCGTGCCGTCGCGGTAAATCAGCTTGCCGCGGTCGCCGAATACTTCGATCATCTGTCCCGGGCCGGCTTCATTGGTCGAGAGATAGAGATAGCCGGTGCCGCCATCCGGATACGTGACCATCGCTTCCGCCAGGTCTTCCACTTCGATATGGTGCATCCGCGTCTCTACCCGACCGAACACCGAATTTGGCATGCCGCCCAGCAGGATGAACAAGTCCAGAATATGCGGCCCCTGGTTCATCATCACGCCGCCGCCTTCACCCGTCCAGGTGGCACGCCAGGTACCGGAATCATAATAAGCCTGGCTGCGATATTCCGGGGAGATTAACGTGGTGCGATAGATTTTGCCTACCGCGCCGCTGCGCGCCAATTCGATCGCCTTCATCAGCGCCGGCTCGATGCGGCGTTGGAACATCACCGCAAAGGCCACGCCGGTCTCTTTGGCGGCGGCAATCATCTGGTCGGCGGTGGCCACGCGCTCGGAGAGCGGTTTCTCGCTGAGCACGTGCTTGCCGGCGCGCATCGCCCGGATGGCGATCGGCGGGCGCTCCGGGTGCGGAGTGGCGATGATCACCGCATCGCACAATCCCGATTTCAACAGGTCCCGATCATTTAGAAAATACGGCACCTGGTATTTTTCCCCCACCATCTTCGCCGTGGCCGGGTCGATATCGCACACCGCGGTCAATTGCGCCTCGCACACGCGCGGCATCACCGAGCAGTGCCCCTGCCCCATACCCCCGACGCCGATGACGCCAAAACGAACGACTGATTCAGCAGACATAATACTACCCTCCAAACGCGATGAATTCGGGATACCGGCGGTTAATTCCTCTTTCGCGATACCGGAGGTAGTGAAATATGTGACTTCTTTTTCCAATTGGCTACTGGTAGGCAGGTGCGACGTAACGCCGCTACTACTCTCCCACCCTCTCACCCGCCATAACTTGTCATCCCTTTCTATCATCCTGCCGTCCGCGAATCCGTTACAGTTAGGCAGGATCGGTATTGATGGATATCCTGGCAACGTTACCAACCTGGTTATATGATAATTTACCGTTGGCGGTCGCGATTCTCGATGTCGAATTGCGCTATCGCTACGTCAATGCCGCCTATGCCGCCACGCAGGGACTTTCCGTCAAACAGCAGGTGGGACGGTCATTGCTGGAAAATGCGTCGCCATGGTCGGAACAGGTGCTGCGGATGACGGAAGAGGCGCGCGAAAGCGGTCGTCCCGTCGATGCCTTCAACGTGATGCTTACCTACCCGCGCCAACCCTCGTTACATCGCCTCTGGGATGCCACCGTGCTGCCCATCAAAACCGATGAGACGCTGGAAGGATTTGCCGTCTATTTGATCGATGTCAGCGATCGCCAGGAGGTGACGCGGCTCGCGTCTTCCGAAACGCGTTTGCGCAGCGTGCTGGACACTGCGATCGATGCGATTCTGGTCATCGACGAACACGGCGTCATTCTCGAAGCCAATCCCGCCGCCAGCCACATCTTCGGCTATCGCGCGGATGAAATGATCGGACAAAACGTCACCGTGCTAATGCCGTCGCCGTTCCGGGAAGAACATGATCGTTTTCTCGAACGCTATCTCGCCACCAGCATGCCGCATATTATCGGTACCATTCGCGAAGTGCAGGGACGACGCAAAGACGGTACGCTTTTTTCTCTCGAACTCTCCGTGGCCGAATCGCGGGAATCCGCCCCGGCACGGCATTTTGTCGGCATTTTACGCGATATCACCGAGCGCAAACGGTTGGAAGCCGAATTGGAAACCGCGCGCGCGCGATTGGAAGCCATCTTCGATACCGTGCCGGTGCCGCTCTACGTAATCAACACCAACGGCGGTATCGAACTCTATAATGAAGCTGCGCGTATGCTTTTCGGCGAGAGCCTGACGCAAGAAGGCCTGCTGGCCATGACTCGATTGCATCCGGATACGCGTCAACCCTGGCCGATGGAGGAGTGGCCGATCGTCCGTGCACTGCGCGAGGGACGAACGATCAACAACATCGAGCAACTGCTCGTGCTCGCGAATGGGCATGAGACGATTGTGCTCGCGCAAGCGGCGCCGATCATCGTGGACGGAAAAATCGTTGCCGCCATCGGCGTCAGTCAGGATATCTCCGCGTTGAAAGCAGCGGATCAGGCGAAAGACGCCTTTCTGGCGCTGGTCACGCACGAGTTGCGCTCTCCGCTCGCGACGATCATCTCCTGGACGGATATCGCCCTGGAAGACCCCTCGTTGCATGAGGAAGCGCTGCGGGTCGTGCATCGCAATGCCAACGCGTTGCGACGCATTGTCGATGATCTGCTGGATTTCTCGCGGGTGCTCTACGGCAAAGTAACGCTGAGGCAAGAACCGATCGATGCCTGGGAAATTGCCCGGCATACCGCCATCGGCCTTGCTGGGCAAGCCGAAGAACGCCACCTCAAACTCTCACTGCAGACGCCGCCCGAACCACTGCCGGTGCTGGCCGATCCGATCCGCCTGCAACAGATCATCTCCAATCTATTGCTGAACGCGATGAAATTCACTCCCGCCGGCGGTCAAATCACGCTGGAAGGCGCGCGCGAAGACGATCAAGCCCGGTTGCGCGTCACCGATACCGGCATCGGCATCCCCCCCGAACGCCTGCCGTTCCTCTTCAAGCGTTTTGAACAACTCGGTCGCGAATATGTCTCCGGCGGACTCGGCTTGGGATTGGCCATCGTGAAAGGGTTGACCGAACTCCACGGTGGTCGCGTCGCCGCGGAAAGCACCGGTGAGGGACACGGCAGCACTTTCACCGTGTGGTTGCCGTTACGAGAAGAGCGATCGGATGCCCCGCCGCCTGGCCAATGACCACCGGACCATCAATTGCCGCAAATATGCCCTTTGATGCCGTGCTTCTCGTAATACTGCTGGTGATAGTCTTCCGCCGGATAGAAGGCCGGCGCGGGGAGGATTTCCGTAACGAGCGGACGGGTCTGCGTTTGCTGCCGGCGACTTTTTGCGGCTTCCGCCGCGGCACGCTGTTCGGGCGTGTGATAGAAGATCACCGATTTGTACTGCGTTTTGCTTTTTTCCGTGGCGTCGTGGATGCGCCAGAAGGTATCGAGCAATGTGTCATAGCTTACCACAGCGGGATCGTAATGCACCTCGACGGTTTCCGTATGGCCCGTTTTTCCCCCGCACACTTGCTCGTAGCTCGGATGCGGCGTCGTGCCGCCGGTGTATCCCACCGTGGTGGAAATCACTCCCGGCAGTTGACGAAACTCGGCTTCCACTCCCCAAAAACATCCGGCGCCAAAGGTTGCCATCGCCATCTGTTGTACCTGCTTGTGCTGCCCGAACGGCGTAACCGCCGTCGGCGGCGAAGATTGTTTGCTCCCGCGCGTCAGCATCACGACCATCGCCGCGATACCCAACACCAGTAAATATTTGCCCATCGCTCGTGTCCACAAACCAGAAATTCTACCTTTATTATCTCCTATTGTTGAACGAGCCAAACCCCTGCCGCGCAAGCATCCGCGCGCTCACGGCGTCAGCCCACGATTGCGAATCTGCGTAATCTACGAAATCTGCGGTTCGTTCCTTCGCGGTTCCCAACGCGAGAAGGTTTCGCCGCTCACGCGGAGAATTAACGACCGGAAGAGGAGAGATCACATGGCTACCTCACTTGAACGTTTCCTTGCCTGCCAGGAATATCAATCCTGCGACCGGCGTCCGAACCATGAGCTGGGCACCTGGATGCAGACGCGCGAGCGCTGGCAGCACGAAAACCCGCAGTCGGTGCAAAACTTCTGCTGGGATTGGTTCACCGATGAGCCGGCATTACACCTGGATCGCCGTGAATACATCCCGGTCAATTATAGTCTCCTGCCCGCGTTCGACTATCGCATACTTGAAGAGACCGAGGAGTATCAGGTCATTCAGCATTCCCTCGGCTACGTCACCAAAGCCCTCAAGGAAGGCGCCATCGGCGGTGGGCGCATGTGCATGGATCAGTATCTGCGCTTCCCGGTAGAGACACCGGAAGATTTTGCCGCCATCAAGCAGCGCCTGATCGCCGGTATCCCCGCGCGCTATCCGGAAAATCTGGAGGCGGAAATCACCCGCTGGCACACGCGCGATTACCCATTGATCCTCGGGCATAACTGCGCGGCAAATGGCTTTTACTGGCGCGCGCGCGAATTCATGGGCACGGAAAATCTCTCCTACGCCTGGTATGATTATCCCGAGATGATGCACGAAATGATGGAGTTCTACGCCGACTTCATCATCGCTACCAGTCGGCCGGTGTTGGAGAAGATTTCTGTCGACTATTTCGTGCTCAACGAAGACATGAGCATGAAAAACGGCCCGCTGCTCAGTCCGGACACCTACCGCACCTTCATCTTCCCGCATATGTGCCGGCTGGTCGATTTCTTCAAATCGCACGGCACGCGCTACTTCGCGGTGGATACCGACGGCGACCCCACCCTGCTGGTGCCGCTCTTGATGGATGCCGGCGTCGACGTGCTCTGGCCCATCGAACGCGCCTCGAACGTCAGCCCGCAAGATCTGCGCCGCCAATTCGGCCGTTCCCTGCGCCTGTGGGGCGGAGTGGACAAGCGCATCCTGCCGCTCGGTCCCGCCGCCATCCGCGCGCATCTGCGCGAAATGATCCCGCTCATCGAAGAAGGCGGCTTTATCCCCACCATCGACCACACTGTCCCACCGGACGTTTCCTGGGATGATTTCCGCTATTACCTGGAAGCCAAGGATGCGCTGCTATCCGGCGATTTTGCGAAACTGGAATGACATTCATTTCTTAACGGGATGGGTAGGATGGTTTTTTCGGATGGCGGGATAAAGAATTTGATCCAGCCCATCTTCACATCATCCTACCCATTCTGTGCATAAATGCGATCGTGGGAGCCCGGCAGTCCGCTGCCGGCAATGGTTCCGGCTTCTCTGGCGCGCGAGCGTCCCCGCGAGCACTGGCAGATATCCAACCTGATGCAGAGCCATTTCGCCAGCAATGCCGGCAAATCAAGCCATGGGTGCGGCGAGCGTTAAATCTGTATTGTTTGCTGGTAAAGGAAGACGGTAGCGTGCTGGTGGTTGCTCCGACCGAAGAGATCAGCGAACCATGCTGACGAATCGCACGCTTATTTTCCCGCCAGCGCGGTAACCGCTGCACAAATAGTATCCAATTTATACCCCCGGTTGCGCTGGGTGACGCCGATCAGGTCAGCGATCTGGCCGCGCAGGTGCTGCACCAGCCGTTCCATCTCCGTCAGGCAATTGGTGATGCCACCACCGGAGCCGCCGGCCGCGGCGATACAGATGACCGGCATGCCGTTCAATACACTCTGCTCACCCCGGGTCGCTTCACAGCGCCGCAACCGGTCGAAGGCGCACTTCGCGCTCTCCGCCAATTCGCCGTAATAAACCGGGGAGACGATGATCAGACCATCAGCACCGGCGAGGGCCTGCTGCAGGCGTGGCAGATCATCCTCGATGATGCAGCGATGCTCGCGACGGCAGCGTCCCCAGCCGTTTTCGCACTGTTGGCAACGCTCGATGCGCAGCTTGCACAGGTCGAGATGCGCACTCCCCACCGTCGCGCTCCCCTGCGTCGCCGCTTCCACACACGCCGCCGTCAATCCCGCGGCATTCGGGCTGGCACTGACTATCAATAACATGGTTTGCCTCACTTACTTCACCACACTCAATATATTATTCTCCGCATGAAACGTCGAAGAAAAGCCGAGGGCTTTCAGTCCGTCGGCGCTAAGCAGCAGCGTGCCGCGATCCATCAGTAATTGGCTGGCCGGGATTACGATCGACTTGCCGGCCATGGCAATGATCGCCGTGTCGCCTTGCGGCGTAAGGGTCGCGCCGAGATAGGCGGCGAAGGCCTGGGCATCGACATACCAGACGCCGTCTCGCAGCAACGGGGCGTGGTAAATCATGGTGGGACTCAACAGATTCCCATACACCGCCAATATCGGTTGCGCGAATTGCACCCAGGACGTGTTCGGGGGCGGATAGAGCGCGGTATCGGAATCGATGTCCTTCGTCTGATCGATGGTAAAGGTATCGACCAGCGTTTCGTCCTGTTTATACGTGGTCACGGTAAGCGTTGTCCCCTCCACCGTTACCAGCAGATACACCGGCTGGTCTTGCGGATTGTAGCAGAAGGTATTCCAATATTTCTTCGTGAGATCGGGATATGCTTTATTCCCACTCCGACCGGTGGTCAAGTAAATCGTGCCTTGCGATGGCCTGGCCATCAGGGTATCGTGCGCGATGGCGTAGGTGCGCGAGATGCTGTGGTCGTGGCCGTTAAAAACGAGATTGGCGTGATATTTCTCGATGATCGGGCAAAACGCGGCCTTGATGGCTTCATTCGCGCGCGATGCCTTTGTGTAATAGGGCGTTTTGTGGAACAGCACCAGTTTCCAGCGCGCCTGGCTGACGGCCAGGTCGGCGTCCAACCAGCGTTGCTGGACAGCGAGAATATCGCCGGAGACCGGTTGTTCTTCCTCTTCCTGACTATCGAGCACGGCGAAATGGACGTTGCCGTAGTCATAGGAATATACCTGTCCTTGCAACTCGGCCGGTCCATTTTGCGGCAGAGGAAATTGCGCGGAGAAGTTGACCGGTTTGCCTGCGTCCAGCGAGTGAGCCGCGATATTGGGACGGTAGGTTTCGTGGTTGCCCTGCACCGCCATCTCCGGAATCGTGTCGATGACGCCGTGCGCCGCCTCAAACCAGGCGTTCCAATGTGCCCCGCTCTGTCCGACTTCGACAAGGTCGCCCATGTTGATGAGGAAGCGGGCGTGGGGATGTTTCGCGAACGCGTGCTGCACGGTCGTCCGCCACGGTTCGTAGTTGACCTGGTCCGGGATGCCGCTCTGGCTGTCGCCGAAGACGAGGAACTGGAAGCTGCCGGCTTGCGGGTTGGCGGTATGAAAGGTGTGCGTGTCGCTCCACTGCGTTCCATCGCCCACGTGGTAGACATAGGCAGTATTCGGCGTCAGCCCGGTCAGCGTCGCGGTGAACAGGTGCGCAGTCCCCAGGTCGGTAGTAAAATCCGCCTTGGTGGCCGTAACGCGATGCCCCGCGGTGAGCGTTATGCCCATGGAATATTCTACCAGCCCGCTGGTCACCGTGGTGTCGGTGCGCCAACTGATGGTCTGCGTGGTGGCCGGATTGCCGGTCCAGCTCAACAGGACGTGATCGGGCACCGGCCTCGCTCCCGTTCCCACCGGCTGCGCCACCGCCCATACGGCGCCCAACGCCAACAGGCACCACACCCCAACAACCCACATCAACCGTTGCATAACTTCCTCCTCACGCGATATTTTATCACTTTACCTTAACGGAAGAATATTAGGCTTTGATGAAGAGATTCCCGGCGACCGCCTTTCTCCCTGATCTCCGCAATAATGCTTCTCCCCGGCTGGCTGTTCTGCTATACTCATTACCGACTGAACGCTATTTGAAGGAATCCGGACATGGTAAACATTTCAGCAACGGTCGATGACATTTCGGCCACCGTAATCGAACTCGCGGCGGAAGCCGGCGCTACCCATGCACGGGTGCGTACCACGGAAGGCTTGCGCGTCGAAGACGAGGTGCGCAACAACTGCCTGGTGAATTACTGCGGCAAATCCGGCAAATCGTGGACGTGCCCACCCCACACCGGCGAATTGGCGGCACTGGGTGCGCGCCTGCTCGCCTACCCGCAAGGCGTTGTGCTGCAAAGCATCGCCGCGGTGGAGGATTCCTGGGATTTCGAGGGGATGACGGAGGCTGCCCACGCCCATAACCGCATGGTGCGTGCCCTCGTCGAGCAGATGACCGCGCGTTACCCCGCGCTGGAGATCCTCGCCTTCGGTTGCGGCAGTTGCAACTTCTGCGAAAAGTGCACCTGTCCCGATGCCCCGTGCCGCTTCCCCGACCAGGCGATGTCCTCTGTCGAAGCGCAAGGGCTGGACATCAACGCCCTTGTCAAATCCGTCGACCTCAACTATATCAACGGCGTCAACACCGTCTCCTATGTCGGCATGGTATTGTGGCGGTAAAATAGCGGCGTGATCGAAAACCCCGTTGGCAGTCGCTGGCCGGCGGGGATCTACCCACGCAACGATGATAACGAAATCAGGTACCCGTTCAAGATCCGCTGGCGCGCGAGCGTCCCCGCGAGCACCGGAGGATACCCGACCTGCTCGCGCGCCAGCGGAACCTGAACGAGATGGCCATCCCCTTTACCGCGTAAACACCACTTCATCTTTCCCGGCGGGAACGGTTAACTGGTAGTTATCTCCCTGGCGGTTCACTTTGACCTCGGCGGGAGGAGCGGTTTTCCAGGCGCCTTTGACGTGTAGGGTGAGTTGGACTTCCGGGTGGTCGGCGGGAAGTTTGATGGTGAGTTGCGTTTCCGCGATGGTGAGGGTGGCGGGCTGCGGGGCAGTGAGGCCATACCCCTGGCAATTCACCGCACCGGGCGCGCCGAGTGCGAGCACGGTGATCGCCGCACGGCGCTGCACGGAAGCTGACGTTCCAGAGAAATCAGCGTCTTCCGCACTGACATGCGTCTCGCTGGAGGAAAGAAACGCATAATCGGTACCGAACTTCCCGGCAATTTTGATCACCGTCCCTCCCCCCAGGGTGGTGAACGTCGGCACGTCTTCCGTGGCCAAGCGCGGGAAAAGGACGACGAAATAGGCGCCGTCGCCGGGCAATTGCAGGTGCAGCAAGTCTTCCGCCTGCTGGAAATCGCGCACCCAGTAGCCGAACGAACGCGTGCAGTAGCGCAGGGTGTTGCGCGGGGTATCGGTCGGGCTGGCAATGTAGTATTCGACATCGACGCCCAGCGTGCCGACGGCGGTAAAGCGATTGCCGGTCAACACCCGCGACGGCGCACTTTTCGCGCCCGGCGCATCCGCCAGAAAGGCCTTGCGATCGGCAGCTTCTTCCGGCGTGCCGATCTTCTCCGATTCCGTCCAGAACTGCCACTGAGTAGGTTGCCCGCCGCTCATCGTGTCGCACAGCACCAGATATTGCGTGCCGGCCGGCAGATCGTCATGGATCCACATCGCCTGCCGCTGCCAGCGTTCAGACGACTGACCGGTCGCCAACTGTTGCTCTCCTTTAGTTACGATGGGAGAATCGGGATTCAGTCGCGCCGATTTCACCATCGGCAGTTGCCCGACTTTCGGCACCACGGGAAAATCGGGAATCGCCGACGGTGGGATCGTCTGCATCCAATTCCCTTTCCACTCGAACTCCGCCGCGGCATAGTTCACGCGCGGCAGCAACGCCAATCCCTTTTGCGTGGCGACCGCGTAATATCCCCCGGACACCTTCTGACCGGGTTTCCAGTTCGTCGCCAACAGCACCCGATTGCACAGCAGGCCATGGTCGTTGTTCATATCCGGCACGGAGGGGAAGCGGCGCGAGATCGGTTGGCCTTTCGCAAACCAGATCAGCAGCGCGCCGACTTCCGAGGGCCAGAATTGCCCGTCGGGGTTGGTCGGGGTGTGGGTAACCAACCAGAGGTAGTTTTCCTCCGGTGTCCCCACCCCGCTGCGGAAGAGCGGGCCGACGCTGGGAAAATCCTCCGAATTCCAATCTTTCGGCGCGGCTTCCGGCAAGGTGCGATCGGTGTAGAGCACATCGAGCCCGCTCATGCCTTCCCCGAGCAAGGCGCTATAATTCGTTTGGTGGAAACTCCATTGCAAGACCTTTGACAACTCGGGATCGCTCTTGGCGAACCCTTTGGCCATCAATCCGCCCAATCCCCAATTGCTGCCGTGCGAGCCGCGCCCGATCGGCGGCGACAGGCGACCGAGCACCGTCTGTTTGGCCGGACTGCTGTTGAGGACCTTCTGCGGGTCCAGCGGGGTGAGTGATTTTTCATAGAACAGCGCCATGTGTTTCATGCGCGCGTCGGTGAAATAATCCTTGAAACCGGCCTTTTGCAGCGCGATGGCGAATAGCATCAGCTTGGAGACCGAGACGCGGCCGTAATGCCCGCTCTCGTTCCAGTAGCCGCTGGCATCGAGACGATTCATCCACGCTTCCATGTAGGTGATCGGTTTCTCGCACCAGGCTTTCGCCAGCGGATGATCGCGCAATGTGCAGGCGGCGAAGCCTTGATTGAGCGTGTGGGCGACCGTCATGTTCGGGTTGCCGGAGTTGAAGCCCCGTTCCGGCGACCAGTTGGAGGGATTGGCCAGCCGATAGGCAAGGTAGGCCATCTGCGCGCGGAACAGTTTGCGCTCCGCCGGAGTAATCAAATCGGAGTCGATGATGCCGTCATACAGACAGATCACGTCGGCGGCTTTGCGCATGGTGTCGTAATGCACGTATTTGCCCAGCATCTCGCGCAGATAGGCCACGTCCTGCAACTGCTTCAACGCCGCTTTGTTTTGTTCGCCGGCCTTCGCGATCTCGTCCGCGCTCAAGATCAAGCGCGGATGCTTTTCCGCCGACGCCGGCCAGTCCAGCACCATATCCTTCACGACATTCAACGGTTCCAATTCATCCTGAAAGGTGTTCTGCGGTGGGAAAAAGGTGGCGAGTTTCGCTTTGTAGGACGGATTCTCGCCAATGCTGAATTTGCGCATGCCGGAGGCATTGTTGACATGCAAAAAAAGCTCATCACCGGCGCCTTTCATCAACGGCACCTGCTTGCTATGTTCGCCATCGGGCGTCACCCAGTCGCCGGCATCCTGGCGGGCGATTACCAATTCGCGCGCATCCGGCGCTTTTTCCGGATCACTCGGCGGCGGCGTTTTTGCTTCCGGATCCATCGATGTTTTGGGACGCGTGTCGAGATAGGCCAGGTAGAACTTCGTCTGCGTAAACTCACTCCACCAGTCGCCCCAGGGAGACAGATTGGTCACCAGGCCGGCGGGATAGTCGGCAATATCTTTTCCCCGCCACCAATTGTCCTTCACCAGCGGCACGGCGCCGGTTTGCAAGGCTTGCACTTCGCGCATGAACTGGAAATTCAGCGGCGGCAATCCTGGGGTGAGCAGGATATCCCAGCCGTCCGCCTTTTTATTGTCTTTCACCACCGTACTGAAATACGCCTGATTCCCCTGCGCATCCAGACGCACAGTCAGCTCGAGTGTATTGCCGTCCTGATAGCTGTAGCGATAGCGCACTTGCACGAACGCCGGTCCGCGATCGGTGAGTGTCGCGGTGTAGCCGGTGATCGGAGTATCGCCATAGAGGCGACTGCTGCCGAACCAGCCACCGTCGCCGCGACGCAGTGCCATCACCGGGCCGGGCACGGTGGCGGAGGCGGCCGCCGGCGTGAAGGTCTTCGTCCCCAGCAGCAGACGAACGCCGAAACGGCTGGAGAATGCTTCGACCTGGGTATCGGTCACCGCCAGGTGTAAGTCCGGCGTGGGCGCCAGGTCTCGCGCCACCGCGGCGACCCCATACGTCAATTGATAGGTATTGACGGCCAGCGGCGGTAAACTATCGACGACAAACGCCACCCGGGCGGATTTGACAAACTGGCTGTTCGGCCAGTTCTCCACTTCAGTCAATTGCACGGGCACCGGGCCATTAGGGCCGCTCAAGCGCACCGAATCGGCCACGCAGGTTCCCGCGTCCGCGGTGAAGGGGTAGGTGACCGGTTCATGTGTCCAGGCGGCATTCAGCCGTTCGGTGAGCACGATCTGCTGCTGCGCGGTCCACCCGATCAGCGTCCCGAGCAAAAGACTAACCGCAAGCAACATGCGGACAGGTAGGCGGTGAAGTGTTGACATGAGTTTCCTCCACCATGCACTATTCTGGATGACAAGGCAAAATCCTGGTACTATGGCGCAAGTTGCCATGAAAGGAAGCCGTTGTGAAGGCTATTGTGTTGATCGGGATGCCGGGCGCGGGAAAAAGCACGGTGGGTGTCTTGCTGGCGAAGACGTTGAAACGCCCATTTATCGATACCGACCTGGTGATTCAACAGCGCGAAAATCGCTTTCTGCAGGAGATCATCGCCGCGGAGGGGATGGAGGCGTTTCTGGATATCGAGGCGAGCGCGGTCAGTGCGTTGGCGCTGGATGGGCACGTCGTCGCCACCGGCGGCAGCGTCATCTACCGGGAATCGGCGATGGCGCACCTGCGCACCCACGGCATCACCGTCTTCCTTTCGCTCCCCTTCGCGGTCATCGCCCACCGCATCCGCAATATCGCGACCCGCGGCATCGCCATGCGACCGGGACAAACCCTGCGCAGCCTGTATAACGAACGACAACCGCTATACGAACGCTATGCCGACATCACTATCGAGTGGACAGCGAAATCAACCCTCGAACAAACCGTGACCCGCATTACGAAAGCGTTGACATAGCCGTTGGTTCACGCAACGAAGCGAGTGACGGCATGATTTTGTCTGAACCATGATGGGAAGGATTAGAGGATTACCTTGATTTTTGTATTGAACTATGATTTGTGTCATTCAATGATTATGTGATTTTGGGGCCTGAACAGTTATTTAAAATCATTATAAACACAAGATCATATACGGATTGTGTGATCAAATGGAGACTGCTTCGGAAGAAGTTAGCATGAAGGCTATGGACCGCCGGCATCCCTGCCGGCGCTGCGTGAAGGTTGTCTGCTACGGGGGCGCCGGCAGAGATGCCGGCGGTCCATGGCCTATATGCCGACGCCTGAAGCAGATCGCATCAGATCACACAATCCGTATAGTTCAAAACAAAAATCAAGAAAATCCTTCAATCCTTCCCATCAAGGTTCAGACAAAAAACTACCCTTAAGCTTTCACCTGTTCATGGTCGGCATAAAACTGCTCGTAGTCTTCCAGCATGCTGCGCAGTAACGCCGGGGTATCGATCTGGTAGGGGCAGTGGGCGCGACAGTGGCCGCATTCGGTGCAGGACTCGATCCGGTGCATCTGTTCTTTCCACTCATCGCTGAGGAATTGCTGATAGGGCATGCGGCGGAGGAGCAGGCTCATGCGCGCGGCCATCGGAATGGGTATTTCCGCCGGGCACGGCAGGCAATAGCCGCACGCGCGGCAGAAGTTGCCGGCGAGATTGCGCCGATCATCCGCGATTTGCGCCTGCAGTAACTCGTCCAGCACGGGAGGATCGGCGTCCATCGCCAGCATCTCTTCCAGCTCTTCCCGGCGCTGGAATCCCCAGATCGGCACCAGCGGGAGGTATTGGCGCAGGAAAGCGAACGCCGCGCGGGTGTTGGTGAGCAGTCCGCCGCAGAGCGACTTCATGCCGATCACGCCGAGGTCGTGCTGTTGGCACAAGGCGATCAACGCCAGATCTTCCGGCGTAGAGATATGACAGAACGGAAACTGCAGCGTGTCGAACAAGCCCGACGCCACCCCGGCAGCCGCGCGCTCACGGCTGTGATTGGTAAGACCGAAAAAGCGCACCTTCCCCTGCGCGCGCGCTTCCACTAATCCGGCGTAAGAGGACTCCGGATCCGCCGGATCGGGGATTTGCGCCGGGTTGTGCAACTGCAATATATCCACGTGATCAGTCTGCAAATTACGCAGACTGGTCTCCAGGTCGCTTAGCAACCCCTCGCGGGTAGTCGCCATTGTTTTGGTGGCGATGACGATCCGATCGCGGACATCCGCCAGCGCGTGCCCGATCTTTTCCTCGCTGTTCGAATAGGCGCGCGCGGTATCGTAAAAGGTGATCCCGGCGTCATAGGCGCGACGCAAGATATAAGTCGCCTCCGGCAATGGCGTGCGCTGCAACGGCAACACGCCAAAGGCGGTGCGCGTAACGATCAACCCGGTGCGTCCCAAACGTGTGGTTTCCATGGTAACCTCTTTGTCTGAAATAAGGTTCTTTAACCGCAGATTACGCAGATTGAAAAAATCAATCTGCGAAATCTGCGGTTAAAGAACTTCTCTAAGCTATCAGTAAAGTCCTGCGTTTATGCGACAAGCACTGGAGATGCCTTCTTCACCTCCGGCAGTGTGCTAACGATGATTAGCGCCAGGATGGGCAGCAACGCCACCACGGTGAGCGTGGCGGGGATGCCGTGGGTGTCGGCCAAGCGGCCCAGCAGCGGGGTGACCGCGCCGCCGATGCTGACGGAGAGCCCCAGCGTGACGCCGGACGATAACCCGATGCGGTTGGGCAGATATTGCTGCCCGCGCACCACCATCGCACTGAAGGGGGCATAGAAGGTCAAAGCCATCGGGATCAACATCGCCAGCGCGAAATACGGGTTGGTAATATACTGCAAGAGCAGGAAGAGCGGGATCGAGAGCCCGAATCCCAGGCACATGGTGGCGCGGTAGCCGATCCGGTCCGCCAGCCGTCCCCCTAACAGCGTGCCGATCGCGCCGGCGGTGAATAACACCGTGAGCGACGCGCTGGCCAGTTGCCGCTGATGCAGAATGTGAATCCAATACAGCGGGAGAAAGGTGATCAACCCGTAAAAGACGATGGACCGGCAGATAATCGCCAGCGACAGCCAGGCGAACGGCCCCCAGGCATCGCCTGCACCGGCAACATCATGCGCGGGCATGTGCGCGGACGCAACCGGTGCCGGCACGTTGAAACGGCGCAATTGCGTGATCAGTATTGCCGCCATCAAAAAGCACGGCAGCGCCAGCAACAACGTGCCGCGCAAACCACTCAACTGCAAGATCACGCCGGAGAGGATCGGCCCCAGCGCAAAGCCGGCATTGCCGCCGAAGGAGAAGATGCTCATCGCGGTGGCTTTGTTCTCCTTCGCCGTGCTGTTGGCCAGCCGCGCCGCTTCCGGGTGAAACGCCGCCACCCCGATGCCGCAAATGCCCACCACCAGCGCGATGCTCCAGTAATCCGGCGCCAGCCCCACCAGCGACATGCCCAGCCCGGTGAGCAATAATCCCGCCGGCATCAACCACGGTTTCGCGAGCCGATCGGCAAAATGCCCAAACAGCGGCTGCACGATCGAGGAGGTGGCGCTCAAGGCCAGTATCAACCCGCCGGCCAGGGTGTAATTCAAATGCCGGACATCGATCAGCAACGGCAGCATCGCCGGCAGCGCCCCCTGCGTCATATCGGTAACCAGGTGCCCCGCCGACAGATACCCGACCGCGCTGTGTCTTGGTTGTCGTTCTTTCATGGTAATAATTCATTACGGCGCGAGCGCGGGGGATACCTTTTTGCGGGTCGATTGGACGAAGGGGACGGATCATCACCAATTAGCCCACTTCCCCAATCCAAGCGCAGATTCGCTTTCCCTCGTGTTGTGCCGATGGTATAATAGACGCGTGCAGTAAATGCACATGGACAATATCATGGACTTGAACGACCCATTTATTCAACAACGCTGGCGCGAGTTGCAGGAGATGCAGCTCGAAGATGAGCGCGCCCGCGAAGAGGAAGCCGATCTGCAGGCGGAAACCGCGTATTTGCGGCTGAAGCTGGCGGATTCCTATGCGCGCAGCGGCAAGGTTGCGCGTGCCATCGCGGAATATAAGCGCGCCATCAAACTTGATAAGCAAAACGGCTTGTTCCACACCCGGTTAGCCGATGCCTATGTGATGGCGGAAGATATTCCCACGGCGATGGCAACCTACCAGAAAGCCATCAATGTCGATCCACTGCTGGCAGACCCGCATTCGAGCCTGGGCGATCTCTATCTACGCTACGGGATGCTGATGCGCGCAATGGAGCAGTATCGCGAAGCGGTACAGTTGGAATCCGAGCGCGCGTTTTATCGTTACCAACTGGGTGACTTGCTCGATCGCGTCGGCATGGCTACCGAAGCGATGCATGAGTTGACGGAAGCCGCGTCGCTGGCACCGAAAATCCCCTTCTATCGTTTCCGGCTGGCCTGCATGTATCAGCAGCAGCGGAAACTGGAAGAAGCGTATACCCACATGAACCACGCCTGCAAGCTGGCGCCATATGATGATTATTTTCTGGTGCGCCTCGCCGGCCTGGCCGCCGCCACCAGGCGCGATAAAGAAGCGGTGATCGTGTTGGAAAAGGCGTTCGCGCTGCGCCCGCGCAACGACGCCTACCAGCGGTTGCTCGCCGAAGCCTTCCTGCGCGTCGATCGGCATGATCTCTACGAATACCATTGCCGTCGCGTCGGACGGATGAACGCCTACGACGAAGAGTTCGTCACCCGCCGCCTGGCGGAATGGCAAATCCAGTCGATTTCCCCATCATATAGCTAACTTCTCTCCGCACTCACCAGCCCATAAGCGCCATCGCGTTGCCATGGTGTATCCTGGTTACTTTGGTGCCATTGACAACGGCTTGCATGTGCGTATAATTAAACCATTAAAATTAATTTCACTCATCGGTGATTGTTCGGCACGAATATTCATATTGAAGGTGCGATCATGTTCAGCAATATCACGCGGCATGGCTTCACGTTGATCGAATTATTGGTCGTCATCGCCATAATAGCTGTACTCGCGGCCATCCTCTTCCCCGTCTTCGCGCAAGCACGGGAAAAGGCGCGGCAATCGACCTGCATGAACAATCAGCGGCAAATCTCCGCGAGCATTCAGATCTATGCCCAGGATAATGATGAACTGTTACCCCCGGCCAGTTCCGTTTGGACGAAATTGACGCTGCCGTCCGGCGTGGTGACCTGCCCATCACTGGTGAAGAAAGCCGCCAATAGCTACGTGTATAATGGCGCGCTCGATGGCATGGCCATCGGGAAGCTGTCCGATCCTCCCTCGATATTAGTGACCGCCGACGGCCAGCATGCTGCCACGAATACTCCGGTGACCTATGCGAACGTAGCCTACAGTTCCGCCGATTATGCGCTGCGCCACACCAACAAGATGATCGCCTCGTACCTGGATGGACACGTCACGCTGTCGTCGCTCACCGGCGCGACCAGCGCGGCAATCATGCTCAACACCGCGTATGGCGTGGTCAGCGGTGCCGCCAGCGGCGGTTATTCGACGCTCTCCTCCTGGAGCATGGCCAACTCGACCTCTGTGACGATCAGCGGAAATACCAGTATCCAGATCATCCCCACCGGTTTGAACGGAAGGATCGGGCTGCAATTCAATACCACCTACCTTAGCGGAACCGGCCTGATCAGCGCAGCGCCGGACGATTCCTTTACCATGGGTTGTGTCTTTTCCTCGACTCAGGTAAATATCGGTGCCCCGATTGGCCTGGTGTCCCAGATGTATTATTACAACAGCGTCTGGGATTGCATGGATTTGTATACCAGCACCGGCGGCACGCTGGGGGCGGATATGCGGACGAGCGGCACCTCGTGTAATACCGCAAAATCCTACACGGACGGAAAAATCCATTGCGCCATCGCGACCAATAGCCCCACCTCCGGTATCGCAATCTATGTCGATGGGGCCCAGGTCGCGAAAAACGCGTCGCAAGCGACTAATAATGGCGTCTGTTTCGTCCCACCGCCAACCTCGTCCGGCACCTTCCATATCGGTATCAGTGCCGGTGCCACCCCGAACTACAATGGCTTGATCGGCGCGGCATTCTTTTACAATTCGTGTCTCTCGGCGTCGGATATCACCTTGCTGACCATGCAGATGCGCTCGCAGTTCGGCTTTTAATACCTCTGGGAGCCGGTCGTATCGTCTGGCGAAAAGGAGTCATGTTTATGCGGATTGCATCCCGATATCATGGATTTACCTTGATTGAATTATTGGTCGTCATCGGTATCATCGCCGTGCTGGCCGCCATTTTATTTCCGGTCTTCGCGAAAGCGCGTGAAAAAGCACGTCAAACTGCCTGCATGAACAATCAGCGGCAGATCGCGATGGCACTGCTCATCTACGCCGAAGACTACGATGAGCTTATGCCGCCGGCCAGTACCGTCTGGCAGGCAATCAATATCAATGCGGCGTCCCTGATCTGTCCAACCCTCGGCAAAACCACCACCAACGCCTACGTCTATAACGGCGCGCTGGACCGGCAACCACTGCCGATCTTCTCGAATCCGTCCGGGATGTTGATGACCGCCGATGGTCAGCATACCGCCTGCGCCAATCCGCCGACGTATGCGAATGTCGCCTACGGTGGGCCGGATTACGCGTTGCGTCACACCAATCAGATGGTCGCGTCCTTTCTGGACGGGCATGTGGCGCTCATTGGCTTAGCGGGCGTATCGAGCGCGGCGATGGAGATGATCTCAACCGTCGGCGTCATGAATGGCACGCCCAGCGGCGGCTATGCGACGCTACAAGCCTGGAGTATGCCCAGTTCGACGATTACCTTCGGACCGAGTACCAATATCCAGATTTATCCAACCGGCATTAATGGCACGACCGCCTTGCAGTTTAATAATGTCAACCTTACCCTCTCGGGGATCATCGATACGGCGCCGGACGATTCCTGCACCATGGCCTGCCTCTTTTCCACCACGTCGAGCGCGATGGGCGCCACCGCCGGGCCGGTCGGTTTGGTCAGTATCATGTATTACTATAACTCCACCTGGTATTCCATGAACCTGGGCCTGGCAAATCCGGCCTCGAAATGCATCCTTTGCAGTATTTTGCCGGGCGGACCATCGTATACCTCGACCATCTCCGGCAACGACGGGACACCGCACTTCGCCGTGGCCACCAATGATCCGAAGAATGGGTTGATTTTATATGTCGACGGCAACTGCATCAAACAGGTGCCCCCGATTGGCAACGGCATCTATTGGAATCCTCCCCCCCTGTCGTCAGAGGCCGTCCATATTGGCGTGATGTCCGGCGCCAATCCCACCGGCTTCACCGGTCTCATCGGCGCGGCATTTTATTACACCTCCGCCCTCTCCGCCCAGGATGTCATGCTGCTCACCAATCAGATGAAATCAACCTTCGGGTTATAATGCGCGTGCGCGCGATGGCATGTCCGCTGGAACTGCACGCCATCGCGTGCGACGGCAGTGCCGTCTTCTTGGCCCCGAGTAATTCCTTCGCGCTTTCAGTTGACGATAACCTCGCTTCGGGGTATGATTTTCCCGGTTTTGCATGCCATTGGCGAATGCCATATCTGGCGCGCGAGCGTCCCCGCGAGCACCGGCGTCCTGTCCGAACAAAGACAACCGCAGTGTTGAACCGAAAGGTTTCCTGCTGCCGGTGCTCGCGAGGACGCTCGCGCGCCAGCGCCGGTATTCACTTCAATCATATCCGACAGAGGAGATTTTCATCGTGACACAACAGCCATTTACGCCGGTCGCCGTGATTACCGGAGCAGGCCAGGGCATTGGGCGGGGTATCGCCCTGCAACTGGCGGCGGCGGGATTCGATATCGTCGCCAACGATATCATCGCCGACCCGACTAATCTCGACAAAGGCCTGTATGAAGTACAGCAGCGGGTCGCAGAATTAGGCCGGCGCTGCCTGCCGGTGCAGGGTGATGTGTCTGATCGCGCGGATCATGCCAAGTTAATTGAAGCGACGCTGGCCGAATTCGGCGGTATCGATCTGCTGGTAAACAACGCCGGCGTGGCGCCGAAGGTGCGGATGGATATCCTGGACACCACCGAAGAGAGCTACGACCGCCTGATGCGAATCAATGCCCGCGGGCCGATCTTCCTCACGCAAGCGGTAGCGAAACAGATGATCGCGCAGGTACAGGCAGGTGATCGTCCCTATAAGCCGGTCATCATCTTCAGCACCTCGGTCTCCGCTGAATATTCCTCCACCGCGCGCATGGAGTATTGCACTTCCAAAGCCGCGTTGAGCATGGCGGCGCGCGTCTTCGCCCATCGGCTGGCGGAATATGACATCTGCGTCTTCGAGATTCGTCCCGGCATCATCCTCACCGATATGACCGGCGTGGTGAAGGACAAATACGATAAAATGATCGCCGAAGGCCTGCTCCCGCAAGCGCGCTGGGGCCTGCCGGAAGACATCGGCAAAGCCGTCGTCGGCCTCGCCAGCGGCAACTTCGGCTATTCCACCGGGCAGATCATCGAAGTCGGCGGAGGATTCGGAATCCCCCGGCTGTAAGAATTTCAGAAAAACAACTTTGGGCAATACCCGTGGGGCTTCGACAGTTCCACGGGTATTTTGCTTGGTTCGTGATATAATAGAACATTATAAGTCCTGCTGATCTCATGAAGGCTTTTATGATTCGCTGGCTGTTACTCATCCTGGCCATATCACTCCACCTCTGCGCCTATTCCGCGACGGTTCAGACCGGGCAATTCACCGCAGTCTACACCGAACGTAGTCCTTTAAGTCAGATGAAATCATTCCGTCTCCAGCAGCGCATCACAATGGACGACTATCACCTTGCCGATGAAAGCTTCCAGGTTTTTGTACCAAAACGCTATTCTCCGAAAAAACCTCCCGGGTTATTGGTTTGGATCAGCTCCGGTCCCCAGGGTAATCCGTTGCCGGACTGGTATTCGGTATTCGAGCAGTCGAACCTTATTTTTATCATGCCGAACAACGCCGGCAACGGTCGAAAACCTAACTGGCACCGTGTCGGGTTAGCGTTGGATGCCGTATCCAACATCTGCACTCGTTATATCGTTGACCGCCAAAGGATATATATCGGTGGACCATCCGGAGGCGGGAATCAGGTAGGACCGGCGGCACTCTACCATCCCGATGTATTCACCGGGTGCCTGCTGATGCTCTGTTATCCACGCTTTCGCGAGGTGAAGATTCAGAACTTATCTCTGTCGGCGTCATTCCCACCTCCTCCCGACTATTTTCTTATGCTGGCTCAGAAAAAGCTGCGCATCGTTTTTCTGGCCGGAGAGAAAGATACCTGGATGCCGCGAGAAAGAGTCAAAGCGACGGCGGAGTATGGCTATCAGGATTTCGCCTTTCACCCGGTCTACTTTGAGGTGCCCAATTTAGACCATAACGTCCCGCATGCACCCTGGGTAAAAAAATGTCTGGCAGCGCTCGATGCGCCTTTGGCAAAATCCGTAAAGGAATCTCAACGTGCGAAGAGAAAATAATATTTCGGTCGAGTATCTTGTCGAGGTTGGCGGATGGTTTGGGATGCCGAGATTGTGTGAGTTGCAAGATCCCCACCTATCCGAATGCTAAAGAAACACGAAATACTTGTAATTCATACTTTGTTCTCTGCTACTGAATAAGGAAGAGAATGGCTGACAAAGGTGAGCAAGAGAGCAATACCACTCAGTGGTGCCTGGGATTGCCATTGATCGCCGAAGTGCCTTTGAACGAGGAGGAAAAGAGGTATCTTCGGCGTGAAGCATTACTGGGTCGTTTTAGTGGATGCTTATTGGCGATGTCTGTCCCCGTCGCCTTTATTGCCGTTTTGCTTGCTATGACGTTTGCGTCAGAAAGTCACAAAAATGATATCATAACGTCAACCTCATTGGGCCTGATAGGTATCGGCCTGGTCGCGCTACTGGTGATAAAAACGCGTGAGTGCGCTAGGCGTGCTAAAAGCGCGAGCAAAGATTTAGGCGCAGGGATTACGTGGCATTTTGCCGGTCCGCTGCCGAGTTTCGCCTTGCTAGAGAAATCGGGACGGCAGTTAATAAAGCTAGCGTTGATCAACCCTGACCAGCCAAATCAGGAAATGGTCGTATTTCCTTCATCTCAGCATGTGTGGCGCGTCAATGGACGGCAGGTTGACCAATACATTATCGCGCCGTGTGGGGTTACCACCAACCCTCCAGCTATTGCACGCATTGCCGCGAATTGGTTGGATCCGATCGCCAAGGTTGACGATGCCATTATATCCACCGGTCAGCGGGAGATCTCCGATAATGAAAAAGTCGAGATGCGGGCAATCGCGCGTACCCTCTGGCTGCGCCCACTCTGGCCCGCGGTGATATTATCACTATGGGGTGGTCTGCTTATTCGACTTGGAGTCTTTCACGATGGACCAAAAGGATTCGCTGATACCTCAGGGTGCGTTTTAGTGTTTGCTTTGATGTTGACCAGCGATCTGCGTTTCATTCTCTCACTACCCGGCGTGTTCAGGATGTATCGAGATATACAACGGGGATTAATCGTCATCGTTAGCAGGAGCTTCGCTGAGAATACAGCGAATACTGAAGTTGCTGAAGCTTCCAAAGAGTTGACGATAGAAATGCTCCCCGATTCGAACATCATATGGACCATTGAAGGAAAACCTGCCTCCTGGCGTAGAAGGTTAACGCATGCAGGCAAGACAGAAAAATAATTCCAAAGGAACAATCTCATGCAACGTACTAGAGTGAATCTCGGCGACTTCGTGCTGCCGGTCATTTCCACCAATACCGTGGTCGTCGGGTCGGGCGCGGCGGCGTTGAATTGCGCGGTGCAACTGGACCGATTGGGCTGCCGTGACCTGGTGATCGTCACCGAGGCGTTTGGCGGCGGTACTTCGAACAATACCGGCAGCGACAAGCAGACCTATTACAAGCTGTCGGTCTCCGGCACCGGACCAGATTCGACCTATGAGATGGCGGCCAGTCTTTTCGACGGCGGCAGCATGCATGGCGACATCGCGTTGATCGAGGCGACCCTGTCCGCACAGTCGTTTTATCACCTGGTCAGCCTGGGCGTTCCCTTTCCGCACAATCGCTACGGCGGCTTTATCGGTTATAAAACCGACCACGATCCGCGCCAGCGCGCCACCTCGGCGGGTCCGAAAACCTCCATGCTGATGTTCAAAGCACTGGCCGCGGAAGTGAAACGGCGCCATCTGAACGTGCAGGACGACTGCGAAGTGATTGCCGTGCTGACCGCCGGCGACGGCGATGAGAAACGCTGTGTCGGCCTGCTGTGCGTGGAGAAATCCCGCGTGCATCAGCCGGAACACGGCCTGTTGCTCATCAACGCCGTCAATACCGTCTTTGCCACCGGCGGACCGGCGGTGATATACCGTTCTTCCGTGTATCCCGAAGTGCATACCGGCTCGTCGGGCATCGCGTTCGAAGCCGGCGTCACCGGCCAGAACCTGACCGAGTGGCAATACGGGCTGGCCTCGACGAAATTCCGCTGGAACGTCTCCGGCACCTATCAGCAGGTGATCCCGCGCTATATCTCCACCGCGCCGGACGGCAGCGATGAACAGGAATTCCTCAATCCGTACTTCTCATCGATGGAAACGCTCACCACCGACATCTTTCTCAAAGGCTACCAGTGGCCGTTCGATCCGCGCAAGGTACCCGACTACGGCTCCTCGATCATCGATATCCTCGTCTACCACGAAACGGTAACCAGGGGCCGGCGGGTGTTTATGGATTTCCGCGCGAACCCCTCCCCGGCCGGCAACATGAACCTGCGACCCTTCAGCTTCGACGAACTGGGCGCGGAAGCCTACAAATACCTGGAGGCCTCGCAGGCGCTGCTGCCGACGCCGATCGAGCGCCTGCAGAAGATGAACCCACTGGCGATCGAGCTCTATCGCGAGCATGGCATCGACATCACCGTCGAGCCGCTGGAAGTGGCGGTCTGCGCGCAGCACAACAACGGCGGGTTGAAAGGGAACATTTGGTGGGAATCGGATGTGCGCCACTTCTTCCCGGTGGGCGAAGTCAACGGCAGTCACGGCGTCTATCGCCCCGGCGGCAGCGCGCTCAACTCCGGCCAGTGCGGCTCGCTGCGCGCCGCCCAATATATCGCCGCGCGCTATCAGGATATTCCCCCCATCCCGCACGACTTTGCCGCGCTGGTCGTTGACCAGGTGCAGCAGCGCCGCCGGCAGATCGACGCGTTATTGCAGAAGAACGGCTCGGAAGAGCAGTTACACGCTTATCGCGATGAACTGCAGGAGCGCATGACCGCCTACGGCGCGCACGTGCGCGATCTGAGCAAAGTGAGCGAAGCGCTTAAGCAGGCGCGCCGCCAACTGGCCGCCTGGGATGAATACGGCGCCACCCCGGACTCCCTGCTCTACGCGTGGAAAAACCGCGACGCCATCATCACCGAGATCACCTATCTGGCGGCGATGGAAGAATACCTGCGCCAACACGGCGGCAGCCGCGGCTCTTACATGGTCATGGACGCCAACGGCCAACTCCCCTGCGCCGGCCTCGATGACTCCTTCCGCTTCACCCTCAGCGAAGATACCCTGAAAGAGCAGATATGCGAGGTCACCTATCACCCCGACACCGAAGTCACCTGCACCTGGGTCAACCGCCGCCCCGTCCCCGCCGACGAGAGCTGGTTCGAGAATGTGTGGGCGGCGTATCGGGAGGATAAGGTGATTCGGTAGATGACGGATACAGGATGTGAGATGTAGGATGCAGGATACAGGATACAGGATATAGGATATAGGATATAGGATGTGCGATGCACCCGTCGTTTGGAAGGGTGCGAGCGCAGCGAGCCCCGCCGGCGCGCGGATATAGGATGTGAGATGCCCGATGCACCACGGAGTGGTGCCCATTACCGATCTGCGCATCGGTTCATTAAAAACGCGATCATGGGAGCCCGGCAGTCCTCTGCCGGCTCTTGTTCCGCCCTCGCTGGCGCGCGAGCGTCCCCGCGGGCATGACCAGCATCCTCCGGTGCTCGCGGGGTTTTCGTTTTTCACCGCCTAATATTACTACCGCCCACAATGGTTTCACATCATAGCGGTTAACCGCCAGGCTATTGCGATATGCCCCATAAATGGTGCTATTTGTGTATATTATCGAACAGCCCCATTCATGGGGCGTATCTCAATAGCCCCGGCATTTATGCCGGGGGTCGGGACGCGAGAGGGTGCGGTTGTAATATCAAACGGGATCCACAATCCCCGCTGTGCGCTATTGACGCGCACTGCTCCGTGCTGCATTTTTGCTGGGCATTATTTTCGCACTCGCTGCTTTCGTGGTAATGGGTCGCAGCAGGAATTGTGAGTTTGGCGAAATAATGGCAGTGTGACCATCCAGAAACGATGCGATGAAAACACCGCCGTGACGCGGATCGATGTCTTGTTTCGTCGTGATGGCATGAGGTCGGCTCTTGCAATCGCAGTCGGCAGTCAGCAAGATAGATTGCGGATTGCCAATCCCGGTTATCTTCTGCCCGCGTAGCCATTGGTTATAACCGTAGCCGATTCCAGCCTTTATCCCCCGTGTCGGGCAGATCAAAATATACTTGTTGCTCCCGGTATACGGCGCCAATTTCTCCCAAATGCCAGCCGCCGGCAGTAAATGTTGTTGGTTGTCCTGGGCATAAATGGCGATCGCGAGGGCTAGCTGTCGCTGATTATTCATACAGGCGGACTGACGTGCCTTCTCACGATGCGGGCAGCTACAGCCAACACTACCTACAAATCCCCAAAGGAATGTAAAAATGACCCATGATAAAATATGATATCTTCGCTTATTATTTTCACTATCGACATAGTAGAGCTTCAGCGCGCAACAACCAAAAATAATCCCTAACAAGGCGAAGAAGCCAAAATATCTGGGTTCAAAGAAAAAAGAAGCAACTAAAAATCCAATGAGCGCGATTGAAGTAGCTATACACCCATAAGTTCGGATATATATCTTCCACTTCGGCAAGTTGCTATCTTCGGAAGACAACATATGCTCAGATGCCGGACAACTCGGGCATTCCAGCGCATCGTCGTCGTATTCTTCCCCACAATTCTGGCATTGCATCATGCACCCTCCAGGTGTTGATCAATATACAACACATTCGCTTGCTTATCGGGTAATCCTGCTGATTTCTGATAAAGACTATCTGGTAGTAGGTCATTGGTCATGATAAGCGGCTCTGGCTGACACCTGACACCAGACACCTAAATCACCCAACAGCAAAGGGAATCGTCCCGCTATGAGCGAAATAACCTGAAATGAGTTCCATGAACCGTCGTCAATTTTTGACGCAGCTTGGCCAGGGCGCGCTCGGAATGCTAGGGGCGATGTTGTTGCCGCGGTTGGCGTGGGCACGCGCGGGGGCGAGCGAGCGCCCGCCGTTGAATGTTCTTTTCATCATCTGTGACGATCTGGGTGGGCATGATCCGGCGTGTTATGGCAATCCCTTCAATGAAACGCCGTGCCTCGATCAGTTGGCGCGCGAAGGGATGCGGTTTACCGATGCCTATGGCGCGGGGCCGATCTGCACACCCGCCCGCGCGGGATGCGTAACCGGTCGCTATCCGGCCCGGTTGCATATGACGCAAAATCCCGGCTATTGCAATCCGGCGAATACCCGCTTGCTCGGGCCGGTGATCCGCCACGAGCTGCCGTTGGAAGAGCCGACCTTTGCCGACGCGTTGAAAGGCGTGGGTGACACCACCGGGATTATCGGCAAGTGGCACCTCGGCAACGAGGGTTTCACGCCGGATAAGCACGGCTTCGATACCGGGAGTTTCCTCGGTCTGCATTACGCGCAGGCCGGTGATTATTTTTCGCCGTATATCTCACCGCAGCATTTCCCGACCGACATTCCGCCCGGCCCTCCAGGGGAATACCTGACCGATCGCCTGACCAATGAAGCGATAAATTACGTGACCGCCCATCGCGATCATCCGTTTATGCTCTATCTCGGGCACTATGCGCCGCATACCTCGATCGGGAACCGCCTGCAGGGGAAACCGGAACTCAACGCGAAATATCGCGAAAAAGCCAAACACCAAAAACCGCCCGGCAAGATCGATTACGCCTCGATGATCGATAACCTGGACGAAAACATCGGGCGCTTGCTGACTCGCTTGCGCGAACTGCACCTCGATGAGCGCACGGTGGTGATCTTCACCGCCGACCACGGCGCCTATGGCTATGCGACCTCGAACGCCCCGTTTCGCGCCGCGAAAAGCACGCTTTACGAGGGCGGGCTGCGCATCCCGCTCATCATCCGCTGGCCCGGCGTCGTCGCGCCCGGCAGCGTCTGCCATGAGCCGGTGTGTTCGGTCGATTATTACCCGACCATCCTGGACATCGCCGGCGCGACCGACCGGCCGAACCACACGCTAGACGGCGCCAGCCTGCTGCCGCTATTGCAGCAAACCGGGACCTTTCACCGCGATGCCCTCTACTGGCACAAACCGCATTACGATGACGGCGGCGCTCCCTGCGGCGCGATTCGCGCGGGTGACGATAAATTACTGGAGTTTTTCGAAGACAACCGGCTGGAGCTCTACAACCTGAAAGACGATCTCTCGGAAACGCACAACCTGGCGGCAACGCTGCCGGAGAAAGCCCGGGCACTGCAGCGCAAACTGGCCCAGTGGCGGCAAAGCGTCGGGGCAGAAATGCCGGTGCCGAATCCGAACTATGCGTAGGTTTTTCTATCGCCGAAACGCGGAGACGCAAAGATAACTGGACACCCGCTACCCTCAGCATGCTAGCCACTTGCACTTACACTTACTGTTGCACTTGCACTACTCCGTGTAAGAGCAAATATCTCCTGAACGTAAAACTATCTTCTATGGTAACGTTCAGGTATCTCTGGCGCGCGAGCGTCCTCGCGAGCAGATCGGGCCTCCATGGGTACGCATGAAAATACTCGGACGATAGGGAGCCGGCAATACTGGCGAATAGCGGGAACATCCTGAGCAATCTTCTGCGAAATCTGTGTAATCTGCGGTTAAAAAAGTGTGAGCGTTGACGACCAGACTCAACGATTACAAAGAACTGTCTCTGCGATAGAAAATCGCAAACAACGATGGCTTAACGCGAAGATGGTTTCCGGTGGCGGCACAGGCCGCGGATGCAGCGGTCGAGGGGGCGCAATAGCAGGCGCGTGGGAAGATCTTCGTCCCATACCACCTTCGGCTGTACCAGCACGGTGAAAACGCCCAGTCGATTGCCGCCGAAGACATCCAGTGAGATCAAATCGCCTACCATGGCGGTGGTTTCCGGCAGCGTGCCCATCAGTTCCATTGCGCGGCGAAAACCGCGTGTCAGCGGCTTATACGCGCTGGTCACCCACGGGATGCCCAGCCGCAGCGCCACCGGGCGCACGCGGTCGGTCGTGCGCGCATTGGTCACCACGCAGGCCCGCAATCCGGCGGCATATAGTTCAGCCACCCATTCCTCTACGCCGGGAAACAATTCCTGACTGTGCCACGGCGCCAGCGTATTATCGAGATCCAGCATCACTCCCCGGATACCGCGCGCGATCAACAACGCGGAATCCAGCTCAATCACACCGGGAATGATGTGATGCGGCAAGAGACAATACCGAAAGTACGAAAATAATTTTGCCACCCTTAAAGTATAACGTAAGCGCGCGGAAAAATCCATCGAAGTCATGGAGAATATGGTCAGAGCGATGAAACCGCACAAACGCACTCCCATCTTCGCCCTACCCGCTGAACGATTCCATCCTTTAATTATCTTAATCTGCGAAATCTGCGTAATCTGCGGTTAAAAAAAGCTGACGCCCTGCATGGACACCCGATTTGTCTTGCTTTTCCCGTGTAACGGGAAAACCGACCGGATAGAATATGTCGAGAGAACAGGCATGCCGGAACATGGGGAGAATCCGATCCGCGCGGGGCAAAGCGCCGCGCTGGTGATCAATTCACGATCGCGACACGGAAAACGGCTGGCGCGGCAGACGATGCGCGCGTTGGCGGAGCAAGGTATCGCCATCGGAGAAGTGCATGTCTCGTTTCATCTACACCATCTCCGCGATGTGGTACAGCGCACCATTACGCATGGGCATCCGCTAGTGATCGTCGGCGGTGGCGATGGGACCTTCAGTTCGATAGTCGGCGTATTTGCCTATCGCAATGCCGTGCTGGGCCTCTTGCCGTTCGGCACCGGCAACAGCTTCGCGCGCACGCTGGGCATTCCCCTCACCTTGACCGGGGCTATCGATATCCTGGCGCATGGCAAAGTGGCGCAAGTCAATCTCGGCAGCGTGAACGAACAATACTTTGCCAACAGCGTCGATCTAGGCATGACCGTCGATGTCGCGCGCTCGGCATCGCGGTGGCTCAAGCAGTTTGCGGGACCGTATGCCTATGTACTGGTCGGCTTGCGCGCGCTGTTCCGCCACCATCCTTTTCACTGCACGCTGCGCTTCGATGGGCAACAGGAAGAATTCGATACCTACGAAGTCATCGTTGTGAACGGCAGCTATTACGGCGACACTCCACTCCCCGAACGAATCGGGGACACCGGGCCCACCCTGGCACTGCGTACCATCGACACCCCCAGCCGGTGGGAGCAGCTCCGTCGGTGGTACTCCTTCCTCGCCGGCAACGCCTCCGCCTTCGACAGCGAGCACCAACGTATCGCGCACGAATTTCAGCTAACGGCCTATCCGGAGCAATATCTGAATATCGACGGGGAAATCACCGAAAAAACCCCCGCCCGTTTCTCTGTCGCCGATCGCGCGCTGAAAGTCATGGTACCGCAGACGTTTGGGAGTACCCGACCCGGCAGTGCCGGGGTTGAGTGGTAAGAAACCTTGTCTTGCATCAGCCTTACCGCCGCCTGGCGGTCAACCGCCAGGCTATTGAGATACGCCCCATAAATGGGGCTTTTTTACGGAGCTAAAGGCAAGCCCCATTTATGGGGCTTTTTTACGGAGCTAAAGGCAAGCCCCATTTATGGGGCTTTTTTACGGAGCTAAAGGCAAGCCCCATTTATGGGGCGTATCTCAATAGCCCCGGCATTTATGCCGGGGTGGGGAATTGGTTTCTGATGAGCGGATAGCGGATAGCGGGTAAATCTTTTGTAACCGATCAGGCTATCCTGGCGCGCGAGCGTCCTCGCGCGCCAGGATAGCCTGATCTGCTTGACTCTTTTTATTGAGTTTCGCGTTTCCAACCTCATTTCCTGTTGTTACACCTACCATTCGTCCACGTGTTTGGGCTTGTAGTAGCGCCGCAGCCGCAGCAAGGCGCGTCTCACCCCATACTTCACGCAAAGCCCGGTCAGCGGCTACTAGCAGCCCGCGGATAAAGGCCTTTTTTCAATTACCCATCCAGCGTGACTACATCCCCTTGTGATTAATGGCGTTGGGCGCGTTTTCTCGCCCAAGACCTCACGAATCGCCTTCACGCAGG
>Ga0073936_10001348_pt1 | contig 37887 bp, 36 predicted proteins | sample AliMusrvi5mmetaG_FD_87041 | JGI IMG/M metagenome (GOLD analysis project Ga0073936, IMG submission 87041) | Freshwater lake bacterial and archeal communities from Alinen Mustajarvi, Finland, to study Microbial Dark Matter (Phase II) - Alinen... | ecosystem: Environmental > Aquatic > Freshwater >...
AGAGATGTCCCGTCTGTGCGGAGGCGGCATCGCGGCGGTACAAGCCGACCGCGTCGGTACGGCCCGGCGCTTTGCCTCCGAACGCGGTTGTGTCGTCGTACTGAAAGGACAGCGCACCGTGACCGCCCTGCCGAATGGCCAGGTCTATATAAACCCGACGGGCACTCCCGCGATGGCCACTGCGGGCAGCGGCGACATCCTAACAGGGATCATCGCCGGTTTGCTGGCGCAGTTCCCGCACGCCGCGCTGGATGCGGTTCTCGCCGCGGTCTGGTTGCACGGCCGGGCCGGTGAACTGGGTGCCGCTGAGTTGGGTGAGCAGTCGTTGACGGCCATGGATCTGCTTGCCTTTCTACCCGCCGCAATGAGCGCATTACGTCCATGAAAACTGCGGTCTACACCACACACAACGAAGACGAGACCGTGGCCCTGGGAGAGCGATTGGCCGAGTCGTGGCCCGTGCCGGTAACGATACTCCTGATCGGCGATCTGGGGGCTGGCAAGACGACGCTTGCCAAGGGACTGGCGGCGGGCTACGGCGGAATTCGCCCCGAAGACGTGTCGAGCCCCACCTTCCCACTGATCCACGAGTACGGCGATCCGACGACGGTCTACCATATCGATCTGTACCGCCTTGACACTGTTGCTGAAGTCGAGAGCTTGGGGCTGGACGAGATCTTTGCGCGGCCCGCAGCGGTGTTTCTGGAATGGGCTGAGAGGTTTCCGCTACTATTGCCCAAACGGCGCATCGAGATCTGCATCTCAGCCCAATTCGACGAGAGTGAAAACGAGACACGCCGCATCGAAATAGTGGAGGTCCGTGCATGAACCGGGATCCTAACCGTCGCGACTCCATGATCGCGATCCTGGTCATGCTGGCGATCGCGCTCTATCTCGTATGGGGGATGCTGGCGCCTTACCTCAGCTCCATTTTCCTGGCTTCCGTCCTAGGCGTCTCGGGGTTCCCGCTGTACGCTGCGTTGGAGCGGCGCTGGCACAGACCCGCACTAGCCTCGCTGGCGACCACCCTCGTGGTAATGGCGCTGATCGTCGGGCCTGTGCTGTTTCTTGTCGTCACAGTCGCGCGCGAGGCGCAAGGACTGTACCAAGCGCTTTCCGCCACCAGTCGCTCTCAGGGAGGCTGGACTGTTTGGCTTTCAAACTCGCTCGAACGTCCGCTGGCCTGGCTGGCGCAGTCCACAGGGATGACTGCGCCCAGCTTGCAGGCGGCACTGATGGAGCGACTGCAAAGCGTGGGTGACGCATCTTTGGCCCAGGTCGGCGCGCTCTTCGGCAATCTGACTTCCACTCTGACACAGGCCGCCATCACCTTCTTCGCGTTGTATTTCTTCTTTCAAGGCGTAGTCCACATGCAGGCATTGGCCGTGCGCTGGATCCCGCTGCCGAAACACCGCGTCACTGAACTGATCCGCGTGACCGCGGACACCGTCCGTGCGAACGTCAATGGAACGCTCGTCGTTGCGATGGCACAGGGCGCGCTGATGGGACTCGGCTTTGCGATCGTTGGGCTTCCGCGGTTTTGGTTGTGGGGAGTCGTCGGAACGTTCAGTTCGTTGGTGCCGATCGTGGGCACCGCGCTGGTCTGGGTTCCGGCGGTCGCTTATCTGGCTCTGTCTGGCGCATGGATTCGAGCACTCATCCTACTGGCTTGGTGCGTGGTGGTGGTGGGATTCACCGACAATCTGCTGCGCCCGTGGATCCTGCGCGGGGCCATGCCCATGAACACATTCCTGGTCGTTCTTTCGATCTTCGGCGGGATCGAGTACTTCGGGCTGGCTGGCATCATCGCTGGCCCTGTCGTGTTCAGCGTAACCGCTGCGCTGCTGCGGATCCTGCGCGAGATGCTCGAGGAGGACGCCAGCCAGCCGGAGCCGTCATGATTGGCGCTCTCCCGGCTAGTTGTCCTTCTTATCCGGCTTGGTGGTGTCGCTCTTGACGGGCTGGCCGTCGACAGTCTCGCCCTTCTTCAGCAGCGTCGCTCTCTTTTTCGGGGCTACCTGTTTTTTCTCGTCCGTCGCCGCTTGCTTTTTCTCGTCCTTCTTTTCTGGAGCTGACATCGATTCGCGCTCTTTCTCGATGCGCTGTTCGTTAGCCTCCACTTGGCGGGTGCGCTCGGTCAGATCGACTTCTGATGTGTCGGCACTGTCCCTAGTGGATTCAATGGCCTGATCGAGGCTGAATCGGTAACGCTCGGCATCGGCGGTCGGAATGGCGGAGAACTTCTCCAGCTTGGCGAGCAATTCCCGTTCGACTTTCGCGATGTGCGGGAGCACTGTCACGGGCCGCTTGCGCGCCAGAGCATCATCGACCACAGTATCGATGGCCTCAATGATCCTCGTGTATTGATCGAGCGTGTCGTGGATCGTGAGGCTGCGCCCGGTCTTTTCCTTTGCGAAAAGTTGACCGAGCAGGTCCACCCGCTGCCGTGCGAACACTGCGTATAGGTTCAGGCGGTCATCAGGGGCCTGGACCTCTCGCAACTGGTCCACCTCATCGGCGGTCAGGAAATCGCGTTGCGCGGAGGCCGGTAGGGCGACCGCAGCCGCCAGAATCAGGGTGAGGAGTAATGCTCGGACCATATCCGCCTCACTTGCCGCTCATGACTCCAAACAGAAACTCGTCGTGCAGGACGTTCAGCCGCGCCTGCGCTTTCTCCGCCGGTGGACGATTGTCGAAAGCGAGCGCCTGTATCAGGTTGTCCAATTGCTTCTGCAGTTCGCGGGTTCTCAACTCCCCGCGCTTGTAAAAGCGCGTCAGTTTGTTCGCTTTCTTGCCAATATCACGCAACGACTTGAGGGACAATTCGACGGCCTCAATCATAGTGTCCATATCCTTCTCCAAGTCTGAGATTGAGCCGCCCTCGCCGGGTAGAGCGCGCGCCAGTTTGAGCACGTCACTGGCAACATCCAGCGCTTTGTCGCTGCGCTTCTCGAGGTCCGGTTCCTTCTTGACGGACTCGAGGTCGGCCGCTCCCAGGAAAAGTGCGAAACTAAGCAGCGCAATCAGGGTTTTCATCGATTGACGATCCTCGTGAGAATACGAACCCGCTGCCGTGCTTTGAACTCCTCATCCGGGCTCTTTTCGTGGCTCATTTCGAGAAACCGCTGGTAGCTCTCCAGGGCTGGTTTATTCTGGTGTAGCGCATCCAGCATGATCGCACGGAACCAATAATAAGCGGCTGTTTCGCCGCCCAGTTGTTTGCATTTCTCAATAGTCTCCAGCGCCGCCGGATAGTTCTTGAGCAGCACGAGCATTCCGGTCAGTTCATTCCATGCATCGAGTGAATCCGGTTTGAGCTTCGTGGCCGCACTGAACTGCTCGACGGCAGGCGCGTACTTCTTCTGATCGCGCAATAGCCTGCCATAGAAGAGTCGCGTCTCGAGATTGCCTGGTTGCTGCGCGACCAAAGCTCCGGCAACTTCCGTTGCCTTCTCGACGTCGCCGCTGCGCAGCAGGGCGGTTGCCAGAGCAAAACGCAAGGCCGGGGTCGGATTGGCCTGAACTGCGAGTTCAAGCTCCATGACTGACTGCTTGGCATTGCCGGCATCGAGTTCCAGAACACCGGCTCGCTCCATTGCGGCTGGATCCTTGGGGAAGCGTCTGTAAACGGCGGCGGCTTCAGCCGGCTTCTTCGCCTTTTCGAGCGTCTGCGCCAGTTCCATTTGAGCGGCGGTATCGGACGGGTTCAATCCAGTGTAGGTGACCAGCGGCACGGCAGCTTCGGCCCATTTCTCCTGCGCACCGAGGGCCCGTGAAAGCAGCAGAAACGCCTCGGCCTGTTTGGAGTCGAGCGCCGTGAGTGCTTTGAATCGCGCTTCCGCTTCGGCGGGTTTGCCAGTGGCCAGCAGGGCCTTGCCGAGCATCAACTGAGGACGCACTTCCTGGGGCTTCTGCTCCGCCGCCTGGGTCAGGAACTCGACCGCCTCGGAGTACTTCTTCTTGCGCAGCAGGAGCTGCGCGAGATTAAGTTGGGCCTCGTAAAGCTTCGGCTCGAGAGAGAGCACTTTGCGGAACGAGGTTTCGGCCTCGACGTCGTCTCCAGCCATGCCGTAGGCGATTCCGAGATTGAACCAGACCGCAAAGTTGTCGGGATTCTGAGCAAGCACTTCCCTTAGGGTGGCGATGGCCTGCTGAGGCTTGCCCGCGTCGAGGTCTTTCATGGCCTCGGACATCGGATCGCGCGCGGGTGGGGCTGGGGTCTGTGCCTTGGGCTGTTGGGCCAATGCCGCGAGCAGGAACAGGATCGCGGGTGTCATCTAGTTACTATTGTGCGATAACCCGCGGGACGGCTTGGGGCCACTATCGGCGGTTCACGCAGGACGGCGCTAGTGGATCGTTCTGTGGGCCTTGAGCGCGAACGCTGCGATTTCTACGTCGAACTGCCCACCCTCCGCCCGCAGCATCTGGTAGGTGCCCCGCATGAAGCCCGTGGGGGTCCTCAGCGGGCACCACGACGAGTACTTGTACGACTCTCCCGGCGCCAGGATTGGCTGCTCACCGACTACCCCCAGGCCTTTGACCTCCTCGGTATGGTCGAGGGCATCGGTAATGATCCAGTGCCGGCTGACGAGTTGAACTGTCTCTTCGCTTTGATTCGTGATGCGCACCGTGTATTCGAATACCCACTCGTCCTGCAGCGGCCGGGAGTTCTCGGGCGAGAAGCGCGACAGAACTTCAACCCGGATTGAATCGGTCAGGGCATCGGATATAGGTGAGAGTTCCGGACTCAAGTCAGGCATGGTAAGACGCCTATGATAGCAGGCTGTTACCCCTTACAAAGGGCCGCAACTCGTCGCAGCATTCGCCGTTCAGCGCGCTCAGTCGAATTCCGCGTCCCATGCTGCGGCGGCAATTTCTCCCAGCGTGTTGCCCACGTGGTGCGCGATTGTCGCCGGATCGCCGGCTATCAGATTGGCGTAAATGGCGATGGCCAATCGCTTGCCGTCCTTGCGCTCGACGAAGCCCGCCAAGCCCTTGCCAGTCACCATAAGGTTCTGAGCAAGCGCGTTGTAAACCGCGTAAGTGCCGGTCTTGGCGCGCACGTGACCGGCCGCGGGAGAGTCGGCCTGGATGTCCCACAGCGTTCCGTCCTTCCCCAGAATCGGCAATGCGCGATAGAACACGGGGAAGAAAGATTGTTTGGAGATGAACTCGAGATAGCGCACCATAAAGTCCGGCGTGAAGAACGCGTCACCGCCCGCACCGTCGCTCTGGCCTGCGCCAGAGGTGTCTAGGCCCGCTTGCTCCAAGTACTCCCGCATCCGGTCGAACCCAATCTGGTAAGCTGCTTCGCCCGGCTTGCCCGCGACCAGCGCGCCGATCAGAAACGGGGCCACGCCCGCGTGCAGATTCTGGCTGACCTTCAGCGTGATCTTGACCTCTTCCGAAAAGGGGGGAGAGACATGCTCTGCCACCAGAAACTCGGGCGTGTACTTGGCATCCGAACCTTCAGAATCCGAAGAGTCCGAGAGTGGTTCAATACCAGCCTGCCGCAATGCCCCCGCAAACGCGGATGCCGTGAACTCGCTGGGCGACGGCATGGTCGCCGTTCGCAATAGCGCCTTCCCGGGTGGGAGGCTGCCCGTGATCGAGACCGTGATCGACCCATCCGGACCGGCTTCTGGCCCGCTGATTTCCAACTGAGGAGACGAGTCGTTTGCGCCCGTCCGGACGCTGCTGCGCAGAACCATCGCAAGGGGCTTGGGTGCGACTTCCACCGACGCCGGATCTCCTTCGGCGCCGGGGGTGACCACCAAGTCCAGCACATTGTCATTCAGCATGATGGGCGACAGGACGACGCCTGTGCCCAACTCGCGCTGCCCTTCCGGAAATAGGTCGACATCCACCCGCACCTTCCCGCGGAACCCGTGGATACCAGCAGCGGCCACTTGCTTCGCTAGCTCGTGCAGGACGGCCAGCGGGTCACCGGGCAGCGCCTTCGAGCCTGCGATTGCGCTGTACGAGTGGTCCACGTTTTCAAATGCCAGTGTTCCGTCCGGTTGGATTCGGTTGGACAGATTCGGGTCGCCACTAGCCTGAATCACCAAATCGCCTGAGAGAATTCCCTTATCGTCGACAGCGCCGGTGCGGTAGACCCGAGTGTGGAAGCGATAGTCAGGGCCCAGCAACGCAAGCGCGATGCCCTCGGAAAGTAGTTTTGTGGTCGATCCGGGCACGAACAGTTGCTGCCCATTCAACTGATACAGGACCTTGCCCGAGTCCAGCGCGAGCACTTCGACGCCGAAGCGGGCGTGCTTGAACTCGGGGCGACTAGCAATCGACTGGACGCGTTCGGAGAAGTTCTGTCCGACGGTCAGAGTCGCGAATAGGACGAACAAGCCCGTCAGCCGCTGCATGATATGGTCAATTACCTCGAAACGTTGATTGGGACAGCCCGACAATCGCGCGTTCCCGAATCGGGACATTGTACGCCAGACCGCCATCCGCAGGGATGTGAACCGCACGAGCGCGGCCCGTCGTCCTGCTTCAGTTCTTGGCGAGCGCTTCGGCGATTCCTTTTTCTACCAGTGGAGCCATAACCCCGTAACCGGCCTCAGTCGGGTGCACGCCGTCGAAACAAAGTTCAGTTTTGCAGCCTAGCCTCTCGTCTGCCATCGCCGCGAAGTAGTCCACGTAGACGGTACCGCTCTTGGCTGCGTAGTCCTTCAGCCACTTGTTCAAGTCCACAATCTTCTGAGCCGGCTCCAGGCCTCGCTTCCAGGGATAATCGAAGACCGGCAGGACGGAGCAAAGGACGACGCGGATTCCATTCTCCTTCGCCAGGTCGAGCATGGAGGCGAAGTTGTCCTCGATCATCTCGGGCGTTTCGGGACCGGTGTTGCCTGCGATGTCGTTCGTGCCGGCGAGAATGACGACGACTTTGGGCGCCAGCGCGATCACGTCCGGCCGGAAGCGCACCAGCATTTGCGGCGTCGTCTGTCCGCTGATGCCGCGGCCTAAGTAAGGCTTGCCCGGAAAGTACTTGTCGAACTGCTTGCCCCACGCGTCTGTGATCGAGTCGCCCATGAAGACCACACGGTTCTCCGTGCCCGCCGGCGCCTGCAGCCTCACGTTCGCATCGTGATAGCGTGCGAGTCCCGGCCAGTCGAGGACCGGGCCTTTGGCCTCAACCGTCTTCTTCGCAGCGCCTGGAGCGGGCGTCTGCGCCAGTGCCGGTGCGCCGAATAGAATTGCGCCCGCGGCGCACGCCGTCAGCTTACTCAACTCAATCCTGAACGTCATATGGATTACTCGATCCCCTTTGAGTGCCTGGTTTATTCCTATGGCCGAATACAAAGACACGTAACGCTGCAATCCTATCGCGTTAACAGCACCGCGAGGCGGCTGGTCACGGCTTCTTGCCGAAGTTCAGACGCCGACCCAGGATCATTTTTACCAGCAAGTGGTCGGTGCCGCTCGTCATGCCCACTCCGACCCCGAAGTTGAACTCCCATTTCGGACTCAAGTCCAGATCGATCACCGGCATGATCGCCTGCTGCTGATCGCGCAATGGGTCGAAGCCCGTGATGGAGCCGACGGCGCCGTAGTACTCGAACCCCGCGCTGACCTTTTTCGAAAGCTCGTAACCGATCTTCACGTTGGGCGAGAAAGTGACGCCCTTACCGACTTCCGCGCCGTGGAACGAGCGTTCCAGAGTCGGGTTGAAGCCGAGATACCACGGGCCCAGTTTCTTGTCGATAATCGGCCGCAGTTCCAGCGTCCAGGTGTCGGGGGAGTAGCTGCGGCGCTGATACCCGACCTCGGCGGAAAGGCTCAGGCCCACGGGCCATTTCCAGTCTTTCGGGATGCTGACCCGCGGACGGATGTGAGTGCCGACGAATTGCAGGCCTTCGCCCGGCCGGTAGCTGGTGAACAGATAGAAGCCCGTCTCGAGCCAAGGCGTCAGGCCTTGCGTAATCTCCAGTGTTTCGTGCAGGGCGTGGATGTCCGGGCGCACTCCGTCCACGGAGTCCTTGGAGCCCTGGAAGGTGAAGTTGGAGTGCAGTTCGACCATGGTCTGGCCGGGAGGGATCAACTCGGATTCATACACCTGGACCTCGTAGTTGCCTTGGGCTCGAATCAGGCCTGACGCCAGGATGCACAGCCCGGCCACGAGGCACATCCGCCGGAGAAGTTGTGGGGTTTGTTTCAATGCGCTCAATGTTACAGGATGCACCATCGGAGAGTTCCGGTGCAGCCAAGCGCTCTACTGAACAACCGCCGGCTGAGACAGCTATTTGCCAGGTTCCTTGGCGTGGACGACGCGGTCGGCTGCCACGTCCTTCAGCGTTTGCAAGATGCCCGACGGCCAACGGATCTCCACCGTAGCGGCGGCGTCCGGTCCGAGTCCAAAATGAACGGGACCGGCGCTCGAGGAGGCGTAGCCGGAGGCGTACGTGACGTGATTGTACTGGGTCATCGACTTCGTGGTCACCTTGATGCGTGCCCCAATTGCGTCGCGGTTGCTTTGCGTGCCCTCGAGCGCCAGTTCAAGCCAATGCGTGCCGGCGGGACTCTGGTTCATCCAGATCTCCGCGGGCGCGTTGATTGATGTCACCACGACGTCCAACCGGCCGTCGCCGTTCAGGTCCCCGACGGCGGAACCACGGTGGCGCGCGGGCGGGCGTACGGACAGGCCCGCTTCCGCAGTCAGCGCCGCGAACTTGCCGCCCCCGATGTTGCGGAAAACCGTGTTAGGTTGTTCAACGGCGATGCGCGGTGCGGCCAGGAGCGACTGCACGTGGCCGCGCGTGACGAAGATATCTTTCCAGCCGTCGTTGTCGAAGTCGAAAATCGTCGGCGAATAACCGGCCATCGGCAGACTTAACCCCGCCATGCGGCTGTCTTTGGTGGCATCCGTGAATTCGCCCTTGCCGTTGTTGCGAAAGATCGGGAACGTCTCGTCGTCCAACGCCACAATCGAGATGTCGGGGTAACCGTCGTTGTCGAGATCCCGGAAGTCCACGCCCATGTTGGAAATGAACTCGCCGTTCTCGCGTAGCGCGACGTTGGTCTCGAAGGCGACCTCTTCGAACTTCACGCGGCCCTTCTCCCCGACGTTCCGGAAGAACGAATTGTAAACCTTGTCGTTCGCGATGAACAGGTCCATGCGCCCATCCAAGTCGAAATCGGCGACGCCGATGCCCATGCCCTTGCCGGGGTGAGCACGAAGCCCCGCCTCGGCGGACACGTCTTTGAAAATGCCGTTGCCCAGGTTCAGGAACACCTGGCTGGGGGTCCGCTTATAGAACTTCGGATGGCAGTATTCGCGATGACCCTGGTACGGGCAAGCAGGCTCGGTGTCGATGTTCCAGGCGAGATAGTTGACCACCACCAGGTCCAGCAACCCATCGTTGTTGACGTCCACCCACGCGCCGCCGACGGACCATAGCGGGCCGAACTCCGTATCCGGCTTTGATACGAATCCGGCTTTCTGCGTGACGTCGGTGAACGTACCGTCACCGTTATTGTGATAAAGCGTATTGCGATGCACGCCACCCACGAAGAGGTCCTTGTACCCGTCGTTGTCGAAGTCGCCTACGGCCACGCCCGTGTCGTAGCCCGTTCCCGCCAGGCCCGCTTTGTCGGTGGCGTCGGTGAAGTGGCCTTTGCCGTCATTCAGGAACAAGCGGTTGCGATACTTCGGATCGGATTTCCTGAGCGTGCGAATGTCCGCTCCGTTAGTGAAGAAGATGTCGAGATGGCCGTCGTTATTAGCGTCGAAGACCGCCACTCCACCGGCCATGGTTTCGGGCGCATGCCGCTCGGGCGTCTCGCAGCTGTCCAGCGTGAAGTCGATCGGCTGGTAAGCGAACCGAATCGGGCTGCCTGCATCCGGTTGAGCGACAGCCAGCCAGACGGCGGCGCTGGCCAGGGTTGCAGGCATGAGGAAACGCGCCGCGGAATGAAATCGCATCTGAACGATTATCGTACGGAGTGCTGGTTCGCACCCTTCGCGCCCGCGGTCAAGTGCCGGCGAGCCAGCTCAGGCTAAGGCTTGAAAGTTGCTCGGTCGTAATCGCGCTGGGGCTCCCTGAGAAATGGTCCGTTGCGCTCCTGCTCCCGATGACCAACACCCGCGACAGGTCGCCACAGGCGAACAGCGTGACCACATGTTCCCGATAGGCCGGCAGATCCCGCGCGGTGAAGTGAACGTATTGCGAGAGCATTTCGCCATCGATCAGCGAGCCGGCGGGGTCGTCCTGATCGGGGGTCGGGTTCGAGCGATTTTGGTCCTCGAACATCACCAGGCTGCTGAATGGCTTGATTTTCGGCCTGATTCCAAAGCGTGCCACCAGCACTTGCGGTTGCACCCGGCGCAGGGCCTCCGACGCGCTCCACTGCACGAAGGAGTTGTTAAACACAAGCGAGCCATTGCCGCTCAACAGAATCGAACGGATGAACTCACGCAGACGCGGGACCTTGCTTAGCCTCGGGTCGAGGGACGGGCTGATGTCGAGTCGCCGCAGGTCGGCCGTGGTCTGATCCGCGGAGCGCAGATCTCGTTGGATGGCATTCAGCCGGTCGAGAAAAGTCCGGCGAATTGCCTCCAGCGCACCCCAGGAGATCTCGACGGCGTTGGTTGACTCCACGACTGCGGATAGGTCTCGGCCGCACTCGAACACCCAAGTCGATTCGAGTTCTTCCAGACCCGCGCTGACGGTCCGTCTAGCCAGCGACGACACCAACGCATTCTCCGATTCGCGAAACGGCTTCGACAGCGCGACCCATGCGCCTTGTCCGGCCAGCCCGGGCCAGATTTCGCGATCGTTCACCGGCAATCCAGATGGCAGGACGCAAAGGATTAGTCGCGCCGGGCGATTCGGTCGTGCCGACTTCTCTAGAGTTTCCTCTATGTGTGTGAAAACAGTCTCGACTTCCGTGCGCCATTGCGGATACAGCGGCGAGCGCGCCAGCACCCCGGTCTCCTCGATGCTCATTCCCACCGTGCCAGGCTTCCAATTGGGTAGGTCCATGCGGCGTTCGAGGCCTGCCATGGGAGCGAAGAGTGCTTTCAATTCCGAAGGTGAAAGACTCGCCAGATAGTCGAGTTGTGCCCGCAACTGGCGCTGCTCCGCCGGGAACAGCAGATCCCAGCGACGCAATTGATCGTTGACTGTAGGGCCGAATGTCCTCGGCAAACGTGGAACTAAGTCGGCATAGGAGGGTGGAGGCATTTTACGACTTAGTGCCTCAAATCGCGATTTCGGGAAGGAGTTCACCCACGGAGCGGTCGCACTCCAGGCCCATCCAAGTACCTATTGAGGGCGCCATGTCCACCTGCCGGATCACCCGCTCGACGACTTCCGGCTTGCGGACCGCTGCGCCCAGCACCATGCTCCACGCCATGCGGCACGACTCCGTGTTCGTGCGATGGTTGAAAAACCCGTTGGTCGAGGAACCGTCCGGATCGCGCCCGAACTCATTCATAATCACCAGGGTCGTGTTGTCCTTCAACGCCGGGTTCGTGCGGATAAACTCCCACAGCTTATGGCAGAGCGCGTCAGAGCGCCGGATGCCGCCCAGGTGCAACGAATACGCGCCCGAATGCGCCACCTCGACGTCAGAGAAATTCACCATCAGCATGGCGGGCGCAAGCCGCAGAAGCACTTCCTTGGCCACAATAAAGGTCAAGTCGTCCCCGCTGGCCGGAGCGTCCGGCCCATGGATAAAGTTCGTGAGGGCGGCGACGAAGGTCTTTTTCACTTCGGGATCCTGGAAGCTCGAGGCCGACGGTGCCCCCCAGCCTATGCGCTCGTAATCGGTTTCGAGAACCGACTTCATCTCGCTGAGAAGTTGCTCGCGCTCCAGTTGTTTGCGCGTGCTTTGGCCCATGATGATGCGCTCCACGGCTTCCACCAGGAGTTGCTTGGAGAGCACCACGTTCACGCCGGGACTGATGTTGGCGGTGAGTTGCTTGTTGCTCGTTACCACCCAGGTATCGTTCACACCGGCGTTGTGCTGCGACTTGAGGTAATGGAACAGCGTCGGGTTCGTGGGTTTTTGGGATCCCCAGTCGTCAACATGCTGCCACACGCCGGTCAGGATGCTGGAGATGGTATTGAAGTGCGAGGTCACGCCCTCGTTGGCGGTATAGGGGTAGAAGATGGACTGCGGCAGCAGTTCGTCGAAAAGGTGCGGGACATTCACCAGACCCGGTTTCGAGAAACTCTCCTGCCGTCGTATGCCGCCAATCGTCACCAGCACCAACCGCTTCCCAGGCGCATCCGTCCGGGCCTGTCGAGCGGCAAGGATGCGCGGCGCGACGGCCGCCGTCAGAAATTGAACGAGTTGTCTCCGCGTCATTCCAGACACCTGCACGCCAAGTCCCGCTGAGTCTCAGATTACACCGCAGCAGTAGAATCGCGGACGACCAAGTGCGTCTCGACACGGTACTCGGACGGCTTGCTCGCATCAGCGCGCATCGTCAAATCGGACATCAGGGCCAGACAGGCTTGTTGCGCCACCTGGTCTCTAGGGAAACGGACGGTGGTCAGGGGGGGCTCGGTGAACTCGGCCAGCCAGATATCGTCGAAGCCTACTACCGAAATGTCGCCCGGGACGGACAGTCCAGCCTTGCGAATGGCACTCATCATGCCGATCGCGGTCAGATCATTGGAGGCCATTACCGCCGTAGGATGGTCGGGTAGAGCCAGCATCTCGTTCATCGCCGCTACGCCGCCCGCCACCTTGTGATCGCCCTGCCTGATCCACTGAGCGTGTTGTGGCAGGCCATGGTTCGCCATGGATTCCAGGAATGCCGTACGACGGGTTTGGGCCGAGGCGAGGGATTCCGGACCGCTGATGAACCCTATCTTTCGATGGCCCAAAGCGAACAAGTGCTGAACCGCTTCATTGATGCCGTGCGCATAGTCAACCACGATGTTGCTAATTCCTGCCCCAGGGGTTCCAACATCGAGGAACACCGTGGGTACTCTTCGGCTCACCAGTTGGTCGACCAGATGCTCCTGCATTTCAGAAGTCATAACGGCCACGCCCTCGACCTGGCGTTCCAGCATCCGTCGGACACACAATGCCATGCGTTCAGGGTCGTAGTTAGTCGAACTGACCAGCACCTCGTAGCCATGCTGCACCACGGCGTCTTCGAACCCCTTAACCAGTTCTGGAAAGAACGGGTTGGTGATGTCCGAGACAATCAGCCCCAGAATGTTGCTCTTCCCGGAGACCAGCGACCTGGCATGGACGTCCGGGTAATAGCTGAGCTCATCTATGGCTTTCCATATTCGTCTTGCAGTTTGCGGATCTACGAGCGATGGGCTGTTTATCGCCCGCGAAACTGTCGTAATCGACACCTTCGCCCGCTGCGCGACTTCGTGGATTGTTGCTTTGGAGCCGGCCTTGTCGGCTGAACGAGGATGATTGGCCACCGCAACCGTTATACGCTACGCATGGGTTCGGTACAAGTGCGCCATTCACGGGAATGAAGGAATTCCCTTGACTCTCCCGAGTATCTCGCATAGCCTGATGAAAACGTTGCCATCGCCGGATGTAAGCGCTTCAATCGCGAAGTTGAAGTGCGCTGCTCGGTAGGGAGTTTCTTAACCGGGGTGAAAGCGTTTTTTTGAGTGCTATTTTTGGATTGCTTCGGCGGATCTGCGAGTTGTTAGGGGTTATTTACCAAATGTATGTTGAGGCCGTATTTAGGACGCAATTGTGTCCCCCGGATCTTGGCCGATAGTTTGGTGTTTTGATCCTTAACAAGACAATTAGATCCGTTTTGGCATTCAGCGTCACGATTGCTGGCCCGGTCGGCCAGCCAGCGATGATGTGAATCAGGGGGCGAGCCACGCGGCTTGCATTGAAAATTGAGGAACCACGTTTTGCGTTTCTTTACTCGAATCCTATTGCTCACGCTCGTATGTGTTGCGTCCTTGTTGGCGCAGCGCGACTTAGGAACCATCACAGGAACTATCACGGACGCCCAGGGTGGCGCCGTGCCCGGTGCGAAAGTCACTCTGACCGAGGACTCGACCGGTTTGAAGTACACCGTGGAAACCAGCGCCAACGGCGAATACACCCGGCCCGCTCTCAAGCCCGGCGTTTACACCGTTGAAGCGGAAGCCAAGGGCTTCAAGAAGTCCATTCAAAAGGGAGCGAATGTTACATCGGGCGACCGCCTGGCTGTCAACGTTGCCCTTGAAGTCGGTGAGGTCACCCAGTCGGTAACCATCAGTGAAGAGGTACCGCTTCTCCAGACCGAGTCGAACATTCTGGGCGCCGACATTGCCACCAAGCAAGTCGCGGAATTGCCCCTCGGCGGGCAGCGCACGTTTACCTTCCTGGCGCGCCTGTCTCCAGGCGTCGTCCCGGCAGAACCTGGCGCTCGTGACGCGGTCGGTGGCGGATTCTCGGCCAACGGCGTGCGTTCGAACGGCCAGAACAACTTCCTGTTGAATGGCGTGGACAACAACGTCAACGTCATCGACTTTTTGAACCAGACGGCGTTCGTGGTCGGACCCTCGGTAGAGGCGATCAGCGAAATGCGCGTCATGACCAACGGCTACGGCGCTGAGTATGGCCGTGGCGCGGGCGGCGTGATGAACGTTTCGCTCAAGTCGGGCACCAACGAAATCCACGGCGCCGCGTTTGAGTACCTCCAGAACAAGGCGCTCGACGCCAATCGCTGGGAAGACAACCTCGCGGGACAGCCCAAGGGACCCTTCAAGCAGAACCAGTATGGCGGCGCCATCGGCGGACCGGCCATCAAGAACCGGACCTTCTGGTTTGCTGACTGGCAGGGCACCAAGATCCGTTCCACCGGCGGCGCGGTTCAGAACCTCGGTACCAGCGGCTTCTTCACGATTCCGACTCCGGACATGATTAACGGCAATTTCGCCGGTGTCATGGGTAACAACATCGGCAACGTTGCCGGTGTAGGTGCAGTGAATTCAGGCGAAATCTTCGACCCGAACTCGACCCGCGTCGTGAACGGCCAGACGATTCGTACCCCATACTCTGGAAATGTCCTACCGGCTGCGCAAATCGATCCGGCTTCCCAGAAGATCATGAAGCTCTTCCCGGCGCCGAACGTCCCTTACGCCACTGGCGGCATTCCGCAGAACGACTATTTCACAACGACAAGCGGCAAACAGGATACCTGGCAATACGACATCCGCATCGATCACCGGATCAGCGACAAGGACAGTTTGTTCGGCAGCGTAAGCTGGGCGGACACGAACAAGTTCAACGCTGCGCCGCTCCCCGGCGCGCTGGATGCGACGTATTTCAATTCCAATGCGGAGCAGGATCTGTCCCGCAATGCCATGATGAGCTACACGCGAGTCTGGACCCCCACGGTTCTGACCGAAACCCGCGTGGCGTACACCCGCCTGGTCACCGCTCGTACACAGGCTTTCCCGAATACCGACCAGTTTAAGGCCTTCGGAATCGGCGGCTACAACCCGACCACGGTCTTAAATGGCGGCTTGCCGTCGGTGAGCATGGACCGCTATAGCGGTTTCGGCGCTTCCGATTGGCTGCCTTCCAAGGAATACTCGAACGTTTGGGACTTCATTCAGAACGTTGCGATCAACAAGGGCTCTCACGCCTACAAGTTTGGCGCCGAGTATCGCCCGATCAAGTTCCCCTTCTTCCAGGTTCCCAGCCCCCACGGCGATTTGAATTTCCGGCGCATCGACACCTCTCTGCCTCAGCCGTCCGGCAGCAACGTGAATTACACCACGCTGACTGGCGATGAATATGCCTCGATGCTGATCGGCTGGGTTAACAGCGGTCAGGTTTCGTCGAACAACTTCATCTCTTCTCAGAAGAGCGCTTGGGCGTTCTACGCGCAGGACGACTACAAGATCAACAGCAAGTTGACCTTGAACTATGGCTTGCGCTATGAATTGTTCTCGCCGATCGACGAAAAATTCGGCCGTCAGTCCAACTTCGTTCTTGACAACCTTACCCTGTACATCCCCAAGGGCAAAGACCAGAACGCTCCGCTACCGCCCAGCTTTGCGACGCAATTCCCGAACGTAACTGTGTCGCGCGGCCAGATTGCTAGCACCCTCATTGGATGGGACAAGTTCGACTTCGGTCCGCGCGTTGGTTTGGCCTACAATGCTTTCTCGAAGACCGTGTTCCGCGCCGGTTACGGCGTGTTCTACGGCGGTGAGGAGAATCAAGGTGGCAACCCCAACCGTGGCGAGTCTGCTCCGTTCAACGAGACGGTTCCATTGAACAACTCCGATGCCGCCAATCAGTACGGGCGCAACCCGTTCTTCACCGGCGGCGTCACCGGCGGTTTCCCGTCGAACGTGTTCACGATGCCCGCGCCGATCACCTTCCGTGGCGTCGCGACCAACTTCCGCAACGGACTGGTTCACAAGTGGAATGCTGCCATCCAGCGTGAATTCGCTGGCGGTATGGCGCTGGAACTCTCCTATGTGGGCAACCACCAGGCGCACCAACTGCTCCAGCCAGATCCGAACGCCTGCCCGAACAGCCCGCTCCCGAACATTCCGTGCGATGCTCGCCGCCCGTATCCGAACATCAGCGGCATCCAGGGCACGGCGTCCTTCGGCTTCGGCAACTATCACGGCATGACGGCCAAGCTCGAGAAACGCATGAGCAAGGGCCTGACCTTCATGGCTGCTTACACCTACGGCCACGCGTTGGCGACCAGCGGAACGACGCTGAGCGGCTCCAACGGCTTGGGCACCATCGACCCCAGGAATTACTCCCTGAACTACTCGACGGCTTCGTGGGACATTCGCCACAACTTCGTCGGCAACCTGCAGTACGACCTGCCCTTCGGCAAAGGCCGGCAGTTCGGCGGCAACATGAACAGAGCGGCTGACCTGATCGTCGGCGGCTGGCAGATCAACAGCATCATCAGCATCCGCACCGGTGTGCCGTTCACGCTGCGCAGCAGTTCCTGCATCGCGAGCGTGGACAGCTGCTTCCCGGACCTGGTTTCGGGCAAGAACCCGCAAGCCGCTCCGTCGGGTGGCCGCACTCCTTCGCAGTGGTTTGACACCAGCGCCGTGACCAATCCGACGCCGGGCACCGAGGGTAACCTTGGCATGCAGTCGAACACAGGACCGGGGCAGTTCAATGTGGACTTCTCCATGTTCAAGGGCTTCAACCTGACTGAACGCTTCAAGGTTCAGCTCCGCGCTGAGGGCTTTAACGTGTTCAACCACCCGCAATTCGGCACTCCGGACAACAACAACAACGACGGCAATTTCGGCCGCGTCACCAGCACGTTGTTCGGTTCAGAACGCCGCATCCAGATGGCCCTGCGCCTGTCGTTCTAACTTCGCGCAGTTCCTATCGTTGGCAAAGGCCCCGCCGTGACCGGCGGGGCTTTTGCTATTTAGGGCGCCGCCAATCCGAGTCGCGAACGGTGGAGAACCGATAAGCTCACGAACACGGGCTCCCTCCATCGTGGTGGCGCCCTACCGAAAGGCGCGCGTTCTCATTTCCCCGGGCGGGAAAGGGCCGTCGACCATGGGGAGATCAGTGTGGGCGAGGGCAGCCAGCCAGCGTCTACTCCGCGAGCGCGTAGGGACGCAGTGGGGAGCCTGTGGCGCCATCGAGTTTGAGCGGTGAAGCCACGAACACGAACTCGCGGATGCGAGCGGCGGAGAGTGCCTCCAGCGCCAGACATTCGAGGATGTGGACTCCAGCTTCCACCAGCAGGTGGACGTGCACTTCCATCAGCGGGGAAGGCAGGCGTTCGAAGGCCAGGGTGTCGCTGCCCACGGCGGCGACTCCCCGCTGGCTCAGCCAGCGCGCGCCGTCGAGCGTGACACCCGGCAGGCGAAGTTCGTTCACGAACCGGCGTGGGTCGCTCCAGTACCGGCCCCAACCGGTCCGAACCAGTGCGATATCCCCTTGATCCAGGCGGACGCCCGCGGCGGATTCAGCGCGTTCGAGCAGCGCCGAATCGATGCCGGCGCTCTCCTCCAGAGGGCTGTCATCCCAAAGCCCGGCCACGTCGAGCAGCACGCCGCGCTGCAGGAACAGAGGCATGGTCTCGGCGCCGTGCTGAGCGATACCATCTGTCCAGTCCTGCTGCCCCGCGACCTCGCCGCCGCCGTGCAAACGTCCACCGCAGGAGAAGTGGCAGAGCGCATCGATATGCGTGCCGGTGTGCGTGCCCAGCGAGATGGCGTCGGCAGCGGAGGACGCACCGTTTTCCAAAACGAAATCCCCGTGCAACTTCGTCAGACTGCGCGCATAGGGCGGGTGAGTGGGGTAATGCGGCATCCCGGCATGGCAGTGCTGGGCAAGGTCGAAGCGCCGTAGCGTGGCGAGCCGGGCGATGAGGTCGCGCATGGGTGAAAAGGAATCCTTGGGGCAGGGCTTTGCTCCTGGGCGCCCGTGTTCCTCAGGATAGCGGTCTACTTCCGGCCGGTCAGGAGATGAATCAGGCCGAAGCTCAATCCGCCTACTAGCGCAGACATTGGCAACGTCAGAATCCAAGCCCACAGGATATTCGTCGCAAGTCCCCAGCGCACTGCTTTGAAGCGCTGGATGGAGCCCACTCCCGCGATGGCTCCGGTGATGACGTGCGTGGTGGAAACCGGGATCTTGAGGTAGGTCGGCAGCAGAATGGCGATCGCGCCGGCAGTTTCCGCGCAGAACCCGCCGCGCGGTTTGAGCTTGGTCAGACGGCCCCCCATAGTGTGGATGATGCGCCAGCCGCCGCTCATCGTACCGAGTGCGATGGCCGCGTGCGCCGCCAGAATAATCCACCAGCTGACATGGAAAGTCTTTGAAAAGCCTGCGGCGAAAATCACACCGGCGATGATTCCCATGGTCTTCTGCGCATCGTTAGCGCCGTGAGCATAGCTAAACAGCCCCGATGACACGAGTTGAAGCCTTCGAAACCACACGTCCATGTGCTTCGGTGAAGAGTTGCGAAACGCCCAATACAGCAAGGTCATCAGCGTGAAGCCCAGAATCAGGCCGATTAGCGGGGCGATCACAATGAATTCGGTTGTGACCAGCCAGCCGTGCGCGACCGTTGCCTCGTGAGCGTGAGACCAGCCCACGGTCATTCCGACCTTGGCCATCGCAGCGCCCGCGTACCCGCCCATCAGGGCGTGCGAGCTGCTGGAAGGGATGGCATAGTACCAGGTGAGTAGATTCCAGAAGACAGCGCCGAGAAGTCCCGCGAGAATGACGATCGGGGTGACGACGCTGAGCTGCACCATTCCTTTGCCGACCGTGCTGGCCACACCGGCCTCGCCGAAGAACAACGGAATGGCGGCGATGAAATTGAAGAAGGCCGCCCAGACCACCGCCTGCAGGGGTGTCAAGACCCTTGTGGCCACCACCGTGGCGATGGAATTCGCCGCGTCATGAAAACCATTGATGTAATCGAATACCAGCGCCACCGAGATGATGACGATGACAAGAAGTAGGGTCCCGCTCATCGCTGCCGCACTCTAGCCGTTCTTCACGATGACGTTCTGGAGAGCGTCGGCAACGTCCTCGCAGTAGTCTACGGTTTGTTCCAGGTGTTCGTAAATCTCTTTGAGCTTCAGCACCGTAAGTGCGTCCCCGCCGCTGCGGAATAGAGCAGAGATGGCCGCCCGGTAGACCTTGTCTGCCTCGTTCTCCAGCCGGTTGATCTCGATGCAGCTATCAAGCAGCGGTTTGTCGTGGCTCAGGTCCGCAAACGCCTTGCGCAATACCTCCGCGCACCGATTGATGATGCCGCACAACTCGATCATCGGCGGCGGCGCTTTGTGAATCTCGTAGGAAATCAGGCGGTGCGCCGACTCCTCGATTTCGTCCAGAATGTCGTCGAGACGGGAGCCAACATTGTGCAAATCCTCGGGATCGAGGGGCGTGATGAAGGTCTGGTTCAGGCGGGTAAAGATATCATGGATAATCTCGTCGCCCTGTCGCTCGAGTTCGGCAATTCTTTTGGCCGCGTATTCAAGCCGTTCGCCGTTAGCGACGATGCCCTGCTGCAGGAGCATGGACGCCTGACTGATCAGTTCCACTTGCCGGATGAAGAAGTGGAAGAATTTCTCTTCGCGGGGAAGGAATCTCATATGGTTCAAAGAGCGGAACCGCCGAGGTGCAACGAGGCACGGCTCCGGTGTGCCAAGTTACGATTATCTCAAATGGGTGACGGCTTTGGGGCGTTGAACTTCGAAGTGATTACAACTCGTTGAAAGCCGGCTCGTCCAGCAGGGGGAAGGCTGCCTCGGTGCCTCCGTCGCTTGCTTCCCTGCCAGCTTCCAGGTCCAGGAAGCGCAAGTCCAGCAGGCGGGAAGTCGTGACATTGCTCATCGCCGTCAGCATGGTCTGCTTCAAGTGGGGAAAGTCTTTTTCGAGTTCGGCGAAAATGTCGCGCAGCGAGCGGCGGACCGTCCCGGTTTTCTGAGAACAGCCGCACGGGACCACCGGTGCGCCCGCCTCCTTCGCGTAGGCAGTGGTCAGATCCTCCGTCACGAACATGAGCGGACGGATCAACTTGAACTCCCTCTTTCGCGACCAGGTGATAGGCGGCAACGCGGCAACCCGGCCCGTAAACATCACGTTGCGCAGGAGGGACTCGCAGAAATCGTCGGCTGTGTGTCCGAGGGCGATCACGTTGGCACCGAGCTCGCGGCAGATCTCGTACACCGCGCGGCGGCGGAAACGGCTGCAGAGATCGCAGCCGTGCCCAGGTTGTTCAGCGAGCAGGCGAATCGACGGGTCGTCCACACGATAGGTCCAATCGACTCCGCGCGCGCGGAGGAACTCGCCGAAGGGTTCGATGGGGGCCAGGAACTTGCCTTGCTCGATGGTGAAAGCGCAGACGGTGAAGTTGATCGGAGCGCGGTCTCGCAGCAGGATTAGCGATTCCAGCATGGTGAACGAGTCCTTGCCGCCCGAGAACCCGACGGCAACGCGGTCGCCCTCGCGAATCATCTTGTACCGCGTGACCGCTTCGCCCACTTTGCGCGAAATGACCTTTTGAAGTTCCAAGCTCCTATTATAAGAATGTGTCCAGCGCGCGTCAGATTGCCTACGGCGTATTGTTGACCGTCGAGCACGGCGCTCAGTCGGGCGACGCGCTTGATCGTGCCCTCGCCGGACTGGATTCCCGCGAAGCCGGGTTAGCGACCGAGATCGTGTACGGCGTGCTTCGCCGCAGGGCTCATCTGCATGCATTGATGGCTCGCGTTTCCAGCCGCCGCCCGGAGAAGATGGACGCGCACGTCAGGATCGCTATCGAGATGGGTGCCTACCAGATGCGTTTTCTCGACCGCGTACCTGACCACGCCGCGGTCAGCGAAAGCGTCGATCTGGTCAAACACGCCAAGAAGAACCAGGCTTCCGCGCTGGTCAACGCCGTGCTTCGGCGTCTGCCGCCGCTGCCGGAAAAGTGGCCCGACGAAGCGTTGGAGTTCTCTTTGCCAGCCTGGCTGTGGCGGCGCTGGGTGAGCCGCTTTGGCTTAGACATGGCGCGCAGGCTGGGCGAGGCGAGCTTGCGGCCGCCGGAGCCGTTCATTCGCCTGCAAGCTGGCTCCGAGTTGCCCCCGGATTGTGAACCAACCGAGGTTGCTGGCTGTTTCCGTGTCACTGGAAGCGTGCCGGAGGGAGCCCGGCGGCAGGACATTGGTGCTCAGAGCGTTGTGCCGTTGCTGGATTTGCAGCCCGATCAGCGTTTCCTGGACGTGTGCGCTGCGCCAGGCAACAAGACCGCGCAGGCGCTCGAGATGCCTGGGCTGAAGGCCATCGCTTGCGATTCGAGCGAGGCGAGGCTGGCCGCGTTCCACGCCGGCGGGGCGCACCTGGTGCGATTAGACGACGCGCAAGCGCTGCCTTTCACCGCCGTCTTCGACAGAATTCTGGTGGACGCGCCGTGTTCGGGCACCGGCACCTTGGCCCGCAACCCCGAAATCCGCTGGCGACTGGCTCAAACCGAACTCAAAAAACACGCAGAACGGCAGCGCAGAATCCTGCGCAACGCGCTCGAATGTCTGAAGCCCGGCGGCCGGCTGGTTTACTCAACTTGCTCTTTGGAGCGCGAAGAAAACGAAGATGTCGTGCGGGCCGTGGCTCCGGAGCGCGTGCGGGCCGAACGTTTGCGGTTGCCGGGGCGTCACGCCGGAGACGGTTTCTATGCCGCGGTGTTAACCTGAAAGGGCTTCTGCCGATGGCCGAGATATTCCCCTCGATTCTAGCGTCGGATTTTACGCGCCTTGGCGAACAGGTGCGCGCGGTGGAATCCGCTGGCGTCACGACGCTGCATTGCGACGTGATGGACGGGCATTTCGTGCCAAACCTGAGTATCGGTCCCCCGGTTGTGGCCTCGCTGAGGAAGTTCACGCGGTTGACTCTGGACGTGCATCTGATGATCACGGACGCCGACCGCTTTGCTCCATTGTTTATCGAGGCTGGCGCGGACTGCGTCTCCGTTCACCAGGAGGTCTGCCCGCACCTGGACCGGACGCTCAAGATGATCCAGAGCGAGGGCGCGAAAGCCGGGGTTGTCCTGAATCCCGCGACCCCGTTGACCACGCTGGAGCATGTTCTGGAATATTGCGACTACGTGCTGCTGATGAGCGTCAACCCGGGCTACGGCGGGCAGCGTTTCATCCCGTTTGTGCTGGACAAGGTCCGGCGGTTGAAGGAGTTGCGCGAAAGACTGCAATTCGGATTCGCCATCGAAATCGACGGCGGCATAACATTGGATAATGTAGGTGAGGCCGTTCGTGCCGGCGTGGATTGGATCGTCGTGGGAACGTCAGTTTTCGGGGATCCGGATCCGGCGTCGGCGGCGCGGCGTTTGGGCGAAGTTGCGCGATCGGCAGGCAACCTGCGAGCCTAGTCTTCCGTCTAAATCCCGGGAGCCGTTGACCGCGCTCCCGCGTTTGCGTAGTTTGGGTTCCGGCCGCGAGCGGGCTGTGAAATGAATTGAATGATATGCGAGGTCTCACTGCCCGAGCGGGAGGGAGACTGAGCGGCATGGCAAAAGAGGGCACTCTTCCGGATGAGCATCGTGCAGCGATTATTGAAGGCAAAGACCTGGCTGGTGGCGGTGTCGCTGCTGGCGTTGGCCCTGACCGGCGGATGCCGGCACAAGAAGTACGAGAACCCGATCACCAAAGACACCCAGCAGCCAGACAAGGTGCTCTTCGACAAGGCTATCAAGGACATCGAGCACGGGCGCTACGAGGTCGCGCGCCTGACTCTGCAGACGTTGATGAACACCTACGACACCAGCGAGTACCTGGCGAAGGCTAAACTCGCCATTGCCGATAGCTGGATGCGCGAGGGTGGCACTCACGCCTATACGCAAGCCGAGGCGGAATACACCGACTTCATTTTGTTCTACCCGCAGATGGAAGAATCTGCCGAAGCGCAGATGAAGATTTGCGACATCCACTTCAATCAGGCCGACAAGCCCGACCGCGATCCGAACCACGTTCAGCGGGCGGATGCCGAGTGCCGTAAGGTGCTGACGCAATTCCCGAACAGCCGCTTCGCGCCGCAGGCAGCACAGCGGGTCCGGCAGGTGCAGGAAGTGATCGCTGAAGGCGAGTTCCGGGTGGGTGCGTTCTATCACACCAAAGGAAATTACTCGGCTGCCTCGAACCGTCTGCACGCCATCACGGAGCAGTACCCGCTGTACAGCGGTACGGACCTGGCGCTGTGGGACGAGGGCGATAGCTACTCGAAACTCGGGCCGCGCATGCGCGAGAAATCGATCCAGGCCTATCAGAAGCTGATCCGGCAGTACCCGCTAAGCGCTTACGCTGAAGACGCCAAGAAGCGGCTGAAGGCGATGGAGGCGGAGATTCCCGAGCCCGACCCGGTGGCATTGGCGCACATGCGCTATGAGCTCGAGAACAGGACGAAGGTGGGGCTTTTCAGCAGATTCTGGGGCACGGTCAGCTCGAGACCTGACGTGAGCAAAGCCTCCAAATCGGGCGAGCCCGCTACCGCCATGCTGCGGCCCATGATTCCGCCCAATATCCCAATCCCGGGTGGCCAGACCGGCGGCGGAGCCGGGGTCACTGATGTCACCGCTACAACGGACACGGGCGGCACTTCATCAGTGATCGACACTAAGCCCGATGCCCGGATGAGTCAGCAGGGTGAGAAGCCAGCGGAGCCACCGGCGGTGACGCCTGCTGCCGAGCCCGCGAAGCCGGCCGCTGCCGCCGTCCCGGTGGGGAAGAACGGCAAGCCGCTCAAAGTGAAGCCAGGGAAAGTGAAGGCCGCCAAGCGGCCCGAGATGCCGAAGCGGCCCAAGACGACCCGGCCGAAGAAGCACAAAGCCATATTGCCCGCGGAGAGCAGCGCGCCCGCTCCGCCTGCGGATGCGGCGCAACCCAAAGAGCAGCCGAAGCAATAGTCCGCTACTCTTGATGACCAGCCGAATCCTCCTTGCCGACGACAGTCCGCACGCCCAGCGGATGGGCGAGCGCATTCTGCGCGAGGAGGGCTTCGACGTCGTCTCGGCCCTGGATGGTGCTGCGGCGCTAGCGGAGTTGGACGCATCGGAGCCGGATGTCGTGCTGGCGGACGTGTTCCTGCCTGGACTTTCCGGGTACGACCTTTGTCGTATGATCAAGACGAGCGAGCGGCACCGGCACGCTGGCGTGATTCTGATCGCCGGACTGCTTGAGCCGGTGGACGAAGAAGAGGCCCGGCGCGCCGGCTGCGACGGCGTGTTGAAGAAGCCCTTCGAAGCGTCTGCAATTCTGGACGCGATTCGCCCGCTGGTAGACAAGGCTCATTTCGCGCGAGGCCTGTTTGTGGACTCGCTGCCCCAGCCCAGCACCGCCGAATCGGCCGTTGGTTCCGCACCTTCAGCGCCACCGCATCCGCCGCTCGATCCCGAAGCGGTCCGCGCCGCCGTTACAATTGCATTAGACCGCAGCCTTCCGGCGCTGGTCGAAGAGATCACCGAGAAGGTCCTCCTGGCGTTGGGCTACTAGACAGCGCGCGTCCGAATCCACCATTTGGTTCAACACTATGCCCGACAATAGTTTCGATATCGTTTCCGAAGTTGAAATGCCCGAAGTCGTCAACGCCATCCAACAGGCGTCGAAAGAAATAGGGCAGCGCTACGACCTCAAGGACTCGAAGAGCAGCATCGAGCTCAACGAGAAAGACAAGACCCTCACGCTCCATTCGCAGGACGATTTCAAAGTCAGAGCAGTGGCGGAAATCCTGGAAAGCAAACTCGTAAAACGCAAAGTGCCGCTCAAGGCGCTGAAATATGGTGACGTGCTGCCTGCGGGGAACTCGCGCGTGCGCCAGGAAGTCACGATTCAGGTTGGGATTCCCATCGAGAAGGCTCGTGACATCGTGAAGTTCATCAAGGACACGAAGAAGAAGGTGCAGGCTTCTATCCAGGGTGATCTGGTGCGGGTGGCCGCGAAAGACCGCGATGTCCTGCAGGAGGTCATGGCTGCGCTGCGCGGCAAGGACTTCGGCATCGACATGCAGTTCATCAATTACCGCTCGAATTGAGGCCGGGAGGAAGTGCCGCGGCGAATCGAGTCGTTTTTCGTCGAGGGTCCCGCCGGTCGGCTGGAGGCTGTGCTCGAAGAACCCGAAGGCGCCGGGCCAGAGGAAGCAGCCTTGGTGTGCCATCCCCACCCGCTCCACGGGGGCACGCTGCACAATAAAGTAGTTCACCGACTGTCCCGCGGGCTCAGGAAGTCGGGCTGCGTCGTGCTACGATTCAACTTCCGTGGCGTGAACCTAAGTGCGGGGAAGCATGACGACGGGCGCGGCGAGGTGGAGGATGCGCGCGTGTGCCTGTTGGAACTGCGGCGGCGCTATCCCGCATTGCCTCAAACACTTGCCGGCTTTAGCTTCGGTTCGCGCGTAGCTGCGGAACTAGCTGCTCATCCTGATGGTGCTGCTCCAGGGCGTCTGATCCTAGCCGGTTTCCCCACGGTCTACGGGCAATTCCAAGCACTGGAACAGTATCGCGGGCCCCGGATCTTCATCCACAGCACCCACGACGAGTTCGGTCCGCGCAACGAAATCCAGGCCTTGTGCAACCGGCTCTGGGAACCGAAGAAGCTGATCTGGATCGACGCGAGCGATCACTTTTTTGGCGGTGCGCTCGACAATTTCGAAAGCGCTGTGATCGGACTTGGAAGGCTTGATCGGTAATCGGGGAAATGGTTAGGAAGCCAGCGAATGAGACCGCAATTTGCGAGCAACCAACCGAGTGGCCCGGCGGCTAATGAGTGTCGCCACGTCGCCGAGCAATTCAGGCACGCCCTGAGGTTCGACCAGCATCATGGCGTCGGGAAATCCCGGGGCTTCCGCCTCGTTGCGCCACGCGGTAACCAGAGCAGTGGCCGGCTGATACTCCTTGAGACGTGCGTGAGCGAGTACTTTTAACCCGGCTTCCGGGCTCTCCATGGCCAGATCGGTCAATACCAGCGCGTACTCCTTTTCGTCCATGAGCCCCACAGCTTCGGCGGCGGTGGCGGCTGAATCGACTCGATAGCCACCAGCCTCCAGGATCGTCTGGAGAGTTAGGCGCGAAGTCGGATTCTGATCGGCAAGCAAGACGCGCGCCATGCGCGGCATCTTACGAAGTCGAAGCGGTGCAGCGGCGGGGGTGCAGGTTGTCATTAGTCTCACTTAATACTCATCCGATGGGACGAATAGTACGCGTCGGGGGTTGCTACTAGATACAGTTTATCCCAACAATGGGAGATCTGATCCCATTATTTGAATTACTACAGTTGGTGCAAGATCTAGCCCGGCAGCGTAACGAATACCCGGGCAAAAATTGCATCGACGTTCTTCAGCTGTCGTTCCACTGAAAAGGCCCAGGCGATTTGCGCGGGAGTAAGGTATTTTGTGACTTCGGGGTGGGCTTCCACGGCCGCTCGGAAGTCACCTTCCTCGTGCCAGGCTTTCATCGCTTCACCCTGCACGACTCTGTAGGCCTGTTCGCGCAGCATCCCCGCGGCCGCCAGGTCGAGCAGGAGTTGACCCGAAAAAACAAGCCCTTTGGTAGCCTCCAGATTGCGTTTCATGCGTTCCGGATACACTCGCATGTTCCCGATCAGCCAATCGGTCTTGGCCAGGAGGTAGTCCGTGAGAATGCACGAATCGGGAAGGATCACGCGCTCGACGGAGGAGTGCGAGATGTCCCGTTCATGCCACAGCGCGACATCCTCAAAGGCGGCCTGGACATTGGCTCTCACCACACGCGCCAGTCCGCAGATCTGCTCGGAGACAATCGGGTTCCGCTTATGCGGCATGGCGGAGGAGCCTTTTTGCCCCACGGCAAAAGGTTCTTCAGCCTCGCGAACTTCAGTTCTCTGCAAGTGTCGTATTTCCAGCGCGCATTTCTCGCACAACGCGCATGCGAGAGCCAGCGCGGACACGAAGGCGGCGTGCCGGTCTCGCGATAGCACCTGGCTGGCAATCGGAGCAGCCTGTAATCCGAGTTTCCTGCAGATCGCGTCCTCGTCCTCAGCCGCCAGATGCGCTAGTGTTCCTACGGCGCCCGAGAGCTTGCCGTAGCGTAGGTCCTCTGTGGCGGCTTCCACCCGGCGTCTCGCGCGGATTGCTTCGTCGTACCATAAAGCAATCTTCAGCCCGAACGTGATTGGCTCGGCATGGACGCCGTGAGTCCGGCCAATTGCGATAGTATGCTGGAACTCCAGGGCCCGGCGGCGCAAGGTTGCGATGAGCTTGTCCATCCCACCCAGGATCAGGCGGGCGGATTCCTGGAGTTGAAGGGCCTGCGCCGTGTCTACAACGTCATTTGACGTAAGTCCGTAATGGAGCCAACGGGACGCCTCGGCGTGACCGGCATCCTTCATTGTTTCTGCTACCGAAGTAGTAAATGCGATGACGTCATGCCTCACCTCCTTCTCGATTGCGTTGATGCGCTCCACCGAGAAGCTCGCATGTTGTCTCAACAATGCCGCCGCATCCGCAGGCACTTCGCCTCGCTCGGCCAGTGCCTCGCTGGCCGCCAGTTCGACTGCAAGCCATTGCTGGAACTTGTTTTGTTCGCTCCAAATGTGACCCATTTCGGGTCGTGTGTACCGCTCTATCATAAATTGCTACAACTGAAATAATACGCTCTGTCTACGTGGCTCGGCGACGATCAGGACGGGTTCGCGCCCGCGGCTGGTCAGGGCTTGCCGGGCCACCAGGTCAGCCTGCCAGATTGAGTTGTTTTGCTCGCTGAGATGCCCGAGAACCAGAGTCTCCGTCTCGTCCGGCAGTTCCGCTGCGATGTAATCCGAAGCCGCCTCGTTGGACAAGTGGCCCCGGCGTGAGAGGATTCGCTGCTTGAGATGCCAGGGGTACGGGCCAACCTTCAACATTTCCGGGCAGTGGTTCGATTCGAGCAGGATGAAGTGGCTCCCGCGCAGGTTCCATCTCACGTTCTCCGGTACGTAGCCCAGGTCGGTGGCGACGGCGACCTTGGTGTTTCCGCAGGTTACCGTGTACCCGACAGGGTCGCGCGCGTCGTGCGGAATCCCGAAACTCTGCACGCGCAGGTTGCCGATTTCCAGGCCCGTCCCGGCAGCGAAAGTGACGATTTCGGGTTGAACGCCGTTCCACTCCAACCCACTGGCGGTCAAGGGCGTACAGAAGATCGGCGCTTTCACTGTCTTCATCAGCACCGGCAGGCCCTGGATGTGATCCGAATGCTCATGCGTCAGGAAGATCCCGTCCAGTTGGAGGATGTCCTCTCCGATGGCCTGAAGGCGCGCAACGGTTTCCTTCCGGTTCAAGCCTGCGTCGATCAGGATCCGGGTGGTCGGGCTGGCGATAAAAATGGAGTTGCCCGCGCTGGACGAAGCGAGCACGCAAATGCGGACTATGGCGCCCTCCTGACCTCTTCATCGTAATCCAGCGCCCAAGATCGCTCCCAACAAAATCGCACTGAATGTTTTGGCTTTCGCGCCGGGACCGGCCGTGGAAACCGCCGCACTCCGGGTTCGGCGGCGGAAGGCATATAATGACAGCCACTTCGGGAGAACTGGAATTGAGAGTGAAATTGAGGGCAGGGAACGCGAGGCCGGGCTGCTGTACGCTGCTTGCCATTACGATGCTTGCTGCAACGGCGAACGCCCAACGGGCTGCAACTTCAAAAGGTGAACCAGCCCACGCGGCGAACCTGGCGCACTATACGAGCTATCGCACGTCGGGTCCGATCGTCATCGACGGAAAGCTGGACGAATCGGATTGGCAGAAAGCGCCTCGCTCGCAGGCTTTTGTGGACATCGTTACCGGCCAGCCTGCCTGGTTCGACTCCCGGGTTTCGATTCTATGGGACGAGAAGTATTTGTACTTCGGCTTTCGAGCGCAGGAGCCGGACGTCCAGGCTAAGCTTACTGCGCACGATTCCCAAATCTGGGAGGACAACGATCTGGAGTTGTTCATCGCGGGCCGCGACGCGTATTACGAACTCGAAATCAACGCCCTCAACACCGTTTACGACGTGTTCTGGGTGTGGCAGGACATTTACTGCCCCGGCAGCCCTTACAACGTTCCGGAATGGAATCCCAAGGGCCGTAAGATTATGGTTCTAGACGGCGTGGGAGGGCACGTTCACCCGCGCGGAAAGCGCAACGGCTTCATCGATTGGGACTTCCCCGGCCTGCTGCACGCCGTGCATGTGGATGGTACGCTCAACCACCACGGCGACACCGATCGCGGGTGGACGGCCGAGCTCGCGTTTCCATGGGAAGGCCTGAAATGGCTGGCTGACGGCCGGGCGTTACCGCCAAAGGACGGGGACGTCTGGCGCATCGACTCTTCCCGTTTCCAGCATTTCGGACCAGACGGCAAGCTGGTTGAAAACTGCGCCGGGTGGACCTGGAACCGCCACGGCTACTACGATTCGCACATCCCTGAGACGTTCACATTCGTCCGCTTCTCGCGCCAGTCGGTTCCTTAAGCACGCCGGGGTAGAGACCGGCTAGGTCTCCGCCGCCGGCGTCGCGGCTGACCGTTCCGCACACGTCGTTTATGCTGGTAGGTATCTCCATGCGAATCCACGTGTACGTCACCCCGAAGAAGACGGTTCTCGATCCACAGGGCCAGACCATTCGCCGTGCCCTGAACAGCATGGGCCACCCTGAAATCGAAAACGTCCGTCAGGGCAAGTTCTTCGAAGTGGAAGTGTCCGACAAACTGTCGCCCGAGCAGGCCACGGAAGTGCTGAAGAAGATCTCCGAGGAAGTTCTCTCCAATCCCGTGATTGAAGAGTACCGGGTCGAGATCGCGCGCTAGCCAAGTCTGTCCCGGGATCGAATCCGCTCGACGTCGCGCGGTGGTGCGAGGAGAAGAGGAGAGACCTATGTGTGGGATTATCGGCTACGTTGGGCACCACAAACCCGTGCCCATCATCTTGGACGGGCTGCGGCGGCTGGAATATCGCGGCTACGACTCCGCCGGTCTGGCAGTCATCGACGAAAACAACGTGCTTTCGCTGCGGCGCGCTGAGGGTAAGCTGCACAACCTGGAGGAGGCTGTGCGGCTGAATCCGGTGGATGGCTGGTACGGGATCGGCCATACCCGCTGGGCCACGCACGGGCGCCCGACGGAGGAGAACGCGCACCCGCACCGTGACTGTCACGGCGACGCGGTGGTGATCCACAATGGCATCGTCGAAAATTACCTGACGCTGAAGCACGAGTTGCAGGAGCAGGGCCACGTCTTCGTCACCGAGACGGACACGGAGGTGATCGCTCACCTGGTCGAGAGGGCGTTCCACGGGAACCTGGCCGATGCCGTTCGCGACGCGCTGGCGCAAATGAAAGGCGTCTTCGCGCTGGTCGTGATTTCGCGCCTCGACCCGGGCAAGGTGGTGGCCGCGCGGAACGGCCCACCGATCGTCGTCGGGTTGGGCGAGGGCGAGTATTTCGTGGCCAGCGATATCCCCGCCATTCTGAGCCACACGCGCGATGTCTTCTTCCTGCAGGACGGCGACGTCGCCACGCTCACCCGGGACGGCGTCACTCTGACCGACCTTTCCGGGAGGCCCGTGAAGCGGCAGGTCACGCACATTCTGTGGGACCCCATCATGGCGGAGAAGGGCGGCTACAAGCACTTCATGCTCAAGGAAATCTTTGAGCAGCCGCGCGCGGTTCGCGACACGATCCTCGGCCGCGTCGGGCAGGAAACGGGCCGCGTTTTTCTGGATGAGATGGATATTCAGCCGCGCGAGTTCGCCGCATTTCGCGCGGTGCGCATCGTGGCTTGCGGCACGAGTTGGCACGCCGCTCTTGCCGGCAAGTTCATGATCGAGCGCCTGGCGCGCATCCCGGTGGAAGTCGATTACGGCAGCGAATTCCGTTACCGCGACCCGATCATCGGCCCCGAGACTCTGACGGTTTTGATCTCGCAGTCGGGCGAGACCGCGGACACGCTGGCCGCCCAGCGGGAGACCAAGCAAAAGGGTTCCAGAACCCTGGCCATCGTGAATGTCATGGGCTCCGCGATCTCGCGCGAAGCCGCTGGAACTTTGTTGACCCACGCCGGTCCGGAGATTGGAGTCGCATCCACCAAGGCCTTCACGGCACAGCTTACGGCGCTGTTCATTTTGGCCATGTATCTGGGGCAGGCGCGCGGTGCGCTCACCTCCGAGCAGTCGCTCGATCTGGCGCAGGAATTGCTGTTGATCCCCGGGAAACTCGAGGCGATTCTGACCGCCGATGCGCAATATGAGGACCTCGCCAAGACGCTGTTCAAGTCCACCGATTTCCTGTACCTGGGGCGCGGCGTCCACTACCCGATGGCGCTTGAGGGCGCGCTGAAGCTCAAGGAGATCAGCTACATCCACGCCGAGGGCTACCCGGCGGGTGAGATGAAGCACGGGCCGAACGCGCTGATCGACGAATCGCTCCCGACCGTCGTGCTGGCGACCATGGACCCGCAGGACGAGGGCAGCAGGCTGCGCTACGAGAAGACGCTGTCGAACATCCAGGAGGTGAAGGCGCGGGGTGGCAAAGTGGTCGCGGTGGCCACGGAGGGCAGCGACGAAGTTGCCGATACGGCGGACCGGTTGATCTGGATTCCGCCCACTCGCGAATTGCTGCTGCCGATCCTCGAAGTGGTGCCGCTGCAACTGCTGGCGTATCACATCGCCGTTCGACGCGGCTGCGACGTCGATCAGCCGCGCAATCTCGCGAAGTCGGTGACGGTGGAATAGCTCGCGGCAGCGTCGACGCGGCGCTGACGCCGAGTGATCATCAGGCGGATAGCGGGCTAGTAAAGCGGAAGAATCAACAACCGGGTGGGCTTCTTCCCGCGCCGCGGCGAGTGTGCCAACCTTGCCCGGACTCGCTAGTGGAGACGCGGTACAGCCGTTGCGCGTCAGCTTGTCGTAGCCCAGGATTAGCTCAGGCATTCCCACTCGCGGTCGAAGTCCGGTCGAGGGCACTTCCGCGCTCGCGGGGTTTCCCCCGTGCCCTTCGGCCAGTCTACGATAAGCGCACATATCAGGGATGGTTGTGACGCGTCAGCTTGAAGCGGCGGGACGAAGCCCCGCCGAAGACAACTTGCAACTCCTGACGCCGTCAAGAGTTGCTTCCCCCAAATCAATTGCCGTCTTATTGCGTCGTCACTGCAGGCTCATCATCAGATTGTATTGATTTGGCGCGCGCAGGACTTGGATGACACGAACTTCCGGTGCGGCAGCTTCCACAATCTTTTTGACGCCCACGTAGTCACCGCTGCATCCGACGATGACGGACAGTAAAGAGCGGTCGGGCAGTTTGAGGAAGTCGCCATGTAATTTGAGGGGGTCATTGTCTGGAAGTTTCGGACTACCGATCAAACGGTACTCCTGTTCGTACTCCCAACATTTTGCCTTCGTCAATATGAAATCGATCGCGTTTGAACTGTTCACTTCTGTGAGCACAAAAGCGGGATACGCTTCTCGATACCGAACCCCACGGGCGGCCCAGAAAAGGCTATTCCCGACATGGAATTCAAGGCAAATGCCCGTATGATCGCCACCATAATGCGACCACATCAAAGTAGATAGAGGGTCGGGCGTCAGACAATAAATACGGCGCTGCTGAAGATGTTGTGTGAGGAACGCAGAAGACTGCTCGACTGCTCTTATGAGTTCCTCGTCGTTATTGCGAAGTCGATTCTCAAAGATGGGACGCAAAGGGTCGTTGAGCGTCTCGGGCGAGATTGACTTCCTATAGAATGCAATTAATTTCTCGCGTTCGGCGGGATTGCGCAGATGGGGCGCGTAGTCAAACCATACACGGCAATCCCATGGGTCATTTAGCTTGGCGGGGTCGGCGCAATGGATCACCTTGTTGCGGAGCGTATCTTCGAGCCATTCGGGAGTGAAATCCCCATAGTGGTATAGCCGGCCTGAAGCGACATCACGGGCAGTTCGGTAGCCATTCTCCATATCAGGCCAATAATATCGCCCTTGGCACCCGGCGTCGCTGAACATCGGGAAGGGATGGAGGACTTCATAAACGGCATTGTATTGATCGGTTGCTCGGGACGCGGCTGTTGGGGAGATCAACCCGATTGTCATGTGCCGGGAAAGTGAAAACCAGTTTTCTAGATGCGCGTTTGATCGTCTATCCGCCGAAGTTGGTCGCGAAACCGCGTTCCCGGTAACTTGCCAATCGCCCCAAAACCCAAAACCGTAACTTCTTACGGTTCTTGTTTTCAAGTTATTGATTCTAAATAGATTATTTAAGAAAACCGTAAGATCTTACGGTTTGGGATTTCAGCCCAATGCCGCCAAGCAGCGCAGCCCGCAACGATTCGTGGCCAAAATGGGCAACGCGAAGGCGTCCTCGGCGGATTGCGATGCCGCCTTTCCGTGCACTACTCTCGAACCGGAACCTGGCGGCAAGGCTACACTTGCCCTATGAAGAACCTATTTGAGGCGGCGACGGCGCAAGAGGTGAAGGCGCGGATCGCTCAGCTGAGTCCCGGCAGCGAGCGTCAGTGGGGCCAGATGAACGCAGCGCAGGCGCTCGCGCACTGTGCGGCTGGCTTGGAATGGGCGGTCGGGGACTCCTTACCGCCGCGCATGCTGCTCGGGCGAATCATGGGCTGGATCGTAAAGCCGCTGGTGTTAAGGGACGATGAACCGATGCGCCGGAACTCCCCGACTGCGAAGACGCTGATCGTGGACGGCGACCGCATCCTGGAAACGGAACGGGAGCGGCTGAGCGGATTGATCGACCGGTTTGTCGCTGCGGGACCTGCCGGCTGCACCACGCATCCGCACAGTTTCTTCGGACGGATGAAGCCGGAGGAGTGGGCGATCCTGATGTACAAGCATCTGGACCATCACCTCCGGCAGTTCGGGATCTAGCGCCGGGGAAGGACCAGCGGGCTGCCAGTTGATTCCGCGATCTCGACATTCCCGGCGGGGCAACAGCGCCGGGGCACTCGTACTAGGGGTGCGCATGACGACCCTGCACCGCCTGGGACGGCGCATCGATTCTGAACCGGCTAATGAGTTTCGCAATATACACTGAGGCGCGCACGCAGTCGTGTGGGGCAGGTTGGTAACCTGCGGCGGGTTGGCAACCCGCCTTTTAGGCCTGCAAATGGGCCGTCCAGCGCCGGTAGACAACCGGCGCGCAGGATGCCATCCTGCCCCACAGCATGTGCGGCGCGACAGTATATTACGCACACCTCAAGCGATGCGCGAGAATTCTCGGCATGGAAATCCGGCAGCAGCAACACGAGTTTGTGATTGAGACACGCGGGCAAGGCCTGTACGAATTCACCGCGGAGATCCAGCGCTGGCTGCGCGGCACGGGCCTGCAAGCGGGATTGCTGACGCTGTTCTGCCGCCACACCTCCGCGTCGCTCGTGATTCAAGAGAACGCCGACTCGGATGTGGTCCACGATCTGGCCGCGTTCTTCTCGCGGCTCGTGCCGGAAGGCGACCGGCGCTACCGCCACACCAGCGAAGGGCCGGACGACATGCCCGCTCATATCCGCAGCGCGCTGACGCAAGTCTCGCTGTCGATTCCAGTCGCGGCGGGACGCGCGGTGTTGGGCACGTGGCAAGGCGTCTATCTGTTCGAACACCGCGGCATTCCGCACAGCCGCCGCGTTGCCGCGCATTTCATTGGCGAGTAGTGTTGTGGGGTGGCTCTCCGAGCCGCGCGGGCTCTCCAGAGCCCGCTAACCAATCCACAGCCAGAGAAGCAAGGCGGGGTCTGGAGACCCCGCGCGGCTCGGAGAGCCGCCCCACATTCACCCCCACATCGATCCGCACAACCGATGTAAGATTTACCCATGAAGCTCACGCGCAGAAACTTCCTCGAATCGGCCGCGCTCGCGCCCCTGGCGATGCAGGCCACGGCGGCAGTGCCCGATCCGGTGACCGGCATGCCAATGCGGGAACTCGGCAAGACGGGCGTGAAGGTCTCCGCTCTCGGTTTCGGAGGCGGCAGCCGCTTCCTGGCTTATCAGGACCGCGAAAAGGGCATGGAAGCCCTCGACACGGCGCTGAAGTCCGGCATCAACTACATCGACAGCGCCGCCAGCTATGGCGACGGCAAGAGCGAGAGTTGGATCGGCGAGTATCTGCGCAGCCACAAGAAGAATTTCTTCCTGGTCACTAAGATCACGCCGCGCAAGGCTGACGAAGCCATGCGGACCATCGAGCGCTCGCTGAAGAATTTCGGAGTCTCGCAAGTCGATCTCATGCACGTGCACAGCCTCGGCGACGAGGCCGACTTAGCGGCCGTGGAAGCCGAAGACGGACTGCTCAACGTGCTGCACAAGATGCGCGACCAGAAGGTCGCCCGCTTCATCGGTGTCACCTGCCACTCGAATCCGCAGGTTCTAAAGACCGCGCTGGAACGCCACGATTTCGACTCCACGCAGATGGCGCTCAACATCGGTCAGATCGGCGGGGCAGCGCCATCGGACAAAGCAGGGCAGGGCATGACCGGAGCTTCAGGCTTCGAGTCCATCGCCATGCCAGTGGCCCTGCGCAAGGGCATGGGGCTTACGGCGATGAAGGTCTTCGCGCAGGAGAAACTGCTGGGCAAAGCCGCGCCGGAGATGCTGGTCCGCTATGCCATGACGCTCCCTGTCGCCGTGGCGGTCGTCGGCATGCCCAAGCTTGACTACTTGAAGGCGAACATCGCGGTGGCCAAGGGCTTCAAGCCGCTGACGCGGGAAGAGATGCAATCGCTGCCCAAGAACGTCTCGGAGCAGCTGCGCGCATCCATCGACAGGTTCTTCAGCGACCATGTGGATTGCTGAGGCCCGGGCCGCCGAGTTAGAGCGCGACGGCGCCCACCGGGAACTCGCCGCAGAGGCCACGAAAGAACTGCGATCCGTGACTGGCGAAGATCTGGAGATCGCCTTCGAAGACGGGTTGTGGCTGCACAGGGCGGGGAAGCTATGGTTCCCAGATGGGCCGCGCTTCGACTACGCAGAAGGCAGTTGGGCTAAGTGGTCCGCGCGCGAGGAGAAATTCCGCCGCGACGCCGCCGATTACTGGTTCCACGTTTACAAACCAAACCCGGGCGACGTGATCGTCGACATTGGCGCCGGCCGTGGAGAGGATGTGTTCGCCTTCTCCGCCGCGGTGGGGCCGGCGGGCACGGTCTGGGCGATCGAGGCGCACCCGGGCAGCTACCGGCTGTTGGAGCGCTTCTGCCGGAAGAACGGCCTGTCGAATGTGCGGTTGCTGAATTGCGCGGCGATGGACCGGCGCGGCACCCTGCAGATCCAGACGCTAGCGGTCTGGGAATCGAACTTCGTTTACCAGGGGCCCGCCACGCCGACCAGCCATGCGGTGGAGGCTTACCGCTTCGACGAGATCTGCGAGCGGCACGCGATCGAGCGGCTCGACTTCTTGAAAATGAACATCGAGGGCGCGGAGCGATTTGCCCTGCCCGGAATGCCGGACGCACTAAGGCGCGCCCGATTCGCCTGTATCGCGGCTCACGACTTCCGGGCGGCGCGCGGCGAAGGCGACGAGTTCAGGACGCACGATTTCGTGGTGAAGACGTTGGAAAATGCGGGCTTTTCGGTCGTTTTGCGCGGTGACGATCCGCGCTATTACGTGAAAGAGCACATCCACGGCCACCGCGCGTGATTCTTACTGAGCGGTCTGCTTGAGCAGCCAGGCCATGTTCCGGCCCAGCACTTTCATCGTGCGGATGCCCTCTTCGTCCCGTTCCACATCGCCGATCTCGCGGCCGATCCCAATGTTCCAGTAGGTCGAGCCGGGGATGATCATCTCCGTGATCAGGAAGAAGTGGTTCAGCGTATCGAAGGCGTGTATCGCGCCCGCGCGGCGGACGGCCACCACGCCGGCGCCGACTTTGCGGCGGAAGATCCCGCCGTTTGCACCCGAGACCATGCAGGCCCGGTCGATCAGCGCCTTGATCTCCGGCGAGACGTCCGTCACGTAGGTGGGCGAACCCAGGAGGATCCCGTCGGCGGAGGCCATCTTCTCGATAAAGACATTGCCCTCGTCCTTGGTTTGAGCGCAACGCCGGTCCTTGTTGGCCGAGCATTCGCGGCACGCCAGGCACCCGTGAATCCGCGCGCCAGTCAACTCCACGAGTTCGGTTTCAATGCCCTCGGCTTCCAATTCGCGCAGCACGTAGCCGAGCAGGATCGCCGTATTGCCGCCTTTGCGGGCGCTTCCGTTGAACGCAACCACCTTCATTGTTAGGAGTCCAGGAAAACAGAGTAGAACACCTCATTATCCCGTGCGAAGGCACCCGGCATGCAGACGGCAGATTCTCCATGGTTGGCAACTCCGCCGCGATGAGTGTGGCCGACTCTGAAGCCGCCCTATTCGGTGCTTACGATCTCTGCTCCGAGGGCATGCAGCTTCGGGATCAGATTCTCGTAGCCACGCTGGATCAGGTTGGTGTTGGTCAACGTCGATTCGCCTTCGGC
>Ga0073936_10001349_pt1 | contig 37885 bp, 18 predicted proteins | sample AliMusrvi5mmetaG_FD_87041 | JGI IMG/M metagenome (GOLD analysis project Ga0073936, IMG submission 87041) | Freshwater lake bacterial and archeal communities from Alinen Mustajarvi, Finland, to study Microbial Dark Matter (Phase II) - Alinen... | ecosystem: Environmental > Aquatic > Freshwater >...
CTCATTCAGGGTTTCGTCCAGAACGGGGGCGGGGTTCTTTTCCTGGGCGGGCGGTCCGCCTTCGGCAGTCAGTGGACCAACACCCCTCTGGCGGAACTGGCGCCGGTCAGTTTTGTGACACAGGGGTTTGACCTGAAGAACGAGGAGAAGGGGCTGACGCTGAGCGCCGGGCCTGACCAACTTGGGGGAAAGCCTGCCGAGCTCAAGTGGAAGCAGGCCCCGCGGGTATTCTGGTATCACGACGTCAAGCCCAAGCCCGGTTCAAAGGTTACCGTCATGGCGGAAGGGCATCCCCTGCTGATTGCCGGAACGTATGGCAAGGGTCGCGTGGCCGTGTTCGCCGGCAGTGTCATGGGAGCGCCGCCCGCGGGAACCCTGCCGCTCTGGCAATGGGATGACTGGCCGCGGGTGATGGGCGAAACCCTGGCCTGGCTGGCCGCCCCGCGTGACGGACTGAACGGGGTGTTGAATCCGGCCATGAGCCAGTTGCTGACGCCGGCCCTGGCTCCGCTTCAGAAGCTGACGGAGGAAAATGAGGCCCAGCCCGTCTTGACGGCGGCCGAACCCTTGTTGGGCCGCATCGCAAAGCTTTGCCAGGATCCGGCTTTTTATGAACAGGTAATCCAGACCCTGGCTGCTGGCGAGGCGGATCCGAGCCCGGCCCTGGCGGAGTTACTTGGCCGTCGCGTGATTGCGTTTCCGGGCAAACAGGCCGACAAACTGGCCGCCACACTGCTGGCCTCCGGAAAACCCGGCAAGACGGCCCTGGGCCTGCGCCTTCTTGGGGCGAGTCAGTCGGCTGCCGCGGTCGATACGCTCCAGCGTTTTCTGGTTTCCGGTGAAGTGACGAAGTCCGCCGCGGAGACGTTACCCGGCGGTGATGGACTCTCGACCGAGTTGTTATCCGTCGTGACGCCGGCACAAAAGGAAGGCGCGGCCTCCCTGATCCGGCTGGCCGCCATGGAAGGGCTTGCCGCACTTGGCAATCCCAAGGCCTTGCCGACTATCCGGGCCTCGATTGCCGCCAGCCAGCCGGCAGGCCGATTCGATAAAATAGAAGGGAATAAGTGGGGGGACGCCTATCTCATCACACAGGATGTCCGTCTTTATCAAACGGGGCTCATGGCGGCATTGGCATGCGGGGATGCGACGGTCGCCGGACCGCTGGCCGAGGCGCTTCTTGGAAATGTCTATGTTGCCTCCCGTTCCCGCAGTGGCTATGGCGGTCCCGCGAAGCCTGAAAAAATAGTGGAGGCCAGTTTGGGCTATATTCTCGCCTGGCAGACGCAGATGCATGTCATGCTGCGCCATTGCCCGGTGGAGCGGCTGGCTCCGCTGGCCGGTCCGCTGGCCGCCATCGAGGATTTCCGGATTGTGCCAAGCGCCTGTGCGGCCTTCGGGGGGCGCCCGCTGGGGCCGGAGACCAAGTCGGCTCTAAAAAAAAACAAGGTGAAAGGCGTCGCGGCATTGGGGCAATTCCCATGATAGAGTTGTATGTCGCAGTGAACGGTAAGGATACGAACCCCGGCACGAGCAAGCGACCGCTGGCGACCTTGGCCGGGGCCCGGAATGCACTCCGGGCACTGCGCAAGCCCGGAAAATCCTGGGACGGCGCCGCGACCGTCTGGATTCGCGGCGGCACGTATCGTCTGGCCGAGTCCCTGTCCTTCGGCGCAGAGGATTCTGGAAGCAAGGATGCCCCGGTCGTGTTCCGGGCGGTCGCGGGCGAGGAGGTGCGGATCTCGGGTGGTATGGATATCCCGGCCTCCGCCTTCCGTTCAGTCAAGGACCCCGCTATCCTGGCGCGCCTGTCGGAAGAGGCGCGCGGCAAGGTGCTCTGCGTGACACTGAAAGAGGCGGGCGTGCCAAACGCCGGCGAACTGCGGTGCCGGGGATTCTTCCTGCAACAGGCGCCGGCAGCCCTGGAACTTTTCTTTGATGACGCGCCCATGCCCTTGTCTCGCTGGCCCAACGAGGGGTATGTTCTGACCGGGACCATCATTGACAGCGGTCCGCGGGTGTATGCGCCGTCAGAGGTGGTGAAAGATGAGGACATCTCCGCGCTCAAGGGTGCCTTCGCTTTTGCCGATCCGCGCCTCCGGCGCTGGCAGGATCCCACTGACGCCTGGGTCCATGGCTTCTGGTGCTGGGACTGGGCCGATCAATACCTGCCGTTGAAAGCAATCGACGCCGAGAAAGGGATTGTCTTCCTCGCCGCACCCCATCCTTATGGCCTCAAGGAAGGCAAACGCTTCTGCTTTCTCAACCTCCTTGAGGAGATTGACCGACCGGGCGAGTGGTATGTGGACCGCCGTGCCGGAGTCCTCTACTTCTGGCCACCCAAGCCATTGGCGGGTGCCCGGATATCCGTTTCCGTACTGGAGACGCCGCTCGTCACCATCGACGGTGCGCGATACCTTGAATTCAGGGATCTGATCTTCGAATGCAGTCGCGGGCTTGGGGTGCAGATGCGCGACAGCACCGGCTGCGTACTCAGCCGTTGTACCCTGCGTAACTTCGGCGCCTGGGCCATCCAGATCGGCGAGCGCTCTGTCTATACCGATGTCATGGCCGACAATCATGGCGGTCAGGCCAACGGGGTCCGTGACTGCGAGCTGAGTTTCCTTGGGGAAGGCGGGGTCATCCTGAGCGGCGGCGACCGCCGCACCCTCCTGCCCGGCGACAACTTCGTGGAGGGCTGCCGCATTCACCACTTCGGCCGCACCTGCCGGACCATGGCCGCCGGCGTGGAGACCGCGGGGGTCGGCAACCGCGTTATGCAGAACGCTATTCATGATGCGCCGCATGCCGGCATCTTCATGTGGGGCAATGAGCAGTGGATCGAGCGCAACGAGCTTTTTCGTCTTTGTGCGGAGACAAGCGACGCTGGCGCCGTCTACATCGGCCGCGACTGGACCATGCGCGGAAACATCGTCTGCCATAACTGGATCCACGATCTCGGCCGCTATGCCGAGGCCAGGGAATGCAACAGCACCATGGCGGTGTACCTTGACGACTGCGCCAGTGGCACGACCGTGACCGGCAACGTGATCGTCGATGCCTACGTCGGCATACTGATTGGTGGCGGACATGACAATGTGGTCGAGAACAACATCTTCCGCCGGTGCGGCAACGCGGCCATTCTCGCCGATGCCCGGGGTCTGAGCTGGGCTGCCAAGATGTTCAATGGCGGCGACCCCGTCCTTTTTGATCGACTGAAGGCGGTCCAACCGGACAAGCCGCCGTACAGCGTCCGCTATCCGGCGCTGGCCACGCTCGCGGCGGCGAATCCGGCGGTCCCGCAAGGGAACCGGGTTGTCCTGAACATTTTCATCGGATCCACTCCGGCCATTTTCGGTGATGGCATGAACGAGGCTATCTTCGGTTTCGCCGACAATCTGACACTCACTGAGGATGAGGCGGCGGCCGCGTTCTCGGCCGACTATCACGTCAAGCCTGGCGGCCCGCTCGCAGGCAAATTGGCGGCGTTCCAGGTAATTCCGTTCGAGAAGATCGGTTGTCCTCGCCCAAAGCCGCACGGGAACCCATGAAACAACCGGTAATCCTTGCCTCAATGAAGAGTTAAACAAGTAACACCAACTGATTGGAGACGAGTCTATATGCTGCACGTGAAACGATCTGTATGTGCGATAGCCCTGAGCGGCCTTTTGACTCTGGCGGTTGTCGGCGCCGAACCGCTGCTACGGCCCGGCGACCGGCTGTTCTTTCTCGGAGATGGGATTGCGCTTCAGCATGTCTATACGCGCTATGTGATGAATACTTTTGTTTCTCGTTATCCTGACATGACGGTCGGTTTCCGCAATGCGGGACTGGTTGGCGATGGCCAGTGCGACCGCACGCCCGGCGGGTTTATCCGCCTGCAGCGTGATGTCCTGGGGCTGGATCCGACCTGGGTGTGTGTCGCGATGGGGATGAACGATCCCCGTTACAAGGCCTTTGATCAGGCCGCCTACGATGAGTTTATAACGGGATTGACCAATATTGTGGCGGCGGTGAAGCAGTCCAAGGTCCGCGTGTTGCTGATGACGCCGGGGTGTGTGGACCTCTCTTTCCGTCGCAACGGGATTGATGGCAAGACCTACAACGAGGTGCTCCGGCGCTATGGTGAGGGCGTCAAGGACGTGGCCGCCCGGGAACACCTGCCGGTGGCCGATGTGCATGCGGTGATGGCGGCGATGCTCGAAAAGAATCCGGCCCAGGTCTTCGGTGAACCGGCGCAGCCTTCGGCCGTGACCCATGCCGCCATGGCCTTTGCCATTGCGCGTGCCTTGGGCTGCGAAGGGCCGGTTTCGGATGTGGTGATGGATGGGAAAGCCGGACGATTGGGCCGCGCCACGGGGTGCAAGGTATCTCAGCTCAAGGTGACCTCCAATACGGTGAGTTTTGTCCGTGCCGACAAAGCCATTCCCGCCTATCTGGATCCGGAAGCCCAGGGTATTTACAGTTGTGTGCCGGAGGCGGCGCAGTTAAACCGCTATGGGCTCACGGTGAAGGGGTTGGCGGAAGGCTCATGGCAACTGGCTGTGGAAGGAACGAATGTGGCGGTGTTCACCGCCGCCAAGTTGGCAGAGGGGATTAATCTCTCGTGCTTTCCGGGACCCTGGCACACATTGGGGGCGCGTATCAATGGTATGAACGCCGGTATTGAAGAACTGTATTCTCATTTCTGGTGGGATGTTGTGACCGCCTGCAACTGGTGGTTGCCGACTGAAGCCGAACCCGAGCGGAAAGTCCTTGAAAAAAAGATGCTGCAAGTTTTAGCCAATCGAGACAAGGCGGTTTATCAGGTGGCCCGGGAAATGAAGCCGTGGCGGTGGACGCTGACGCGGCAATGCGGGGAAGGGGAGCCGAAATTGCCCCGCTGACACGCGGAACTACGAAAGGGTTGAAACAGATGTCTAGCCACTTTCCCTATCTGGTCGATCCCGCGCTCTACCCGGACTACCACCGGCGTTCAGTACGCGTACCGACTTGGGCGGCCTTTGGGAACCGGCCGCAGTTCTCGTCGTTGCGTGACTTGTCGAAACCGACGTGGCGCGAGGATCTGATCCGCTACACCGAGGAGTTCAAACTCGGCCGCGTCATCTGGCCGCATTTTAACATGCTCACGGCACCCCACCTGAAGGAGGCGGTGGAAGAGGTTCGCAAGCGCGGCCTCTTCCTGATGGATGTCTGGGGATGGGATTATCAGAGTCAGGTGTGCTGCCCCGCCGATGGCCGTGAGAGTCCGGCAGCCTGGATGGCGCGCACACTGGGCGATCAATTCTTGGGTGTGGACAATGGCGAACAGGATGGACGTTACGTCTGGGCCACCGGCCAGCAGCAATGTCCGAGTGTGTCGGACCGGCGCCAGCAGTATCTCATGTTCCAGCGCCACTTTGAAAAATATTGCCACGTTCTCGGCAACCATATGTCGGCACTGGTCTCGCTTGCCTTCGGGCATTATTTCCTCAAAGAAGGCAACCACGTCCTGCTGGGGGCTGAGACGGCGCAGTCGCTCCCCAATAGCCAGCTCTACTACGCGTTTATCCGCGGCGCCTGCCGCCAATATGGGGTGCTGTGGTTCAGCGGGGTTTCCTGCTTTAACGCCTGGGGCTGGAAGGATGACGGTCCGAAACAAACCGACGGCTGGCACTGGTCCGGTCCGGATGAGGGCGCCAGCCTCAATCTGCAAAGACGGCTGATCTACACCCATTACCTCTACAACTGCGTGTCGATGGGTTTCGAAATGAACTGGCTGAAACCGGACGAAACCGCCGCTCTCGACAAGGACGGGAAGCCCCGTTATCAACTCACCCCCATGGGCGTGGTTCATCGCGGGGTAAAGGACTTTGCCGACCAGCAGGGCCAGCCTGGCGTCATGCATGCGCCGGTGGCGCTGTTGCTCGACTTCTTTGCCGGCTGGGTCACCCCGCGGCACATGTACAGCCGCAACATTTATCAGGTGTGGGGCGGCATGCCCTACGATCACGGTGACTTCCTGACACACGGCCTGTTCTCGCTGCTCTATCCCGGCTATGAGGACTCAGGCTTCTATCGCGATGAACGCGGTTTCCTTTCCGACACGCCCTTCGGCGACATGACCGATGCCCTGCTTTCCGATGCGCCGGGCTGGGTGGTGAATCAATACGGACTGGTTATCGCCGCCGGCCGCCTGGAAATGACCTGCGAACTGCGGCATAAACTGCTGGACTTTGTCAGTGAGGGCGGCCATCTGGTGATCACGGCGGCCAACGCGCGGGGCTTGCTGCCCACTTTTGATCCCAGCCCGGCTGCAACCGTGCGCTGTGACGCCGGTACCATGGTGACGTGGAACGATGGCCAGTCGGATTGCGAAGAAGACGCCTTCGAACTCCGCACCCCTGTGCTCTTACCGGATATGGCGGAAGTCCTGGCCCGCTGCGACGACCGCCCGGTTGTGGTACGGATGCCCCACGGTGCCGGACGGATCACCGTCCTGCTCAGTGATTTCGGCCTGAATGCCGAACCGCTGGTGACCGGGCGCATTCTGACTGCCGACGACACACCCCTGGCCAGCCCGTACCGTCTCCTGCGCCATGTGCGCCGCACCCTAGCCAATGCCCTTTCCGGACAACAGCTATTTGAAGTCGGCGTCGGCCTGGGCTTCGTCACCTGCCGCAAAGGACCAGGTGAATATATGCTCGGCATTCACAACAACGCCCTCTCAGGCCGTCCGTTCCAGATCCAATCGCGCTGCGGTAAACTGCTGGAAGCCAGGGAACTTGTCCTCTCCCAATCGGAGAAGGGGCTGGTCGGTTACTGGCCAACCGGCATGGGGAATCACGATGGCGGCCCCGGCGACGCCCATCACATCGCAGGCGGAGACTTCCGGATGTTTGCTGTGTGGGTTGAGGAAACCGGCGTACAGTGCAAGCCTGCCCCCTGTCCGCCATCCCTGCCCCGCAACCGCTTTCTCGCCTTGCGCGCGATTCGCAATATCAAGGAAGAGCTCCTGTGCCGCCCCACGTTCTTCCAGCACTTTGACGGCGTGAAAGTCGATGCCACCTATTTCCGTGACCGTGACCGGAAGCAGTTGGAACAGGAAGTGGACTGGCTCAAACGCCAGCGTGTCCGCATCGCCGTGGATCTCAGCCCCATCATGAATCTCTTCCCTGATCTGACGTTGCTGGGGAATGTTCCCACCGACACCGAAGCAAGCCGACAGGTGATGGTGGATGTATTGGATAAGATGTCCATGGTGGGCGCCAGAGATCTGATTCTCACCTTGCATCGCACCATGGATTACGGCAACTGGTCAGGCGAGTGGATTCAAGAGGGGTTTGTGAATGCCCTGCGAGCGCTCTGCCAACAGGCCGGGGAAAAGGGAGTTACGGTTCACCTGCAATCGCATCCGCAACGGTATGCGATGTCCACCGACGCCGTGAGCAAGATGGTGGAGGCCGTGGGCACCGTCAATCTGCGGGTCGCCCTGCACAGCGGCCACATGGCCGCCACAGGCGAATCGATGGTCAATGCCCTGTCCGTGGCCGGCAACCGCCTGGGTTGTATTCTCCATGCAGCCCCGCAATTTGACCTGCTCAACCAGTTCTACGATGCCCATCTGCCGATTCACAAGGGGGAGTACCACGAGTCCCCCGTGGCGGCGGCCGTGGACACACTGCATATCCTGGATGCGGTCTACGCCAATCAGGATGAAGAATATCTCGACTGCCAGGCGCTCCAGCACAGCCCGATCCGCTACTCGCCCTCGGTGACGGATTGGCGCCTCTCTCCGCTCTTCCCGAAAGGGACGGGCGGGGTCCGGGACGTTGTCGCGCCGCCGGACACGGGAAGCTGGAAGGAATACCCCGCCGGCTCCGATCCCTTTGTGAACGTCCACAATGTATTCGGCGACGCGGATGGCATCGTTTATCTGGCCCATGCTTTTCAAGTTGAAGAGGCGGGCGTCCGGTCCATCTTGCTTGGACACGATGGCGGGGCAAAAGTATTTCTGGATGGCCGGGAATTGTTGTGCGTTCCTGAACGGCGGAATCCGCTGGATCCATGGCGCAGCAAAGTGAAGGTGAATTTGACCTCAGGCCGGCACGAAGGGGTGGTGGCGCTGGACACCGATCATCGTGGCGGCTGGGGAATTGTCTTTAGGTGGGATAGGGAGGGCTGAAGCAAGATGAGCAGGGATAGCCGAAAACAGAAGAAGGCGGCGGATTTCAGGAGCGTGGCGGTCATGCCCAAGCGCTTCGAGTTGTCGGAACTGCTCGAGATCGCGCCGCCGATCACGGAGGTCGGCTATCCCGGCCGGAAGATCAAGTTTTCAGCGGCAACGGACGCCAACCCCTGGTTCGACATCCGTTCCCGCTATTTCGGCAAGACCAGTCATGATGGCCTGATTTATGCCCGTGGGTACGCTGTCGCGAAGAAAGCGGGCGACGCCATGCTGGACATCGGCGCCGACGGCCCATTCAAGGTATTTTTCAATGGCCGGGAGATCGGCGACAACCCGCAGGCGACAAACCCCATCTCCGCCAGTCTCGTGAGCCTGCCGGTCTTCTGGAAAAAGGGGCGGAACGAAATCGTCATTGCTCTGCGCACGGCCGGCGGCAGGGCCTGGGGCTTTGGTTTTGCCGAGCAGTTCAATGACGAATCCGCGACCAAAGCCAACGGTGCCATCGCGAGTGTCCCCTGGGAGAATGGGGTGGATATTGCGCCGAGCGCTTACCTGTACCGGGCGGACCGCAAGGCAAAGGAGAATCCGCCGGAAAGCTGGTTTGCCCTCATGCGCTATGCTGGTATGCCATTCGATAGACCGATGGACGTCAATGACCCGGCGATCAAGCAGGTTTTATGCGCCCTGCTCTGGGAGGAGATCCGCCCGATACAGCGACTGGAGTTGACCTGGAACGCGGATGCAGGCGTACGACCGGCTCCCGAGGAGATCGTCATTGCGACTCTTGACAACCGAGGCTCCGCCAGTTCGTGGTGGAACAACCTGGACGTGATTAAGACGACACGCGCGGCGGCGGTGTCGGACGATGGCCTGACCTATGTCTATGCCCTGCCAACGGCGACATGCGGAATCGTGATCGGAGTCAAGGGAGGCAAACGCGCTGTCGATTGCGCCGTGCCGTCTGTGAAGGTGCGGGTGGCCGAAGTCTGGAAGACCATGGACGTCGAAATTGAGTGGGGATTCGACAAGGCCACTTCCCGCAAGGATTACAGCGGACGTGTTGAAACGTATGACGGTCAAGTGGCGGATTTGCGCCCGCTCGACGGCGATCGTGGCACGAAGTCCACGACAACGACGTCATGGCGCTCGGTTGGCAAAGGCGCTGCCCGCCGCGGGATGAAGTTCAACCTACTCTACATGGGTGACTCAAGATGGCGGAAGGTGCAACCATTCACCAGTCAGCCGGACGAAGTGGCGCGAACGATTGTCACGCTCTGGACCCGGTCCGGTAATTTTTCATTCCTGGCGGCGGATCTTGAGAATGGTCCGATCCTGGCGCCGGAATACGGTTTCTTTGTGCGCCAGGTATCGCCGGTGGTTCCGCCGGCTCCATGGATCTCGCGGGCCTCCAGTGCCCGGGAGTTCATCAAGGAACTGCAGGATCGAGAACTGCGCACCATCCGCCAGCAGACCCGCACGCACGAAGAACAGACCTGGGAGGGTGCCGTCATGGGGATGTGCGGAAAGGATTTGCCGCCCCATCCCAAGCCGCCGGCGGGCTTCGAGCCGGCCATGCAGGTAAAAGTTCCGTCGGAACGTCTGACCGCGCAATGGAACCTGGGCGCCTGGCATCTTGTTCGGCACTGCGAGAAGCATCCGGATACAGGGCGTCTGTGGTTCAACGACCATCCCTACGGTATTCTCGCTGCGGAAACCTACATGATCATGGCGGCCCTGGATTTGATGGGGGCACACCACGCAGCGGCAGACGGCTATGATCAATGGTTGTCCCTGCCCATGCAGCCACAGGTGGTGCCGGAAGAGAAAGCGGAGGGCGCGTGGGACTGGTCGCCTGACAAACAACATGGCGGATCCTTGTGGGACCGTCCGGTCGGAAACTTTTCCGAGGGTCTAGGGTGTCTGACTTTGGCAAAGGGCCCGAACGGCGTCGGCGGACACATGGACGGGGTCCACGCTTTCGGTCCGGGCTCGATAGGATGGGCATTGATCGAGCATTACCGTTTGACGGGCGATGAGGAATGGTTCAGGGCCGCCGCGCCACGGATCAAGGCCAATGTCGAATGGATGCTGCGCCAGCGGCGCACGGTACAGAACATGGTTCCGGGCGGCGAGCGGCTGTGGTGCAAGGGGCTTCAGCCGGCACTGCAGGTGACGCCCGACAGCGGCGGGTTGTGGATGCAGTTTTATGAGGCAGAGGCCTATTACTGGGCAGCGGTGGCGCACTTTGCGGAAGCATTGGCAACCATCGATCCTGTCGAGGGGGCCAGACTCATGGCGGAAGCGGAGTCTTATCGCCGGGATCTTCTCGCGGCAGTTGATCGGACCATTGCCCTCTCGCCTGTGGTTCCGGTGCGCGACGGCACGTATCATTCGGTGATCCCGTTCGCCTGCTCCGTCCGTGGCCTGAGCACCGGCCCCTGGGGCTGGATGCGGGACGGCTCTGGCGGGCATGTCGGTCCCCTTTACTGGGAGACGGTCCAGTCGGCGGCGGCGCTGATCAGTCCCGCCGGGCTTCTGCCGGCTGACGATGTGCGGGTGCAGGGATATCTTGACGTGCTGGAGGATCGTTTGTTGTTGGAGAACAGCAATGTTGCCAAACGCGCCAAAGGCGACTGGTTCCTGGCCGGTTGGCAGTACCAGGGCGGCCTGGAACGGACGGCTAACATGCACTTGGCCGGCGACGACATTCCGGCCTTTCTCCGTTCCTTCCATAACTGTTACGCCATCGATATCCTGCCGCACGACGGGTACATCTTCAATGAACACGCTGTCAGCCCGCCGCCGGACAAGATTTTTGAAGAAGCCGCCTTTCTTGAGCGCTTCCGCAATCTGCTGGTGATGGAAGATGGCCGGAACCTGTGGCTGGCCCGCGCCACGCCGCGGGCGTGGCTGAAACAGGGTAAGAAGATATCGGTGAAGAACTCGCCGACGCACTTCGGCGCCGTTTCCTGCGAGATCACTTCGGATGTCGTTAACGGCAAGATCACGGCCACGATCAGTTTGCCGTCCCGCAAACATCCGAAAGAAGTCTGGCTACGCCTGCGGCATCCAAAGTCTGCACCCATCAAGAGCGTGACGGTGAACGGCAAGAAGTGGAAGGCCTTTGACCGCAATCAGGAGTTTGTACGGTTGCACGGGTTGAAGGATGACGTGATCGTGGTTGCTCGTTATTGAGAACAGGACAGGTGCCGTAACAACGTGAGAATGAGTGTAGAGGGGAATGGCGCTTACTTAAGCGTGATGTCACATCATAATCGTAATCTATTGCCCCAAAGAGGATTATGATTAAGATTACGATTAAGATTATGAGTCAGAAAAGGCCCTTAAGTAAGCGCCATTCGAGTGTAGAGGGCTCCAAAATACAGGAAAAAAGATGAATATTGTCAATCAAATGAAAACCATCAACATCAAGCTACTCCGACTTTTGTTTGTTCTGCTTTGTGTGGGCATTCAATCGCTGCAGGCGGTGCCCGAACCGGCGCTTAAATCCGGCGACCGTATCGTTTTCTTCGGCGATAGCATTACGACGCTGGGTGCCGGGCCTGAGGGTTATGTGTCGCTTGTTGTCGCCGCGATGACCCTGCGTTGCCCCTGGATGGAGGTGGACTGCCTGGCGAATGCGGGGCTCCCCGGCGATACGGCGCCGGGCGGCTTAAGGCGTCTCCAGACCAGTGTGCTGGACCAGAAACCGACGGTCGTGACCCTCTGCTTTGGCATGAACGATGCCCGTGCAGCGCCTTATGACGATCAAACCTATGCGACGTATATGGCGGGCATGTCCAACCTTGTTGCCGCATTGAAGGCGGCCCGCGTCCGGGCCGTGTTGATTACGTCCAGTCCCGTGGATTCCTTACGCGCCAAAAGTTGGTTCAAGACGGAGGCGGATGCCCGTGCCTGTAATGTGATGCTGGCGCGGATGGCGGAGGGCCTCAAAGCCCTGGCTACGCGCGAAAACCTGGCGTTCTGCGATGTATTCACGCCCATGCTTGAGATTCAGGAGCGCGCTCAGAAAGCGGATCCCGCCTTCACCCTCGCTCCAGATGGTATTCATCCAAACGCTTTGGGCAATGCGCTGATGGCGCGCGGCATTCTCAAGGGCTTGCAGATTACAAATGCGCCCGCCTCGCTGATGATCGATGCCGCGAATGGTGCTTTCAAAGCGGACCAGTGCGAGGTCTCCAATCTGCTCGTTACGACAGGCGCGGTATCCTTCACGCGCACCGACCGGGCGTTCCCGGTTTTCCTTCCTGCCCAGGCGGAAAGCCTTTCCCCGTATGTGCCCCTGCAGGAGGAAATGAATCCTTATCGCTTCACCGTTAAAGGGCTGAAGCCGGACTGCAACTGGCGTCTGTGTGTGAGTGGTACGAATGTTGGAACCTTTACTTCCGCCCAACTGGCCGCCGGGACAAACCTCGCCCTCCTCGCCGGGCCCTGGCGCGATCTGGCGGAATACGTGGATCGGCTGACGGCCGCCCAGCAGCGACTGGGTGTCAGCAACATCTCTTTTCCCCAGCGGATGAAGGGATGGATGCCGAATGAGGCAAAGCCAGAAATGCAGGCGCTTCTGAACCGCGTTGAGGTCATCATCCGGGAGCGTGAGGCGGCCAGAAAAGCGGTTCCGCACACAGTCGGGAAATGGATCTGGGTTTTAACACGGCAGTAGTTGCTTTGAATGACCTGTTTTTGATTTTCACTAATATGCGATTGACTTGACCATGTTGTTGTGAAATCGTTCACACGTTTTTCTTGATGTATATGCAATCAACATACTTTTTAGGCGTTAGCATTAAAACGGCGAATAAATAGAGGTAAAAGCGATGAATAAAACATTGATCAGGAACATGTGGGTGGGTCTATTCGCACTCGTATTGAGTAGCCAACTTGTATCTGCTGCGGACTTTAGTCCGTGGTCCAAAAAGACATCGCTTACCTTTTCCGGGTACACGAAGCCGGAGCCCTTGACCAACTTTCCGGTCATGGTGGTGTTGAGCACCAACATCGGCGGGTTCAGTTATGCCGACTTCCAGTCGGGAACCCATGATGACCTGCGGTTCACGGATGAGACGCAGACCAGCGAGTTGAACTATGAGGTGGAGAAGTGGGACACAAACGGCAGTTCCTATGTCTGGGTTCAGGTGCCCAACTTGGCGCAGAACACGGTGATTTGGGCTCTCTGGGGAATGGCGAGTCAGACGGCGCCTGCGTATACGACCAACGGGGCCACATGGGCGAACGGGTATGTCGGCGTCTGGCACTTACCCGACGGGGCGACATTGTCGGCAAAGGAGTCAACGGCCAATGCTCTCGTCACCACGAATCAAGGGGTTTCGGCGGTGGCAGGAAAAATCGATGGAGGTGGCCATTTCAATGGTTCGGCGTATCTTGACGCGGGCGGGTCATTCAATCCCGATGGGTCGACGCCCCTCACCCTGTCGTGCTGGTTCAAGACCAGCGATACAATTATTGATCCTCAGAGTTTAATATCCAAAGATCTTATGACCGGTACGTATGCCGGATTCACACTGGGATTGAATGAACTCACCGCCACCGCAGGCGATCTCGGAAAGGTCGGAGTCGTATGGGTTGAAGACGCCACCAAGGGGGCCTATGCCCGCAAGCAAACCACGACGTCCTACAACGACGGGCAATGGCATCTTGCGACGGTGGTGTACGATGGCAGCAAGACGCTTGCCGGGACGACGATCTATGTGGATGGAATCCTCAGAGCCACGGAGAGAACGGATGGGGCTGATTCGTTTAGCGGGTCAATGGCGAATGCGGCGATGTTGGAAGTGGGCGCACGCGATGGTGCTTACCAGCCGTATTACGGGGACTTGGACGAAGTTCGCATCGCTGTCGCCGCCCATTCCGCCGACTGGGTCTGGGCCACCTGGTTCAATACGGCGTCCAACAGCGATTTCGTCACCGTCGCCACTGTCGCCACCGTCAGTTCCAGCAACGGTGCAGCCGGCCTCCGGACGGATGCGGCCACGCAGATTGGTGCGACCACGGCCGTTCTCAATGGGTATCTGTGTAGCACCGGGGCCTCTCCGACCACTGTCTTTGCGTATTGGGGGCCGACGGATGGCGGGACGAACGCGGCGGCTTGGGCTCACGCGCTTTCATTGGGAACCCGGGCGGCGGCCGCCTTTTCAAATAGCGTGACCGGCCTCAATGCGAACTCGTTCTACTATTTCCGCCATCAGGCGACCAATGATGAGGGGTCGGTGTGGTCACCTGCTTCGGCTGGGTTCTCCACGGCGGCGCCGCAGGGTCCGATTTACCGGTTCTGGTAACGAAGCGTTAAGGGAGATATTCCATGCAGGCAAGACACTTTCACGGATTTCGACGAGGCAACGCCATAGTGACGGCGCTTACAGTATGGGCCGCCGTTGCAATGGCTCAAACCAACACCGTTTCCGATCCAGTGGGGTTTGTGCGGGTGGAACTTCCCCCGACCAATGAGGCCCCGGTCGCGATGCCCTTTGCTCCTTTTGATCCGGCCATCAGTGCGGTTCTAAGGGGCCAGCTGACCGGCGCCACCAACGAAACAGCGGCGGATACGGTCCGGCTGTGGGATCCGGCGGCACAGATGTACACCAACGCCTATAAGGCGGGAGGGTTCGGCAATCCGGAGCGGGATGGCGTCTGGTTCTCCGATTTTTCGGCATGGGAAACATCCCCCTTGTCCCTGTATGCTGGTGAGGGGCTGTGGATACGCAACAACCAGTCGCAAACGCAAACAGTGTTTCTCTGCGGCAAAGTGGCGCTGGCCGCCACCTCCAGCGTCAGCATTGCTTACGGCTTCAACTTCCTGGGATATCCTTTCTCATCGAAGATCGCCCTCAATGCGACGGCACTGTGGGCCGATGGCGCCTATGGTTCGTCCACTTTGAACGGCGATCAGATCACCGAGCCAGCCGCGATGGTGAGCCGCTGGCTGCTTGACGGGTCTGGCACGGCAAATGACGGGAAATGGGTGGACTCCGCCACGAACGACTCCTCTCTGGAACTCACGCTGGGTCATGGTTACTGGTACAAGCGGACGCCCACGAACAGTTTCCAATGGGTCGAAAGCCGACCTTATGCGGGTTTCTTCGCGCTCGATACGAATCCTCCCTGCATCATGGGCATGACCGTGAATTCAAATGGGGACGCCATGACACTGGCCATCCGCACGACCGGGCAGACGGGCGAGACGCTGGATGTTTTCTGCAAGGACATCGCGGCCACCGGCGCTTTTGACAACACCCTCTGGAGCCTGGCTCAGACCGGCATTGTTGTGAACGGGGCAACCGCCATCGAATGGGCGGATCAGGGCACGGCCACCCGCGGCAAGGTCAACACGGTTCATGCACGCTACTATCTGGTGGGGCGCGGAGATGTCGATACGGATGGCGATGGTCTGCCGGACGCCCGCGAAAAATATTTTCTGGGGACAAACCCAACGCAGCCCGATGGCTATATCCCGCTGCCGTTTATTGACCGCTTCGAGAGCAACACGTGCGGGCTGGGCGACCTTCATGGCCAGAACGGCTGGCTTGCCTCTCCCCCCGGGACGGCGCTGGTGCAATCGCAGGCGAAATATGCCGGGTCGCAGGCCGTGAGCCTCTGGAACAGCAACCAGCCGCCCGCCGGAATCCGCCACTACTTCGCGGCGCCCGGCATTCCGATGGTATGGGGTGACTTCTATACCCAGGTGGTTCCCTCCGGACTTCCCGAGGGGCCGTTGACGGGGGCGGCGCTTTTCTGTTTCGACAACGCCGGGCTGCTGGTGGTGTACGATGGCCATCAGGCGAACGGTCAGCGCGGGGTGACTCTCACGAATCAGGCCCCGGTGTCAACCGGCACCTGGGTGCGGCTGAGCGTGAAGCTGGACTACGGTGCGCAGACCTGGGATCTGTTCCTCGACACGGTGCGCGTGGCCCAAGGCCTTGGATTCGCTTCAGCCCAGTCGTCCTTCACGGCGTTCGGCGTGGATGCCGCCCAGGCGACACTCGACGATGTGGCCCTTACGACCAGTATACCCGCCGGAATTGATCAGGATCAGGATGGCCTGCCGGACTGGTGGGAGATGGATTCGTTCGGCAATCTGGACCAGTCGGCGGACGGCGATCCCGATCACGACGGACTGACCAATCTGCAGGAATATCAATTGGGGACGAATCCCGCCTTTGCGGATACGGACGGAAACGGGATCAGTGATGCGCTGGAATTTCTTTTCGCGCAAAACCACTTCAATACCAACCTTTGCGCCCAGTTGCCGTTCAACGAGGAATTCGAGACCAACACCGTCACCATGGGCGACATCAATGGCCAGAACGGTTGGCAGGTGACCGGCGCCGATTCGGTTTTTGTGCAGACCAATGCCGTGTATGCCGGATCCCAGGCACTGGGGCTCAAGTCCTCTTCCGATTCGGAGTTTACCGTGGGACAGTTTTTCGCCGATACGCCCACCAATCCGGTCTGGGCCGACCTGCATGTGACGGTTGAACCGCGGGATATGCCCACCGGCAGCATGGTCATGGCCACCGCCTTCTATTTCGACAGGGGGAACCGCCTGGTGGTTTACAACGGGCACCTCAGCGGCACGAACCGCTGGGTGACGCTGACGAATGCCCCGGTGCAGGTCTCCGGCAGTTGGGTGCGGGTGAGTGTGAGAATGGACTTTGCCGCCCGGACCTGGCTCGTGTGCCTCAACAACCAGAAGGTGGCGGAGGGACTTGGTTTCGGGGTTCCGGTCACGGCGTTGCATGCTTTCGAGGCGACCGGCGCGGGCGGGAACATCGACAACTTCAGCGTATCCCCGGCAAAGCCCGCCGGGCTTTTCGTCGATGATACCCCTGAAGCCAATACCACGAAGGCAGTTCAGTTGTATGTCAATGGAGCCTGGTCCAATATGTCTGCCGGCACTGATCCCGACGGCACCGGCCCGGCACAGGCCATGGGCTGGGATTCCTTTGCCACCATTCAGGCGGCGCTCAACGTCGCGGGTTCCGGCGCCGTCATTACCGTCGCCTCAGGCATCTATCCCGAATGTCTTGCCATCACCCAGTCCGTCACCCTGGCCGGTGCCATCGCATCTGATCCCGCGAACGGGACCATGCCCCAGACCATCATCCGGCCCACAGGGGTATCCGCCGCCGGGGCGCTTGTGGAAATCGGTTCCACCGATGACAGCGGCGCCACCACGCCGACGGTTGTGTTCCGCGACATTTCGCTCAGCGGTACGGTGGCTTATCTCGGCGGCCCCTATCCCTATATCGGTTTCAACATTCACCCGGGTGCCCGCGTCCTGCTTTCCCGCTGCCACCAGACCCATGTCCGCACCCCGTCCATTGGTGCCCAGACAGGGTGGGGGATTGTCACTTTCAATGCCGATCTGGATATCGAGGATTGTTATTTTGAGGCATTCAGCAAGGCCGCCCTCACCGCCTTCGGCACCGGAACAGTCAATGTCCGCCGCAGCAAGTTCCGTGGAATGGATTTATCCAGCGCCTATCAGTTCAGCCAGTGCGTACTGGAATATCAGGACAGCGTGGGTGGAGTAATCGACAACAACACCTTCAGTAATGTCGGGCCCAGCGGTAAGTTCAACGCCAACTATGGCGGAGCCGACATCGCCCAGGATGGCACCCTCGGTATCTGCCTGCTGCTCAAGAGCGATTCCGCCGCGCTCACCGCCCACAGCAACCTCTTCGTCAACTGCCAGGGGCTGTCCCGTGATGACCGCCTCCTCTCCGGCCATCCCGCTCTCACGGCCGAAAGCTTCTTTGCCCAGGGCAACCGCACCGACAATGGCCGGTGGGTATGTCTCGGCCCCTACAATGAGGGTACAACCATTTACGGTTGCCGCGCCGACGATCCCAATATGCCCAACTTTGCCGTGTATACTCTCATTCCCAGCTGGTTCAGCCGGAGTGTGGTCACTTTTGCCGGTGGATCCACCTACCATGCCAGCTGGCCCATGCCCAACCCCGGTGCGCCGGTGATTCTGGAAGCTGTGGGCGGAATCGCAAGGTTGGTGCTCCCCAATACCGGGATACCTTATCATGTCATCGCCGGAACCAATGTCGAGATCGTGCTCCAGTCCCGGATCACTCTGGTGGCGCCTGCCGCCCATACCGCCTTTGCGGCGGGTGACCCGATTTCCATGGAGGCCGCCATCACCGGAACCCAGTCCTGCTCAAGCGTGTCCCTCTATTCCGACCAGATCCTGCTGGCTGTCTTTACCAACACGCCATGGGCCTTCACCTGGACCAACGCGCCGGATGGCGCCCATAACCTGCGCGCCGTCTTCACCGACACCGAGTCCGGTGAGATCGCCTCGCCGGTTGTTCCCATTTCGGTCGGCGCTCCGGCTTCCCTATTCTGGGAATGCTGGAAGGGGGTCAACGGAAACTCCGTGGATGCCCTTCTTCTCAACGCCCGTTATCCCAACCTGCCCGACGAGCGCGCCTATCTGAGTTCCTTTGAAGGCCCGCGTGACTGGGCGGACGAGTACGGCGCCCGCTACCGCGCCATTCTCACCGCGCCCCAGACCGGAACCTACACCTTCTACATCATGGCCGATGACAGCGGCAGAGTCTTGCTTGGCACCAATGAGAGCCCCGCCTCCGCCCGCCAGATCCTCAGCGCCGGAACGTCCGATTATGGAGTCTGGTCCGGCAGTGCCACCGTCCAGCTTGAGGCGGGACAACGCTATTATATCGAGGCGCTCCACAAGCAGTGCTTCGCAACCAGCCATTTCGCCGTCGGCTGGAGCCTGCCTGATGGGACTTTCGAGCGTCCCATCCCTGGCAACCGTATGGAACCTTATACCGCCGCCGCCAATGCAGTGGTGCCGCTTAAAGCCCGGAACCTCTTTACCCCGGCCGTGGATGCGGTTGATACCGACGGCGATGGTCTCTGCGATGATGAGGAAACCACCGTCAGTCTCACCGATCCCCTGTCGCCCAATACCCTGACGACTGTCCAGACTCTGGATGGCTCGAACACGGCTCCCCGTATCGGCAGTTGGACCACCAATGAGGTTGTTGTCACCGCCAGCAGTCAGGCCGGTTCCCTTGATTACACGTTGAATATCCCCTCCGGCGACCAGTACCGTGTGGCTGTCGAATACGCCGAAGGAAATCTCAACCCTTACAACGACACTCTCGATCTGTCGTTCTCTGTGGATGGCGAATACGTCGGGCGTGGAGATATTCCCGTGGTGCCTGGCCAATACCAGACCACCGCCGTCTATACTCCCTGGCTGGTCGCCGGTTCCCACACTTTCCATATCCGCTGGTGGAACGTCTTCCCCCGCAAGGCGCTCAAGATCAAACGCCTCACTGTCATGCGCATCACCGGCTCCGACGCCGATGCCAACAATCGGCCCGACTGGGTTGACGCCCGGATGAATGCCGTCTGTTCCGCCGATGTCCTGCCTGCCTCCAGTCTGGTCTCGCCTGTCTGCATCGAAGGGCTTGGGGCTTACCGCTCCATGATGAGCGTGACCGCCGATGGGGCGACCAATGCCGTTCAGCCCGGCACCGATCAACGCTGGTATGCCGATGTGCCGCTTAATGCTGAGGCACCGGCCACGGTGGCTGTTTCATTCCAGAACGGCGGCTGTAGTCTCACCCAGTCCGTGGAATGGCTCCGTGTCAATGTTTGCGACAGTCAGGCGCTTACCCTGCGCCAGGGCGATTCTCTGCGCCTTTCCGCTTTCGGTTCAATGGTGCCCACCGGCTCGGTTGTGAACCTGACCATTGGAAGCAATACCCTTGAGACCATTTCGGAATCCGCCGCCGTCTTCCAGTTCAATGAGCCTGGCGACAATGCCGTGCGATCCATTGTCAACGGACTTACGAATGTGATGACTGTCACGGTTGCCACTGCAGCCACCCAGCCCAAGGGCCCCGACATCTGGCTCAACCAGATCCGGACTTGGAACTGGAACGGTCTCCCGGCCCAGGCCGTGGTGGAGTCCGGCTCACTCCGCCTTAATCCCAGTTTGGTCTCCGGAAGCGACCGCGCATTCCAGATCACCGCCCTGGATGAGGACGAACCCGGTTCACTGGTGGCCCGGCTCGGCGCGGGCGGCCCCATTCTAACGCACGTCGAACCTGTGATTTTCAACCTGTATTCGACTGTTTTGGGTTTTGTCCCGGTTGTCGAAACCCACTCCGACGGTTCCACCACCATTGAGAACACGCTCTATATGTCCCGCGTCCCCTCGGATATCGACATCCTGCTGGCCATTAGTACCGGCGGCGCTATTTTCGGGAACGGTGCGCTCGCATACAGCCTCTCACGCGACGACTTTAATGAACTCGGGGCCTTATCCTATCGTGTCATTCGTCCGGTGGGCAAGACCACCTCCTGTCATAACATCATCATCAAACAGGATGGCGTTTTCATCGGCCCGTGTCTCTGATCTCCATGCGGCGCAAAACCATATTTTTTACTATCGCCGGGATAACGTTGTTACTCGCAACGTTATTCCTGCTCCGTATTTATCGCCCTACTGCCCATCAGACTTCCAAAGGTCCACCGCCCGCTGCCAAAAGCTCCCTGCCCACTGCTCCTTCCCGCCCACTGGCGACCACCTGGCCCACCGCCCACCTCTCTACCTCTTCAACTTCCCGTCTTTCGCCCTCTTCTATCCAATCTTCCCCATCCTCCGACACAAACTCACTCGGCGCTCGGCACTCTCCGCTCCCCGCTATACTCCTTATCTCCGGCCTCACCCCCGACCGGGATTACCAGCACCGCCTGGCCGCCATCCGATCCCTCAATAACCGTTTACCCGCCGCCGATGTCGCCTGCCTCATGGCCTATCTTGCCGATCCCGCCGCCGCGAAGCCGGGGAACCTCTGGGATTTGGGCCTCAAGAACGACACGCTGGCGGTGCTTTTACGTCAGGAGCGCCTCCCCGAGGGGATGGGTTCCATGCTGGTAAACATTGTAAGCAATCGCACCCAGGATCTGACCTGGCGCGACTACGCCCTGCAGGTGGTTCCCGCCTATGCCGGGCGGACACCGGGGCGTGGTGATTCCGAAAACCAGTCTCTGCGAGCCGTGCTCGATGCTGCCCTTACTGAGCGTGGTACGGTTTTGCCCGGTACGGCATTGATTGCCATGAGTCGGATGAGCGGTCCCAATGGGCTCTACGATACGAATGCCATCGCTACACAGGCCCGCCAGATCCTTGATCAGAGTGCGCCCGGCGATCCAGCCCGCATCACAGCAATACAGATCCTGGCCCTGACTGACGTATCGGCGGCACGCGATATCGCTCGTGGCATCGCAAAAGATGAAGGCCGTCCCGTGCTCGAACGAATGAGCGCCATTGCCACATTGGGGCGTGTGGGGCAGGCCGAGGATGCCGCTTGGTTGAACGAGTTGAGCCAGCGGCCCGGACTGGACAGGTGTTTGAAAACGGCGGCTGAAGCCAACATTAAACAACTTTTCCGGGGTCTGGCGAAAGCGGGTCCATGATGGGGTATGAAATTGGTCCTGTAAAAAAGTTAATTTGATCGAACAGGAGTAGACGTGACTTTAAAAATGATCTGGGCTATTGTTGCACTTGCTCCTTTCGTTGCCGCGCCTGTCTTAGCCGTGAATCCGCCGGAGAGTGCTCCGGGTCAGATGATCAGTATTTCAGGGGATACCAATGTATGCCTCGGAGATTTTGTCTCTTACACATGCCTTGATAATGAATGGCCGGGGTGGACAAATGCCGTGAGCTACACATGGATCGTTGACGGTGCAACGAACTCGTGCAACTCCAGCACGCTTAATATCACCTGGAATACGGCGGGCTCCAAAGTGGTGACAGTGATTCATGACTCCAACGCTAAAGATGGTAATGGTGTCATCATTACGAATTATAACGGGCAAACAGCCAGTCTGACTGTCGCTGTAGTAAAAGTTGAAGCCATTTCACCGGCCGCGCAGACCGTATGTTTTGGCAAAGAAACGGAGTTTCAGGTCGAGACATTCCCAACTGGGCACTATGACATGGTAAGCGTAACAGCTGACGGGGCCACGAATGTGAATGAATATAGTCCTGCCACAGGCAAAATTACGGTTAAATTTAATCAAGCATCCTCTACGATATCTGACTACAAGACAGTCACGGCAACTTGCGGTGCGAGTGCTAGCATTTCACAGACACTCGTGATCAAAGTGGAGTCCATTGAGCCGGATCCCATGGAAAATTTGCAGGAGATTGATGATGGAGACGATGACTCCAAGACGCGTGTTTTCATCGTTTCGAGCGCTTATTTGCCTTTGTCTGAAGATGTCGTAGTGCGTGCCAAGACCACCCCTGTGCTTGAAGAGAGTGAAGTGCCCTTGGTTCAAGGGTTGAATGTGGGTAATGGAGGCATTGGCCGGTTGTATAAGAATATAAACCGAGAAGGAGAATCCAAAACGGAGTTCACTTGCTGGTTATTTGGCGCTGATTCTGGGCTTAAGACGACGGTTTATGTATATGATGCGACAGTAGGATTTTTCAGTGACGGGAATTACGATCCAGTTGGGCATGCTTGGGGAGAATACACAATTGATGATACCACCCGCGAAGACCTGATTAACGTAATGTATTGGCCTTATTTCGATACAATGGGGTTTTATCCCGAGCCTGGATCAACCGCCACGGTGGCTCCAGGAGATGTCCGTCTTGGCGCTGCTGCATTCGGTGAGCATACCGCTACTGGCAGTAAACACATTCATGTTGATATCAAATTTACCCAAGTACTGAGTGCGCTGTATCAAGTCCAAGCAGAAGATTATATGCCCGAGGATTATAATATATATACGCATAATTGTACTGATTTTGCAATCTGGCTAGGGGAGTTAATGTCTATTGATACAATGGATGCGTCTGGCTTTAGCACCCCTCAAGCATTTGCGGATTGGTTGAATCTCTAGTGTTCTAATGATTTATGAATAATTTATTTAAGACTGCATTGGTTGTTATTTGCGCAGGTTTGTGCGGGATATTATTTTTCCTGATGGCAAATTCCCTAAATTGGACGAATGTCAAAAGGAAAAATGAGATTTATGCGCAATCCGAAAAGTTCGGAGTTGCACTGATGCCAATCCCGGCGCCTGTGAACACTGCTCAGCCTCATAAGATCGCTTCACTCACTGCGGTAACTAATCCTGCATTTCAAACAATTGTACAGAAACCAACGGTTAAATCTTTTTTTTCATCCGAAATTGGATTCAAAACAACCGCAAATTTGCCGCGAACAGAAGTGTTGATGGCGATAATGAATGCCGTAAGTAACGCAGTTTCCATAGTTGATAGGGATCTGAAATCACAACAGTATAAAGCTGTTGTGCAGTTTGGCCAAATTGTGTGGCTCGAATCCATTGACAGAGCAAAGTCAATCGAATGGAGGATAATTCCTGTTGTGAGGGCAAACCCTGGTGGAACTAATTTAGTGGTCGGAGGTATCAAGGCGATTGTTTATCAAGATTTTGACATGCAGCAAAAAGATCCTGCACGAAGTTTTCAATTTGATCTCTATCCTGAGTCCGGCACGCTAAGCAGTTTTTGGTGGGACGATAAACACGAAGTTTTAAGGGGGCGATCTGATCGGGTTTCTTTTGATTATTCTAAGCATTTAGGTGGGGATAAATCGATGGTGATGGTGTGGGATGTAAAAGGGGGCGTGGTTTCGAGTAATGTTTACGATTGGGCCAACCGGGGTCGTGCTATTAGTGGTTGGACCATAACGAACACGCCAATTTACGAGGATGCTCCAATCTACAAAACTCGTTCGAAATTCGGTCGTTAACAAGGCCTGTCCCTGTAGGAGATGGAGCGATAGATGAGTTGCGTAAAGTACTGTGCAAAGTTGGTGTATGATGCAAAAGCTCAGCATTATTATAACGGCGGTGGGATAACAGTGTAGCTGGCAAGAATCGATGGGATAGTTAACCTGTCTGCTTTTCGATGTGCTACGACGCATGTGCAGGCCGAGGATGCCGCATGGATGAACGAGTTGAGCCAGCGGCCCGAACTGGACAAGCGTTTGAAAACGGCGGCTGTAGCCAACATTAAACAACTTTCCCGGGGTCTGGCAAAAGTGGGCACATGCTGGGGTTAGACTGACCCTTTTGAATAGCGATGATTTGATCGAATAGGAGATATTATGACATCGAAAACGATATGGGCTGTTATTGCAATTGCTTTTCTTGCCGCCATGCTTGTCCTGGCTGTGAATCCGCCGGAGGGGCAAAATGAGTACATTGGTATTTTAGGACCTACTAATGTGTGTTTTGGGACGGAGTCATCCTACACATGTACTAACAGCGAGGGCTCTTGGGGCAATGCCGTGAGCTATATATGGGTCGTTGATGGCGGAACGGTTGTGGAGGGGGGAGGGATAAATGACGATTTTGTTAGCGTCAACTGGAATATTTCGGCGGGTGATGACAAACTTGTGCAGGTGACGCATAACTCCAACGCTAAGAGTGGTCCAAATCAGACTGGCCCGGTCATCCCGGACTACAACGGACAAAAGGCCAGTCTGCCTGTGACGGTGCTTAAAGTGGATGTTGAGCCAACGGTTTTGAATACTAGTCACGATGCGACAAGCGCCAGTTTGAATCTCACGTCAGACAGCTTTCTTGGTGACGGAACTGCCAACTGGACAAGTGAGCCCCCAGGTATTTCTGGTGCAGGAAGCACTATTACGTTCAACCCCAGCGGGTTGACGCCAACAAATTATGCAGTTGAAGCTAAGTCCAGCCTGCTATCCAGTTGTATGGATAATTGTCAAGTTAACGTGTTTAAAGTGGAGATCAAGGCGGAGGGTGGCGAACTGAATCCTGCAAATGCAATTCCGGCAACAGGGGTTGAAAAATACAAAGCAGTTGTAACTCCTGCTTTAAGCGGGACCTATGTCTGGTTTAGCGATAGTACTAAGATGAATCTAACTCCTTCTGGTGAGAATGTTGCGGTTAATGCAGGCGCGGAGCCCAGTCTATCTGTGGGTGCCGAAGATTTGAATGTCCGCTTTACGCCAACAGCAACCATGTCGTCATGTTGGGATACGCGAAGGCTTACCGTATTCACGGTTGATTTGAAATCGGTTATCTTCGCCAGTTATAATGCGTTTCTTAGAAACTACAACAGTGATTTTAGTGGCGATGGAACAGTGGAACAGAGATACAATCCATACGGTTGGATCAAAGGTGGCGCCAATAATCCAATCAGTCATACAGGAGATATGAATGTAACAATTAATGAAACCGTTTGCGCGAAACCGGCGGGGGTACAGATCTACATTCAGGGCCTGAGTGAGACTCCGGGGCTTAGTTTTGCAAGTGTATGGTTTGTTTCGGCTGGAGTGGATCAGACATTTTCCCTGGTTTCTCAAGATAAGCTATTGCCAAAGGTTAATATTCTTAGCGATACAACAGAATGGAAAGTTAACGGCGGTGGTACTTGCTGGGTTTCTGTTGGACAATCCGGTCCGCATAAATTATACGTGACCAGAGGGATTCCAATGGGGTCATTGCCTACCGAGAAACGAATTAACTATGTTTGTTCGAAGGCTTCTGGTCTCTGGGATCAGTCAGATTGTGCAGATGCAATTTGGAATGCGGTCCCTAGCGGACCTGGTCATTTTGGAGTACCAGTGTCGGCCAGTGGATGGGGATTAATTGATGGTGGCCAGGCTGAATGCTTGGGTTTGGCTGATTGCATGACTTTTGTTGTCCGTATGCTTGGAATAAATGCCGAAACGAAAAAAGTGTGTGCGTCAACAGATGGAGGTGTTGGGAATTGTCTTGATGTTGAGACCCGCGAAAATTGCGCTTCTGATCACGGCCCAGAAGTGTTAAGCCTTCTATTTGACATAGCAAATGCATGGGAAGGTTGTTGCAGTGCTGCTGGGCATTATTATGCGCTCTATCCTTTTAAAAGGGCTACCGATGATTATGCTATGCTGAAGAAGTTGGTCCCGTCTGAAGCGCAACAGTATTGGTTTCGGAAGAACTTTTACGGTTATCCTTACGGTGATTCCTGTACGGTACCTCCAGGGGAAATTCCAGTGCCTTGATGTTTTAAATGAAAGGAACCTATTATGAAAAACAAGTTAAAGATATTGCTTGCTGGAATCGGGGCATTGACGCTAAGTCTGTGTGGTTATTCTCAAGATAGTAATAGTCAGGAGTTAATAAATAGATATCCATATGTAATCCATGCCGACTGGCACCCTGAATATGTTGCCAGTTCTAATAAATGTGACCTTGCTTTTCTAGGGAAAGACATACATGAATTTGAGCAAAATCTAAAGCGGATGTTGAAGCCTGAATATCTTCCATCTCGTGATGATCTAAAGAATATTGTGGGGATAAAAGACTATATGGCTGACAACAAGCATTTAACAGCATTGATCCGATCAAATGATTACCTCATGCTAAAATATGAGACAAAAACTCACATATCAATGATGATTCAAGATGGTTTCTTTTTGAATGTTCTTATTGAAAATCATGTAGGTTCGGCGAGCGATGATTGGGATCTCACAAATGTCGTGGTTGCGGCTGCAATTAATATGTTGAATTATCCGGAGGGGGGGAGTTTGGCGACCCAATTGAAAATATGTCACGTAAATATTGTGGGACAGTCTAAAGTTGGAAATCTTTGCTGGGAGGAAGAAAATTCTTCTGGTAGAGATTGGTTTTGCAATATCGAGTGGTGGTCTGATGGGAGACGAGTTCTGTTTGCACTGCCCAAATGGACAAAAGACGACTATAAAACATGGCGCAAGATGATGTATTTTGGTTGCGCAAAAAAATTTGTCTTTCGTGGTAAATTTAGTGCCATACCTAGCGAGTCTATAAGTGACGCAGTTTTAAAGCAACAACAGTGCGTGCAGAATTTAAGGTTAATTGAAGCTTATAAGGAGACGTGGGAATTAGAGAAGAGGATGACCAAAGGGTCGCCTGTGGTTGCTTCAGAAGTAGATGCTTACGACAAGTCAAAAATGCCGCCGATTTGTCCTGCCGGAGGAACATATGTATATAATCCAGTAGGAGTTGATCCGGTGTGTTCTTTCGTGATGACCAACAATGAAGGCAGGATCATTAGACATCGGCTAAGAAACTGATGTTGCGGATATTATCCTGCCGGTCAGGAACGCGAGGGGTCAGCCCTTATAATAAAGAAGACGCTAGTATTGGGCGGGTCAAGCCCATACCTGTCCAAAATAGGATTTTGAAAGAGGCCTCCGTTTTGGCCATAACTATGGCCGGATGCTGGAGCGAAGGTCTGTTTTGAGTACACAAACGCCTCGCTGGCAGTTATTAAACAGATGGTGAGCAGTAATTTAAGTTGCGATACCCGCTTCTATTACCTGACCAATGGGCTGGTGTCCTCCATCACCAATGCCAACGGCCATGGTGTTGGTTTTACCTATGATACCAATGGGTTCCCGAACTCGATCATTCCCCAAGTTGGGCCCGTGAATGGAATGACGCATGATCGTTTTGGGAAGCTGACCGGCCTCAATCTTGCAGGCGGGCGGACGGTCAGCATGACTCGAAACGCCTTGGGCTGGTTGATGGGGATCATTTATCAGGATGGCTCTGTTGAGACGTTCGGCCAAGATGGGATGGGAAATGTGACAAACCATGTGGATGTGGCTGGGCGAACCACCCGCATGACGTGGCTGCCCATGGGACGACTGGCTTCCGTGACCCGTATTCTGGAAGGGGCGACCAATCAGGAGGCGACCCTGCGGCTGGATTACGACCGGCAGATGAACTCGCTGCGGATTACGGATGAGTTGAATCGCCCAGTGGAATCCTATGTGCTGGATTTTCAGGACCGGCCGCTTACGGTCTCGAATGTGGAAGGGCAGGTGATGTCCGTGGCGTATGGGGTTGGCAACTTTGTGAAGGCAGTGACCCGTTTTGACGGCACGGTGGTGAGTAATCGTTATGATTCGCAAGGGCGGGTGGCCGCCGTGATCTACCCGGATGGTACAAACACGTATGGGTATTCCCTTGGCGGAGCCCTCACGACCGCGGGCAATGAGGCGGGAGTGATCTCGAATAGTTACGATGGCATCCAGCGCCTCATTCAATCGGTGGGAATCGGGCCCAACAGTGCCGTTGGTTACGGTTATTATCCGGCTGGGCAAGTCTCAAATGTGACGAGCGTGGCCGGAGAAATCGGTTATCAGAACGATGCGGCTGAACGGCTGAGTCGGCAGGAAAGCCCGGTAGGTGAGTTTGCCTATGCCTACAATGCGACCAATGGGCTTGTTGGAGAGATCCAGTATCCCAACGGGATGAGGGCGCGTTATGTTTATGATGTGATGGACCGGGTTACGGCCATCGAGTGGATCGGCAGCGACAGTAACTTGATCCGGAGGCTGGGGTATGAGGGACTACGGGGTCAGACCGTGAATTACAACTATGCATTGACATCTTTGGTGTAGTTTGAGACTGTTTGGGAATGCCAAGACCGCCGAGAAAAGAATTTGCTGGAGCGCTCTACCACGTTACGACCCGGGGGAATGGGCGAGGACAGATATTCTTTGGTGATGATGACCGGGAGCGGTTCATGAGTCAATTGGAGGACTGTCTAAAAAACTATGGGGTAGTGTTGTACGCCTATGTATTGATGAGTAATCACTATCATCTGCTGGTGAGGACGCCCTTGGGGAATCTCTCGCGATTCATGCAGCGGCTGAACACCAGTTATGCGCTGTACTCCCATTACAAACATCGGAAGCCTGGCCATCGACTGGAAGGCCGGTACAAAGCGAAACTGGTGCAGGGTGACGAGTATATCATGACGCTGACGCGATACATTCATTTGAACCCCGTGAAGGTAAAGGCGGTTCAACGTAAGGGAAGCTTGGAGATGCGGCGGTGTCTGGATGCTTGGCGGTGGAGCAGTTACGGGGGATATAGGGAAGGCCGAAGGAGTGAGGAGTTTGTGTGCTATGACGTGCTGAAGGGGCTTGATAAGAATCCGCGAGTGGCGCGGCGGCGTTACCGGGCCTATGTGCAAAGCTGTCTAATGGTGGACGACAGTGAACTGCGGAGCATGATCGAGCATAGCAGTCACGGGATTGGGGATGAGGACTATATTGAGTCCTTGGAGAAGGAATTAAGAGACCGCAAAAGCGGGAAGGATCGAGATCGTGATGTGGCCTATCCGGGAGAGCGGATTTCCCTTGAGCGGATAGACGCGGTCGTGGCCAAGGAGTTTGGAGTGGCGGTTGTGGCTATGAGTGCACATGGACGCTGTAAAGGGGTTGGCGCGGCAAAGATGGCGGGGATCGAATTGGCCTGCCGGTTAAGCGGGCTGTCGCAGAGGGAGATTGGTGAACACTATGGCGGAATGAGTTCACAGGCGGTAAGCAAGTCACGCAAACGCGCAAAAATCATGATCCCGTCGGCTACGTTGACGCGGCTCGCGAATAGTGCCAGGGAGCGAAATTATATTTCATGATAGTGGTAATTCACAGTCTGACCCCGTCCCAAGGATGAAGCCGGATAGTAACTGGCGTCTGTGTGTGAGTGGCACGAATGTTGGAACCTTCACTTCCGCCCAACTGGCCGCTGGGACAAACCTCGCCCTCCTCGCCGGTCCCTGGCGCGATCTGGCGGAATATGTGGATCGGCTGACGGCCGCCCAGCAGCGACTGGGTGTCAGCAACATCTCTTTTCCCCAGCGGATGAAGGGATGGATGCCGGATGAGGCAAAGCCGGAAATGCAGGCGCTTCTGAACCGCGTTGAGGTCATCATCCGGGAGCGTGAGGCGGCCAGAAAAGGAGCCTTACGGGTGGCCCGGCAATGGAATTGGGTTTTGACACGACAGTAGAAAGTAAGGACGTGAAAAATGAAATATGATCATAACGTAATCTGGTCCACGCCGTCTGCGGACTCGACCGGTTCGATGCCGCTTGGCAATGGTGATATCGCCTTGAACGCCTGGGTCGAGCCGTCCGGGGATTTGCTGTTTTATATCGCCAAGACCGATACATGGGGCGAGTTCGGACAATTGTACAAGGTGGGCCGCATCCGCGTTTCCCTCCGGGTGAACGATGTGCCCCTGTTTCCGGGCGCCAATTTCTGTTGGACGTTGAAGCTGGAAAACGGGGCGATCCTGGTTCAAACAGATCGGGGAGAGGCGAAACTTTGGGTGGATGCAAACCAGCCGGCCATTCATCTATTAGCCCGGGGGCCGGCCGGCCTGCGCGGCACGGTGAAGCTGGAAATTTGGCGCACGGCACAGCGCGAGTTGGCCGAGAATGAAAAACATGGACTCCATATGGGCAGCCCGTATCCCGTTTTTCATGAGGCTGATCACCTGTTCGATGCAGGCAATGACGAACTGGCCTGGTGCCATCACAACCGTACCTCCTCGTGGGCAAACAACCTTGCGATGCAGGGGCTTGAGGCCTTGATACGGGACGAGGACGATCCGCTGATGCATCGCACGTTTGGCGGAGTCATCCGGGGAAAAAACCTCATCAGGACAACCTCGGACACCTTGTCTTCAAAACGCCCTTCTTCTTCTTTTTCATTCACTGTGACTGTTCTTACAAAACAGTCCAACACTCCCCGGGACTGGCTCGTTGCCGCGCGCGGCCTTTCGCATGAGGTTCCCGTGGCCGCAGATGAATCCGCATGGAACGCCCATCTGAAATGGTGGGGCGGCTTCTGGGAACGCAGTTGGATTAACATGGATGGGAGTGAAGCCGCACGCAAGGTGTCCACAGGTTACACCCTGCAGCGCTTCATGAACGGCTGTGCCGGACGCGGCGCCTTTCCAATCAAGTTTAACGGATCCCTTTTTACCGTGGACTGGCGCTATCCGGGCGAGAATCACGATGCTGATTATCGCCGATGGGGCCCCGGTTACTGGCACCAGAATACGCGGCTTCCCTATTGGAGCATGCTCCATGCGGGGGATTTCGAGATGATGAAACCCCTTTTCGAAATGTACCTGAAGGGCTTGCCTCTGGCCCGTGAACGATGCCGTAAATTTTGCGGGCATGAAGGGGCGTTTTTCCTGGAAACCATGTATTTCTGGGGCGCTTATCTGGAGGATAACTATGGCTGGTCCGGTCAGCGGGAGAAGACATTGCCCGGCCACCTGAGTCAGAATCAGTATATCCGTCACCACAATTCCAGCAGCCTGGAAGTGGTGCATCACGCACTGACGTATTATCGTTTTACCGGCGACGTGGATTTCCTGCGCCGCACGGCGCTGCCTCTGGCGGAGGCGGTGCTCGACTATTACGATCTGCATTACCAGCGGCGCGGTGGGAAACTCCATATCTTCCCGGCCCAGGCCATTGAGCAATGGTGGGATGTTGAGAATCCGCTGCCGGAAATTGCAGGACTGACCGCCTGCCTGAACGGATTGCTTGCTCTGCCGGAATCCCTTCTGCCCGCCGCCCGCATTTCGCAGTGGCGCCGGTTGCGGTCCGAAATCCCGCCACTTCCGTCGCGGTCCCTTGAAAATCAAACCCTTTTTGCGGCGGCCGACATCATCCGGGGCGGTCCCTGCAATTCTGAAAATCCTGAACTCTACGAGGTTTTTCCTTACCGCTTGTGCGGATTGTTGTCGGAAGACCTGGATAAAGGGGTCCGGACCTTCTGGCGTCGAACGTACACACATGATGAGGGCTGGGCCCAGGATGGAATCCAGGCGGCACTCCTCGGGCTGACGGAAGAGGCTCGGAAATCCGTGGTGAAGCGTTTTTCCACGCCCAGTGCCTATGCGCGTTTTCCGGCTTTCTGGGGGCCGAATTTCGATTGGATTCCCGATCAGGATCATGGCGGAACTTCCATGCACGCGCTGCAGATGATGGTCCTGCAAGCGTCCGGCGACTCGTTATTGCCCTTGCCCGCCTGGCCGATGGATTGGGATGTCGACTTCAAGTTGCACGCACCGGGAAACACGGTGGTGGAGGGTAAGTTCGTCAACCGGAAAACCGAGCAGATGAAGGTTACGCCCGGCAGCCGCAAGAAAGATATCGTGAGGGTGGAGTCCCCCGGTAAGTGGTGTTCGCCGCCAGTAAAAGCCTGGCAGATCTCGAAGTTGGTTCCCAAAACGGGAGATGTGACGCGGGCCAAGTGCGTTGCCCTTCGCGGGAATCTCGATTGGCAAACCCTTCGTGCCAGTCAGCCGGAAGGGTTTGCGAACGTTCATAGCTTGTTCGGGGAGGCGGATGGTCTCGTTTACCTCGGGAATATTTTCAAGGTGTCCAAGACCGGGGTCTGGACTTTGTATCTGGGTCACGACGGTGGGGTGAAGGTGTTTGTGGATGGTAAGAAGGTGTTGACGGTGCCCCAACTTCAAAATCCGGCTGCGCCCAGGCGATCGGAAGTGGAGCTGTCGTTATCCAGAGGACGCCACGAGATTGTGGTTGCCTTTGACACGTCCAACGGGATGGGGTGGGGGATCTTTGCCAGTTTTGAAGTTCCTGAGAATCATCGCGGCAAGGGAAAGCCTGTTTTTCCGCAAGACGTGTGACTCCTGGAGAGCTGATGAGCCCATCCCTTTCAAATCAGAAGCCGATCAACCGCCGGGCGCTGGTGGACCGTCATCAACCTCGATTGCAGCAGTTTGATCCCAAGTGTCCGTTCACGGTCGGTAATGGGGAATTTGCCTTTACCGCCGACATTACCGGACTGCAGACGTTTGACGACCGGTATGACCCGCATATTCCGCTGGGAACGATGGCCCAGTGGGGCTGGCGGTCGGCGCCGCCACCGGCAGGGCGGACGGCCGCCGATTTCGAGTGGACGAATCTGGACTCCTATGGCCGTCCCGTCCCTTACCCCTACACAGGCTCCCAGATGTGGTTTGGTGTCAAGTCCGCCTACTGGCCGCTGGATCCGGTGAAGGAGGAGGTGGGCGGCTGGCTTTGTAATAATCCGCATCGGATTCACCTTGGCGTGCTCGGGTTTGAACTCAAGGGTAACTATGGTCAACCGGTGGCGCCCGGTGACCTCAGAAACATTGATCAGACACTGGATTTATGGAGCGGGGTGATTCACAGCCGCTTTAATATCCATGATGATCCGGTCTATGTTAGGACAGCGTGCCATCCGACCCTCGACATGGTGGCGGCGGTAATTGAGTCGCCTTTATTGGCCGCCGGGCGGCAGCTCGCTGTCCGGCTGGGTTTCCCCGGCGCGAATCCCTATGCTTCGCATGCCAAGGACTGGCTGTATCCGGAGTTGCACCACACCGAGGTGGTGAGTCAGGCACAGGGCGAACTCGTGCTCAAGCGTTCCCAGGACGACAGCACCTATTATGTCCGCCTCACTTGGACCTATGCCAATCTTCATCAGGATGGCCCACATCAGTTCAATCTTGTTCCGGAGCGCGGGACCAAGGAGATGAGTGTGGTGCTGGCCTTCTCGCCGCGCCCGCCTGCGGGATCGCGTCCGGAGGCTGACGCAGTCTTAGCGGCGAGCGCAACACATTGGGCTGCCTTCTGGCAATCGGGTGGGGCCATCGAACTGGCTGGAAGTCGCGATCTGCGGGCCCATGAGTTGGAGCGGCGGATTATCTTGTCGCAGTACCTGACGGCCATTCAATGCTGCGGCTCGACTCCACCTGCTGAAACGGGGCTCACCTGCAACAGTTGGGGTGGAAAATTTCATCTCGAAATGCATTGGTGGCATGCCGCTCAATTTGCCTTCTGGGGCCGGCTTCCGCTTCTGAAGCGCAGTCTCCCCTGGTATCGTTCGATCCTGCCGCAGGCCCGGCTAACAGCCCAACGGCAGGGGTATCAGGGGGCACGCTGGCCCAAGCAGATCGCGACGGATGGAATGGAAAGTCCCTGTTCCATCGGTCCCATGCTGATCTGGCAGCAACCCCATCCGTTGCTTTATGCGGAATACTGCTGGCGCGAAACTCCCACCCGTGAAACGTTGGATGAGCATGCCGAAGTCGTTGAGGCCACCGCTGATTTCATGGCTTCCTATGCCCACTTTGATGCGACCACCGGCACCTATGTTCTCGGGCCGCCCCTGATTCCCGCCCAGGAGAACCATGATCCGCTCATCACGCGGAATCCGGCTTTCGAATTGGCCTACTGGGCTTATGGACTCGGGTTGGCCCAGATCTGGCGCGAGCGGCTGGGCTTGCCGCGCAAGGCGGAGTGGGATGACGTCATCCGGCGCCTGGCGCCGTTGCCGGTGCAGGACGGGGTTTACCTTGCCCATGAGAACTGTCCGGAGACCTACACGAAATTCAACATCGATCACCCCTCCATGCTGGGCGCCTACGGCATGATTCCGGGACCGAATGTGGATCGGGCCACGATGGCGCGTACACTTGACCGCGTGGTGGCGGCATGGCGCTGGAATGAAACATGGGGGTGGGACTATCCCTTGGCGGCCATGACCGCTGCCAGGCTCGGGCGTCCGGCCCAGGCTTTGGATCTGTTAATGATGGAGTCCCGTGGCAACGGGTATGCTGTCAACGGCCACAGTTTTCAGTTTGATGGACTCTCGTTTTATCTTCCTGCCAATGGCGGTCTACTGGCCGCCATCGCCATGATGGCGGCCGGGTGGGACGGAGGGCCTGAGACGAATGCGCCGGGATTTCCCGCAGATGGGTCCTGGCAGGTTCGGTGGGAAGGCTTGAGAAAATTTCTCTGATTTTTTTAATTAATAAATCGGCAGATATGCCGGGGATGGAAAATAATGATGAAGGAGACAGATATGCAATTGAAGTTGGCTGGGATGTTCAGTGATCACATGGTGTTGCAACGGGATCTTCCGGTGACGGTCTGGGGCTGGGCGGCGGCGGGGAAGACGGTCGCCGTGAGTTTGGGCGGGAATACGGCCCAGGCCGTGGTTGATGGGTCCGGAGCCTGGCGCGTCACGTTACCTGCCTTGTCGGCCCGGGGTCCCTACGAACTGCAGGTGCGGTGTGGTACGGAGACGATTCAACAGAGCGATATTCTCGCAGGCGAAGTATGGGTTTGTTCAGGTCAGTCGAACATGCAATGGACCATGAGGGATGTTCCCCTCCCGAACAAGGCAGAAGAAATGGCCGCCGCCAATTATCCTGACATGCGTTTCTTCTTCGTACCGTTGCGTGCAGAATTGACGGCGCAGCCGGATGTGGAGGGCGCCTGGAAAGTTTGTTCACCGGCATCCGTGCCGGATATTTCCGCCGTGAGCTATTTTTTCGGGCGCAAATTGTATCAGGAATTGGGAGTTCCCATTGGCCTGATCAACACCTCCTGGGGCGGCACAATCTGCGAAGCCTGGACGAGCCGTGAGGCCCTGGTCAAGGAACCGGAGCTGCATCCGATGATTGAGCAGATGGATGCATTGTTGGCTGACCCGCACCTTGCTGATAAGTACAAGGAAGATTATGAAAGAATTTCGAGGGAAACCATCCCGGTGGACAAGGGCAATACCGGTTTTGCCGCCGGCTGGGCTGATCCGGTCACGGACGTGGGACAGTGGCCAAAGATGAAACTGCCGCAGTTCTGGCAGAAGGCCGGGCATAACTACAGCGGGGTGTTCTGGTTCCGCAAGGAGATCGTGCTGCCGCAGGAATGGGCGGGTCAGGAATTGATCCTCCGCATCGGGCCCTGCGATAAGAGTGACCTCACCTATTTTAATAACACGCTGGTGGGAAGCCTGACCATGGAGCAACGGTTGGATGCCTGGGAGACGCCGCGGGTCTATACGATTCCTGCGGATCTGGTGCGGGCCGGGCGCAATGTGATTGCCGTACGGGTGTTCAGTTACATGTTTGCCGGCGGCATTCATGGCGAAGACGCCCATTTTTCGATCGCTCCCACCAAACCGGTGAAAGGCGTTCCCCTGGCGCTGGCAGGCGAGTGGTCTTATCAGGTGGAGCAGAATTACGGGCTGGTCCAAATGCCCGCGATGCCGCCCCCGCCGCCGATGTCCGGCAACCCCAATTCCCCGAGCGTCCTTTTCAATGCGATGATCTCCCCGCTGATTTCCTACGGCGTCCGCGGCGCCATCTGGTATCAGGGCGAATCGAATGCGGATCGCGGCAAGCAGTATCGCACCCTGTTCCCGACCATGATCAAGGATTGGCGGACGCGCTGGAAGGTCGGCGCATTCCCGTTCTATTTTGTGCAACTGGCGAATTTCAACCGTGCGGCCGATACCGCTGAGCCGGGCGATTGCGACTGGGCCGAACTGCGCGAGGCGCAACTGATGACGCTCTCCCTGCCGAATACGGGCATGGCGGTGGCCATTGATATCGGGGATCCGGTTGATATTCATCCGGTCAACAAATGGGATGTCGGGTTGCGACTGGCGCTGAACGCGCTGGCAAAGGATTACGGACGGAAAGAGCTTCCATATTCCGGGCCGATCTATCGCTCGATGAAGGTGGAAGGCAGCACTATCCGCCTGAAGTTTGACCATGTGAATGGCGGGTTGGTGGCGAAGGGCGGGCGGTTGACCGCGTTTGCCATAGCGGGTGCGGATAAGAAATTTGTCTGGGCCGATGCCGTGATTGACGGAGACACGGTGGTCGTGAGTAGTTCGCGTGTGAACGCGCCGGTTGCGGTTCGGTATGGCTGGGCAAACGATCCCGACTGCAATCTCTATAATGCCGCCGGCCTTCCCGCTTCACCGTTCCGCACCGATGACTGGCCCAAGTCCTAACTCTTCCTCTTAATCCTAATCGTAATCGTAATCCTAATCTTAATCCTAATCTTAATCCCATATGAACTCATCCACATTAGCGACAAAAGAGACTTTGATCCTGAACGTATATCCGGGCGGCAACGGGGCACCATCCTCCAAGGGGCTGGATGTCCCGCTGACCAGTGTGGCGGCAGCGCGGGATGCCATCCGGTGTCTCAAGGCCGAACCGGGCGGACTGAACGTGCCGGTCACGGTGGTGATCCATGCCGGTGTACATGAGCTTGCGGAGCCGCTGGTCTTCGGGCCGCAGGATTCCGGTACCGCCAAGTATCCGATTCGATACGTGGCGGCCACCGGCGCAGCGCCGGTGTTGAGTGGAGGCCGGTGTCTTGATACCTGGCAGGAAATACAGCACAACGGGTTGCGGTGCTGGGTTACGGATTTGCCTGATGTGGCGGCGGGAAAATGGAACTTCACCCGGCTGTATGTAAACCGGCAGGCGCGACCGCGTCCGCGGTTGCCGAAGGCCGGCTTCCACCGGTTTACCGGGTTAGCCGGGTTCGACGATACAGGTATGAAATGGCATCAGGGTCCGGACCGTGCCAATTTTGCGCCTGGCGAAATTCAGGCCTGGAAAAATATACAGGACGTGGAGGTCATTACCTATCAGCTCTGGTTCGACACCCACCATCGCATCACGGCGATAGATGAGGCGAATCAGATTGTCCAATTCCGTGAAAAGAGTTTGGGCAGTCTGCGCGACGAGCGCCATGAATTTGCGCGGTATTATGTCGAGAATGTCTTTGAGGCGCTTGACACCCCGGGGCAGTGGTATCTGGATCGGTCCTCCGGCCGGTTATCCTACCTGCCGTTGCCGGAGGAGTCGCTGGCGGACACCCGGATTGTGGCGCCGCGCATCGGGCAACTGATTGTTCTGCAAGGGGAAAAGGGACGCCGGGTGAAGCACCTGCGGTTTGAGAATCTCACCTTCGCGCACCAGCAGTGGGATTTGCCGCCCGGCTGGCCCGGGTTCATGCAGGCAGCGTACGGTGTGC
>Ga0073936_10001354_pt1 | contig 37802 bp, 35 predicted proteins | sample AliMusrvi5mmetaG_FD_87041 | JGI IMG/M metagenome (GOLD analysis project Ga0073936, IMG submission 87041) | Freshwater lake bacterial and archeal communities from Alinen Mustajarvi, Finland, to study Microbial Dark Matter (Phase II) - Alinen... | ecosystem: Environmental > Aquatic > Freshwater >...
CCTCCACGATGGCCTGCCATGGCCCGATCAGGTCGAGGGCGACGCCACGGTTGGTCCGCAGGCCGAAGGCGATGGCCTCGGCAAGGCGCGTGGCCTCATCGAGTTCCTCCCGGAAGCCGACAGCGGATTGCCCGCCAAGAATGCGGTCGGAGTAGGCCTCGGAATCCGCGAGGTTCTGCCAGCGGCTAGCTCCGCAGGTGGAAAAGGCGCTCGGGCCGAGGCCGAGGTAGTCCGCCCCCTGCCAGTAAGCGAGGTTGTGCAGGCATTCGCGACCGGGCCGGGCGTGGTTGGAGATTTCGTAGGGCTCATACCCGGCGGCGGCGAGGCGGTCGAGCGTCATCTCAAAGAGATCGGCGTCCCATTCCTTGTCCTGCGCATATTCCCCAGCCTGGAACCGGCGAAAAAATGCGGTGTCTTCCTCGTAGGTCAGGCAATAGGCGGAGAGGTGTTCGGGGCCAAGCGCGAGGGTCTTTTCCAGCGTGGCTTCCCACTGGGCGAGCGTCTGGGTGGGGATGGCGAACATGAGGTCGAGGTTCACGTTGTCAAACCCGGCCTCGCGGAGGATTTCATAGGAACGCTCCGCCTGCGCCGCCGTATGGACGCGCCCAAGCACCGCCAGCAACGCGGGGTCCCACGATTGCACGCCCATGCTGATGCGGTTGACGCCCAGCGCGCGGAGCATCCGCGCTTTTTCCAGGGAAACCGTGGCCGGGTTCATCTCCAGGGTCCACTCGGTGAGCGCGCTCAAGTCCAGCCGCTCGAGCATCCCGCTTAGCAGATATTCCAACTGCCGTGTGGAAAGGGCGCTCGGGGTGCCGCCGCCGAAAAAGATCGTCCGCGGTTGAAGGGGGTGCCCCGCCGAGGCGTGGTCGAGCTCCGCGAGCAGTGCATCCAGAAACCGCTGCGTCTTGTTCCGGTCGCTCGCTTCCTTGTAGAAGGAGCAATACGGGCAGATTTTCAGGCAGAACGGGATGTGAACGTAAAGGTGGGCGACAGGCGTCACAGCCACAGTCTCATGCAAAGTCGGCAGGACGCAAAGCAGAGAATCGCTTTAAACCAGTTACAAAAAGGCAAACAGGGGCACGAGAGTCATCTGTCAAGAAATGGCGCCTGCCCTTCCCACCCTTATCCATTGGCAGGTGCCCCCCCACCCCGGGAATCAGGGGTTCTTCAGGGTTGTGGTTCCCGTGTTTTGCTTCTGCGAATCCACCATGGTCTGAATCGCGACAGCGGTTTGGTGCGCCTTCCCCCAGCAGGACATGAATAACCAAAAGGGTACGATCCCTCCTATTTCTGGAGGAAATGCCGTGAGACTCAAATTCTTTCCATCATGAAATTTCAACTCTACAGAGGAGCCAATGGTTGGGTCGAAAAGACCGCCCACCATAATGAATGGGAAAAAGGCTCGGACCCTAACATCTTGAATCTCTTCCCATCTGCGCGTCCTCGCTCTCGCGGGGGTACTTCCATCGTAGTTAGTCCCAGCGAGATTCTCAATATGGGTGAAACCGCTTTCCGTTGCGCCAATCAGGGAAAGGCCTGATCCTTGGTAGCACGAATTAATATTGCGTTTAAGCTGGTGGTCAACCAACGCGTAGCTACGGGCGTCTGGGCGCTTACGAGCTGCGGAAACGTGATAGGAGACACAGCCAGTATTGATCAGCATCAGGCAGAACATCGCGGCCATCCAGAGGACCGGGAAATGTCGCTGACTCTTGACGGCAGGAAGGGGGAGCTGGGCGGCAGGTTCGTGTTCCATTCACGCGTTATTATTTAATGGGAATGAACAAGACAAGGCCAAATTCCGAAATCAGCCAAAAATACGACCCTATGACCGATTCATCGTCTCACGCAAAGTCGCCAAGACGCAAAGCAGAGAATCGCTTTACTCGCAAAGGCGAAAGGCCGATGCTTTCCTTCAAGTCATGGTCACCCTTGCGACGTTTTCAAAAGTGGAGGAAGCCCACCTGCTGCGGATGCGGCTGGAAGACGGGGGAGTCCCCGCCTATCTCCGGGATGAGAATACGATTCAAATTGATTGGTTGTATTCCAACGCGCTGGGCGGGGTGCGGGTGGAGGTTGACGAAGAAAACGTGGAAGCCGCCAAAGCGATTTTGGAAATACCGGGAACCGGGGAGTGATTGAACGCCGGTTCTCTTTTGATGTCTTATTTTTACCCTTTATGAAACCCAACTCTTTCGCAGCGGCTCTGGCCTCGGCGTTCTTCTGTGGCGCACTGCTGCCGTTTGCCGTTGCAGAAACCCCGCCCCCCTCCAAAACCGAACCCTCCGAACCCGCAAAGCCCGCCGTGAAAATGCCGGTGATCGACTTTGTGGAATACGATCTCCCGAACGGGCTCCACGTCATTTTGCACCAGAACAAGACCGCGCCCGTGGTGGCCACGTATTTGCTCTACCATGTGGGGAGCAAGAACGAGCGGGCGGACCGGACGGGTTTCGCCCATTTCTTCGAGCATCTCATGTTTGAGGGGACGGAGAATATCCAGCGCGGGCAGATTGACAAGCTGGTCTCCGCCGCCGGGGGAAACCTGAACGCCTCCACCGGGTTCGACCAGACGGAATACCATTTCAACCTGCCCTCCAACCAACTCGGGCTGGGGCTGTGGATCGAAAGCGAGCGGATGTTGCACGGCAAGGTGGAGGACGTGGGAGTGGAGACGCAACGCCAGGTGGTCAAGGAGGAGCGCCGACTCGGGACGGACAACGCGGCTTACGGCACGCTGTTTGAAAACCTCGCGTCGATGGTTTTCAAGGGTACCCCCTACGAATGGACGCCCATCGGCTCCGCGCAATACATCGACCAGGCAAAGCTCGATGAGTTTCGTGATTTTTACCACCACTTCTACGTGCCCAACAACGCGACGCTGGCGGTGGCGGGCGATTTCGAGATCGAGCCGACCAAGGAACTTATCGCCAAATATTTCGGCGGCATCCCACGTGGCAAGGAGAAGATCGAGCGCCCCGAGTTCAGCCTGAAACCGCAGGACGCGCCCACGGAGAAGACGGTGGAGACGGTGACCACGCCGCTCCCGGCGGTGGTTCACGCCTGGCGGGCGGTAAAGGAAACGGACGCCGACGCCCCTGCGCTGGAGCTGCTCGCGGATATTTTAGGCCGGGGCCGCAGTTCACGGATGTACGAACGCCTCGTCCACAAGGAACAAGCCGCTTCGGATGTTGAGGTGTTCTCCGATCTGCTGGAAAAAGCGGGCGTGGCGGGGGTGGAAGCGGTGGGCAATCCGGAGACGCCGACAGCCACGCTGGATAAACTCATCGACGAGGAAATCGCCAAGGTGCGTGAAAACGGGGTGACGCCGGAGGAGCTGCAAAAGGTGAAAAACCTCAAGCTGCGCGAGCTCGCCTCCTCCTACGCCACCATGCACAGCCGGGCGCAAAACCTGGCCCATTACCATGTGATGCACGGCGGGACCGACAAGATCAACCACCAGTGGGAACGCTACGAATCGCTCACGCCGGAGGACCTCCAGCGCGTGGCCAACAAATACCTCACGCCTCAAGGGGTGAACGTCCTGCGCTACCCCGTGGTGAAATCCAACCCTTCCAAGTAATCATGAAAACGCTTTCCCTTGTTCTCGCCCTGGGGCTCGCCACGGCAGGCTTGAAGCCCGCCGCGCTGGCCGCCAAACCCGAAGAATCGCCTGCACCCCCCTCGCCCTCGGAGACCGTGGACCGTTCCAAAGCGCCCCCCGCCGGGCCGCTCCCGGAGGTGACATTCCCTGACGCCGTGACCGAAACGCTCCCGAACGGCCTGCGCGTGTTCATCCTGCCCACCCACAAGCAACCGATGGTGACGTTCCGGCTGCTCTTCAAGGGCGGCGACTTCAATGACGGCAGCAAGCCCGGGCTGGCCGCGCTCACGGCGAATCTGCTGAACAAGGGCACCGAGCAACTCAGCGCCAGCGAGTTCGCCCAGAAGACCGATTTCCTGGGCATCCGCGTGGAAGCGGGATCAGATGACGACGCACTGACCCTCTCCGCCAGCGGCTTGAGCCGGGACAGCGGCGCGGTGATCGGGTTTCTGCGGGACGCGGCATTACACCCGGCCTTCCGGCAGGAGGAACTGGAAAAGGAGAAGCTCCAGATGGTGGCCGACCTCACCCAGAAAAGGAAGTCGCCGGGAGACCTCTCCGCACGGCTGAGGGACAAGCTGCTTTACGGGGAGCATCCGTATGGCGCGTATGCCACGCCGGAATCCGTGCAGTCGATCACGCGCGAGGACATCGTGAAATACCGTGGCCAGTATTTTATCCCGAGCAACGCCACGCTCGTGGTGGTGGGGGATGTGGATCCCGCCGCCATCCTGGCACAGGTGAAAGAAGCCTTCGATGGCGGACTGCCCCGGCCCATTCCCCATCGCGACCTCATTCCTCGCTTCCCGGAAATCCAAAACGTCACCGTGCACGTTGTGGACCGCCCCGGCTCGGTCCAGAGCAACATCACCGTGGCTGGGCGCGGCGTGGCGAAGAACCACCCGGATTTGCCGCAACTGAGCGTGGTCAATACGCTGCTGGGCGGCGGGATGTCCGGCCGACTCTTTGCGAACCTGCGTGAGAAACACGGGTTCACCTACGGCGCCTACTCCAACTTTTCACCGAAAAAATACGGCGGCGCATTCTCGGCCACAGCCCAGGTGCGCAACGCGGTCACGGGACCAGCGACTCAGGAGATACTCAACGAACTCAAGCGCATTTGCGCCGAGCCGATTTCCGAGAAAGAGCTGGCCCTCCAACGAAACTACCTCGTTGGCAATTTCCTCATGAGCGTGGAGAACGACCAGCGCACCGGCGAACGCCTCCAGGAGATCGACCTCTATGGGTTGCCGCAGGACTTCTACAAGACTTACGCCCAAAAGCTTGCCGCCGTCACGCCGGAGAAAGCAGCGGAACTGGCCTGCAAATTCATCGACCCGAAGCACCTTTACATCGTGGTGGTCGGCGAAGCCAGGGAGATCGTCCCGCAACTGGAGAAGTTCGGCAAAGTCACCGTCTATGACATGGACTTGAAGCCGGTGAAGGAAGCCGAGTCCAAGGCCGGGAAGTAAGATTGGCGAGAAAGAGTGATCAGAGACAGGGACCCGTGACACACCCTTCGGACGGAGATGCCCCCGCGCCAGATATGCGCATATTTGCGTATTGCGCATTTTTACGAATTTTGCGATCGTATAAATGCGCAGACGGAAAGTGTGGGTGAAAAAAATCCTCCCCACTCCCTCGCGCAACACACATCAAGATCGCTTCGGAAAAGCTCTCCTTCACAAGATAAAACACCATGAAAAGCATATCCAAAACAGCTCTCAGCTTTGTTTTAGCCCTCGCAGGCAGCACCTTGGCGACCCCCGCGTATGCCATTGTGGTTCCCTACACTGTGGATGGAGTAGCACCGCAACAATTCACCGCTCCCACCACCCCGCCTGCGAATGCTCCGTGGGGGGTTAATGGCTATCCAGGGGACACCGTGGCGCTCCAATCCTACACCGGCACCCTCGATCTCTCACTCGGCACCTCGGTGCAAAAAATAAACTCCCTCCTCTGGACCGTGAATTACACCTACGGAGGAACTGCGACAGATCCGAACGCCTGGAGTGACATCCAGTTCAATCTGAACGCATCCCGGGAGATTCACATCGGCGCGGACACCGCGCTCCTGTCCCAGGCTGGGTCATTGAGTGCTTCTTGGGACAACGATTATCTGGGACTTTCCAGCGGCTCAACGGTTTCCCTTTTCGATCAGGGGTATCGAATCGACATCACCCCTCTCGAAATCCCAAGTTCGGGCGCGACAAGCTTCGATGGTGATAATCCCTGGGTCCAGCCTTCGCAGGATATCTTTGCTCAATTTGTGGTCACTCAAGTGCCGGACAATATGGTAGCCGCGCCGGAACCCGGCAGCATTATGGCGCTGCTTGGTCTGGCCCTGATCTCCTGCGGATCGCCGATCCTTTCGCGCTTGCGCTCAAAAGCCCCTGCCGTTCTCGAATAGGTCGGGTTCAGACAAGCCGAATCAGCCGCACACGGCATCAATGCCCCGGCGGATGGCCTCCACGCTATGCGCGAGCTGCGCTTCGCTGATGCAATAGGGAGGCATAAGAACAAGGGTGTCCCGAACAGGACGCGTGAGCAGCCCGTGTTCGCGGGCGGCAAGGCAGACACGCGAGCCGGTCTGGAGTTTCCAGTCATAGGCCGCTCCGTCCGCCTGCACCACGTCGATGCCCGCCATGAATCCGCACTGCCGGATGTCCCCGACGTGCGGGTGCCCCTTGAGCGAGGCGAGCGCGTGCGTCATCGCCTCGATCTTTGGAGCGAGCGTTTCGAGCACGCGTTCCTCGCGGAAGATGGCCAGGCTGGCCAGCGCGGCGGCGCATCCGAGCTGGTTCCCCGTGAAACTGTGGCCGTAGAAGAAGCTCTTCAGTTCCTCGTAGCCGCCCAGGAACGCCTCATACACCGCCTCGGTGGTGAACGTCGCCGCCAGCGGCAGGTAGCCGCCGCTCAGCCCTTTGGCGCACGCCACGAAATCCGGCACCACCCCCTCGTGTTCACACGCGAACATCCTGCCCGTGCGTCCGAACCCGGTCATGACTTCATCGGCGATGAGAAACACGCCGTGGCGATCGCACCACGCCCGCAACTCCGCGAGCATCCCGGCGGGCCAGAGCCGCATCCCCGCCGCGCCCTGCATGAGCGGCTCGATCACCACCGCGGCAAGCTGGCTCGGGTCGATGCCATCCGCCGCACCCGGCGTTGTGCGGGCGGTGAGTTCCGCCATCGATGCGACGTGGACGGAGGGAAAGTGGAACGCTGAAAAGCGCCCGTGAAAAGCGTTGATGCCGCCGAGGCTCGACGCGCCCATCGTGTCCCCGTGGTAGGCATTGGTGAAGGCGAGGAAGGTGTTGCGCTCGGGCTGCCCCCGATGCTGCCAGCATTGCACGGCCATCTTCACCGCGCACTCGATGGCCGTGCTGCCGTCATCGGAGAAAAAGACACGCGTGAGAGGATTCTGTACGTCCTGTGGCCAAAGCGCGACGAGCTCTTCCGCAAGCCGGATCGCTTGCGGGTTGGTGAACCCGAGAAACGAGGTGTGCGCCACGCGGTCAAGTTGCTCGCGGATTGCGGCGTTGATCTTCGGGTGCCGGTGGCCGTGGAGGTTCGTCCAGATGGAGGAGTTCCCGTCGATGTAGCTGCACCCCTCGCTGTCGCGCAAGAGCGCGCCCTCGCCTTCCACGAGCACCAGCGGCGTATGGTCCGGCGCGCACCAGTCGCGCATCTGCGTGAAAGGGTGCCAGCAATGGCGTTTGTCGGATTCGATGAGGCGGTCGGTCATGGGAATTACATCAGTTTGCGCAAAGCCAAGTCGCTGCCTCGCTAGCAAAAAAAAGCAGAGAAAAAATGGAAAGGAAGCCAAGGAGCAGCACGAACAAGTCCTTTCGAAAGATACTCACGGCAAAAGATGTGATGCCCTGAATGCCACACAAGCCCCAAGTGGAAAAAATCAAACCCAATAAAACCATTCCGCGCCAACTCTCTGGCAGCATGCTCCATAGCCATTTCATTTCAAAAGTAGAGAGACACAGAAACACCAAAAGAAACAATGTCCCGAGCCGGATCGGAAGCCAAACAGGATCCAAAATGAGCTTGTATTTGGAAACCACTCCATTTTTCCGGCGGAGACTTGCGATCGAGTCTTGGAGGCCACCGCCCAAGCCCAATGCCAACATCGCAAACAGAATAAAAATGTAAATGCAGTCTTTCATAAACTCCGGTTCTAGCCTGGTGTCAGCGACGATCATTCTGGATGCGGCAGAGAAGAAGGCTCACACGAAGGCACGAAGCTCACGAAGAAAGGCATCTTGACCTCCTCCCTTCGTGCCTTCGTGTGAGAATATCTTCTTGTTTCGATTTCTGAACTGAAAGTGCCGGACGCCTCACTAGCCTTGAGCTACGATACAAACTTGCCGCGCCTTGTCCCTCCTAAAATACTTTCTTTCCGTCCGCAACCCGCTAAAACAGGGGCATGAAGAATCTGGAAATGCAGTCCTACTCGGGAGGCACGGGCGCAATTATTAAACTGGCCCTTTTCGCGCTGGTCATCGCCGTGGTCGCCTTTTTCATGGGCACCACCAATCCCAAGACCCCGGCGGGCTACGTCGGGTATTTGACGCAAGGGGCCATTCTCGGCAAGGCGCACTTTGTCGCTCTCCAATCCGGGCCGACCTCCTCCGGACGCCACTGGCTCTATGACGTGGTGAACGTGAGCGTGACGCCCTACACCTATGCCGAGGATTTTACAGGCCCGGACTCGGTGCTCTCCAAGGACAACCTCAAAATCAGCTTCCGCGTCCATCTCGTGTGGAGAATCCGCCCGGAGAAAGTCGCCGATTTCGTGGAACACTACTCGACCCTGTCCCCCGGCGATGATCCCGACAAGATCGTGCTGGTGGCTTACAAGAATTTCCTGAAGGAGCCGCTCCGCACCTTTGCGCGCGACGAAGCGCAGCAACTCAACGGCCTCGACATCAAGGACCAGATCACCCCAGTGGGCGAGCGGGTAATGAAGCGGGTTCTGGCTTTGTCAAAGGACACGCCGTTCCAGATCATGAGCGTGGTGGTGGGGAACATCCAGTATCCCGAGCAGGTGGCCAACGCCGTCTCGCTCAAGCTCGCGGCCACGCAGGATCTGGAGCGCAAGCAGATCGAGATCGAGCAGGAGCGCAAGGATGCGGAGAAGCGCATCGTGCAGGCGGAAGGCATCTCCAAGGCGATGGAGATCATCAACCAGCGACTGACGCCGATGTACATCCAGCACGAAGCCATCGAAGCGCAGAAAATCACGATCGGCTCGCCCAATCACACGACGATTTACATCCCGGTGGGGCCGATGGGCGTGCCGTTGGTGGGGACCTTTGATACGCAAACCGGAAGCCTCCCCTCCCCTGCCCCGGCACCGAACCGGGTGCCCTTGGGAAATCGCTAATCCGCTCGCGGAAACCACATGATAAGAGGATTGGACAGATCGAAGCGGTTCGGGATACCAGTCGCGCTGGGCATCGTGGCGGTTTGTGCGCTGGCGGGCTGCCAAACCGCACCCAAGGCGGGAGAATACACCAAGGGCGTCGCGGTAAAGCCCTTGCTGACGACGAGCACCACCGCAAGCGGTCAGCCGATTGTTTATCCCAAGACTGACAAACCCGAGGTGCGCATGCTGCTGGTGGAGATTCCACCCGGAGGGGAGACGGGCTGGCACCAGCACCCGATGCCCGCCTACGCCTACCTCCTCAGCGGCAGCGTGACGGTGCAGACGGCGACAGGCAAAACCTACACCTTCCATGCGGGGGAAGCGTTTGCGGAGACCGTCGGCGTGCTGCACAACGGCAAAAACACCGGCACCGAGCCCGCCCGCATCCTCATGACCGTCACCAGCCAGAAAGGCACGGCGACAACGGAAAAGGCCGCGAAGTAAGCTGGCCCTTTAGCCCAGAAGCTTGCCGGGGTGTTTATTCCGGTTTCTTCCTCGCCGTTTTCGGAATTAATCCGGCTTTGCGGCGGCGGGGTGCCTGCGCGCGTAACAGTCCTCTGCCACCCGGTAAAAACAGTAGAGGAGGGCAGCCGGTTTCAGCGCCACCAGCGTCAGCCGTGCGATACCGCCCGCGAGCAGCCGCAACGGAAGCTGGGCGATGAGAAACCCGGCTCCGAGGCTCACCAGGGCGGATTCGGTCGGGTGTTGGCGGATGCATGCTTCCATTTTGGCCACCGTCTCCACGCACCGGGGACACTTCGGCGTTTCCGTTGTTTCCATACCCTTACTTCGCGCGGCTGCGGCGAATCGAGCGGGCCGAACGGAACAGTTTCTCCTCCCCCCCTCCAACGCAATGCAAGCGGCCTCCGAATTTTTCAACAGCTTCTTATCGGCAAACGCATCAAGCACGTCCATTGGAAAGACATGCCCGCAGAATGGCTTCCACGGCGCGGCAAACAGTTCGGCTGCGGCATGGCCGTGATCCCGCTCGGTGACGGCGTGGTGGGCATCCGCGCCATCATGGACGCTCTGCTGGAGATTGGCTTCGACAGCCCCACCACGCTGGAAGTGGCAGACCTCGACAATGTCAAACGCTCGGCTGAACGGCTGTTGAGCTGGGCACGATAGGTGAAACGCTGCGACTGGCCTGCACCATCAAGATCGGGAAAAGATAATTAGAGCTTGTTCGGCATCTGGCCGATGTCAAAATTGGAGGCGCCCTCCTCCTCTCTTATGAACATCAAAAAGTCGGTCCTCGCTGCCATCGTGCTGGCAGCCTGCGGCTTCGCATCTGCGGCCCCTGTGGATTCTAAAAATGCCGCCGCTCTCGCCCTCAGTTACAGCGCCCCCGCCGCGAAATGGATGACCGGCGCGCTGCCCATCGGCAATGGACGCCTGGGGGCGATGCTGATGGGAGGGACTGACTCGGAACGCATCCAGTTCAACGAGATCAGCCTCTGGACAGGAAACGAAGAAGACACGGGAAACTACCAGGCGTTTGGGGACGTGTTCCTCGATTTTGGCCATAAGGACGTGGGGCAATACCGGCGCGAACTCGACCTGAATCGAGCCGTGGTGAGAGTGGAATATGCTTCCAACGGCGTTAAATTCGTTCGCGAGGCGTTTTCCAGCGCCCCAGATCAGGTGATGGTCTTTCACATCACTGCGGACAAGCCAGGCGCTTGCTCGGGCACGATCCGGCTCAAGGACATGCACCTTGGGACTGCGAATGCAGCGGGCAACCTGTTGGCCATCTCCGGTACGCTCAACAACGGCCTGGCTTACGAGGCGCAGATGCTGGTGCTCAATGACGGGGGGGCATTGGCGGTGGAAAATGGGCGGTTGAAATTCAGCAACACCAACGGGTTGAATATCTTGCTGGCGGCAGGCACCTCGTTTCTGCAGGACCAAACGAAAGGGTGGCGCGGAGCAAATCCCCACGAAAAGGTGACGGATCAACTGGAAGCCGCCGCGCGCAAACCCTACGAGCGCCTATTGTCAGATCATATCAAAAATTACCAACAGATGTTCGGCCGCGTGCAATTAAACCTCGGTGAAACAGATTCAAAGTCCGCGTCTTTGCCAACAAATGAGCGTCTGCGTGCCTACAGCACCGGTGCAAAGGATCCCGCGCTGGAGGCGCTCTTTTTCCAATACGGCCGTTATTTGCTGATCAGTTCATCGCGGCCAGGCACGTTGCCTGCGAACTTGCAGGGGATTTGGAACGAGTCCAACAACCCACCGTGGCGGTGCGATTACCATTCCGACGTCAACCTCCAGATGAACTACTGGCTCGCGGATTCGACGAATCTCTCCGAGTGCTTTCAGCCGCTCACGGATTACCTCTGGAGCATCCGCGAAGTCCGCAAAGCAGCCACAGCAAAAGCGTTCAAGACCCGGGGCTGGACATTGCGCGGCGAGAACGGACCGTTCGGCGGCGCGACTTGGAACTGGCTCAACGCCGGGAGCGCCTGGGACTGCCAGAACCTCTGGGACCACTACGCTTTCACCGGCGATGCGGAATACCTGCGCACGCGGGCGTATCCGATGCTAAAGGAAATCTGCGAATTTTGGGAGGACATGCTCAAGCCGCTCCCCGACGGCACCCTGGTCGCGCCAAAGAACTTCTCGCCAGAGCAGATGCAATTTCAGGAGGAGGGCTGCTCCTTTGATCAGGAACTCGTATGGGAACTCTTCACCAACTACGTCGAAGCTGCCAAGGTGCTCAAGGCCGATCCCGAATACCTCGCGAAGATCACCGCAATGCGCGACAAACTGCTCGTTCCAAAGATCGGCAAATGGGGGCAGTTGCAGGAGTGGATGAGCGACAGGGACAACCCCAAAGACAACCACCGGCACGTGTCGCACCTCGTAGGATTGCACCCCGGGCGCATGATTTCACCGGTGACCACCCCCAAGCTTGCAGAGGCAGCGAAGGTCTCGCTCAAGGCGCGCGGGGACAGCGGCACAGGCTGGAGCAAGGCGTGGAAGATATGCTTCTGGACGCGCTTGCTCGACGGAGATCACGCCTACAAACTGCTTCGCAGCCAACTCACCCTTGTCGGTGATACGGGGAGCAACATGGTCAACGGCGGCGGGGTTTACGCCAACCTGCTCGATGCGCATCCGCCCTTCCAGATCGACGGGAACTTTGGCGCCACCGCCGGGATCGCGGAGATGCTGCTGCAATCGCACAACGGCGAAATCCATCTCCTGCCCGCGCTCCCTTCCGCCTGGCCAGACGGCTCGGTGAAAGGCCTGCGCGCGCGGGGCGGCTTCGAGGTCGATCTCTCCTGGAAAGCCGGGAAACTTGTCAGCGCCACCGTCCGCAGTCTCAACGGCACCCGCTGCTCCATCCGTTACGGAACCGAGACCACCGGCAACACCCAGTTCACTCCTGGCCAGGTTCGGTCATTTACTTTTTAGAGCGTTCCCAAGCTCTCGCACGGGAATACCCTTGCCCTCAAAGCTCCCTCCACGAAGGAAGGGCGTGAACCATATCAGATTGAACGCATCCGCCGAACCCGAAGCAAAAAGTTCGCGGCAGCGGGACGCCGCAGCCAGCAGACGGGGCTCCACGCGGCATGAAAATTGTGATTTCCTCGTGAGCGTCACGTGACGGACTGACGCCGAAGTTTTACTTGGTGGGGCAAGCCCGATTTTGAGCTTGGCGTGGCGCTCCTTCATGCACCGCACAGTGCGAGAAGCGCAAGCGGCAGCCGCCCATGGAGCCGCGCGCAAGAAAGACTCCTGCTTCGGAGCCCAACAGAGGCGCATTGCAGCCCAGCGAGGCCAGAAGAAAGCCCTGATCGCCGTCGCGCACTCAATGGCAGTTGCCGTCTACCACATCCTCAAAGACAAGGCCACCTACCGTGAATTGAGTGAGGACTTTTTCGACAAGCTCAACCCCTCCAGAGTCCTCAACCGCCTCACCAAACGCATCCAGAACCTCGGCTTCCAGCTCCAAGTGTCACCTCCTCCCGTGGCTGCTTAATTTTCGAGTCAGTCAATTCGGTCCTCTGCGCGAAATGGAATTGCTGCATTCCAGATGAATTGTTATCGGCAAACGTGCGGCGCTTCGCCTATGCTGGCCGCGTGAAATTGCTTCTCGTTGACGGCCCCTATTACGTTTACCGCTCGTTTTTCGCCATCCGTGAGTTGTCCAACTCACGCGGCGAACCGACCAACGCCATCTACGGCTTCGTCAAAGTCCTGCGCAAAATGCTCCGTGACTTGCAGCCCGACCGCGCTGCGGTGCTCTGGGACGAGGGGCTGCCGCACCGCCGCACGCAGTTGCAGCCCGAATACAAACAGCAGCGCGCCGAAATGCCCGAGCTCATGCGCCCGCAGATCGCCCACATCCGTCGGCTCGTCCCGCTTCTGGGCATCGCCAGCCTGCGCCAACCAGACACCGAGGCCGACGACCTCATCGCATCCTACACGCGCGCCGCCGAGAACCAGGGCGCGGAGGTGGTGGTGGCCACCAACGACAAGGACCTCTTCCAGCTCGTGGGCGACCGCGTGAAGGTCTATTCCACCAACAAGGCGGATTTCGCTTCGCCCAAGGACGCTTTCGCCCTGCTCGGGGCCGATTATGTCCGCGAGAAGTGGGCCGTGGAACCGCGCCAGATCGGCGATGTCCTCTGCCTGGTGGGCGACACCTCGGATAACATCCCCGGCGTAAACGGCCTGGGCCCCAAACGGGCGGCAGCGCTCATCCAGGAATTTGGCAGCGTCACCGCCCTGTTGACGCGGGTGGAGGCAATCCAGAACGAGACCATCCGGGAAAAAGTCGCCAGCGCGCGCGAACAAATCCTGAGCAACCAGGAAATGGTCCGGCTCGACACCCACCTCCCGCTGCCCGCCCCGCTCGCGGAGTTGACGATCCGCCCCCGCTACGCGGAACTCCTCGCCGAGCTTGAGCCGTGGGAATTCAAATCGCTCACCGAAGAAATCCGCCAGGAAGCCGCCGGGAGCGCACACCCCAAACAAGGGGAGCTGTTTTAGTCGCGTTTGCTGGTTGAAAATCAAACCCAGAGACCACCTCGTCCTTCCGGCCAGACTCCATCCTTTGTGAAATCTGTGGGATTACCCTCTTTTGATTCTTTGAAAATCCGCGAAAACCTGTGCACTCTGGTGCAACTTTCTGAATCCCCGCCCATCCATGCCACCGAACATTGTTTATTTTGATCTGGAAACCCAGCGCACCGCCAATGACGCGGGCGGGTGGGACCGCAAGCGGGACATGGGCATGTCCGTGGGGGTCACCTATTCCACCGCCTCCGGGCAATACCAGATTTACTCCGAAAAACGGGTGAACGACCTCGTCAACGAACTGCTGCGGGCCGATCTCGTGGTGGGCTTCAACGTGATCAACTTCGACTACGAAGTGCTCATGGGCTACACGATCCTCGATCTCCCGCACCAGGTCCGCACCCTCGATCTGCTGGTGGAACTGGAGAAAAAACTCGGCCACCGCCTGAGTCTGGATGCCGTGGCCACCGCCACGCTGGGCGTGGGCAAAACGGGCGACGGCCTCGACGCCATCCGCTGGTGGCGCGAAGGCAGGATGCTCGAAATCGCCGAATACTGCTGCTTTGACGTCAAAGTGACCCGGCTCGTCCACGAGTTCGGCCGCGACCACAAACACCTGCTCTACCTCGACCGCTTCCAGCAGAAACGGCAGGTGGAGGTGGATTGGAAATAGAGAACGTCTACGGAAGGGGGATGGCGATGTGCGGCCCCAGGAACTTCGGCGGGGTGTGGAGGAGGTAGAGGTCCATCACCGCCTTGACGCGTGCGAGCGTTTCCCGAATCTGGATGGTCAAACCCTGTTGCAACCCGACATCCGCCGCGCAATAACCGATCGCGTCGATGCCGTAATGGTCGGCGATCAAGAGAGCCCTCTGATCGTGGAAGCGCTGGGAAATGAGGGTGAATTTGTCCAGCCCGAACACCTTCTTTGCGCGAACCACGGAGTCGAGCGTACGGAATCCGGCGCAGTCCAGCGTCATGGCCGCTTCCGGCACGCCCGCCCTCAGGAGCGCCCGGTGCATGCAGGCGGGCTCATCGTAATCCGCGCGGCGGTTGTCCCCGCTCACCAGCACGTGGCGGATTTTCCCGGCCTTGTAGAGCTCCGCGGTGGCAGTGATCCGGTAATCAAAATATAAATTATGGGATCCATCCGGGTGCTTCTCGGTAGTACCTAGCAGAAGACCCACGTCCCGCACGGGGACCTCGGCGATGGTGTCGTAAAGCCGTCCGCGCCCGGTGCCCATGACCAGCCACTGGCACGCCGCAATGGCAACAACCGCCAGCACAAGCAGCAGCAACCCCGCGATGACAAGACGGCGGCGGCGCATGGCGAAGTTCTATTCCGCAGCAGCGATCATCCCGCTCTGGCGGGCGTAGTTAAAGAGGCCGCCGGCGTCGATCACCGGGCGGACGTCCCCCAGCGGCTTGAGCTGGTAGGTGGAGCCGTTGACGGTAAGCGTGTCGTGGTCAAAGTCCAGCGTGGCTTCATCGCCGGTCTGGACGATGTCGCACAGGCGCAGGCCGCTGTCGAACGGGTAAAGCTCGCCCGTCGCCACGCAGTTCCGGAAGAAGATGCGCGCGAAGGATTCCGCCACCACGGCTTGCACTCCCGCCGCGCCCAGCGCGATGGGGGCGTGCTCGCGGGAGGAGCCGCAGCCGAAGTTGCGGCCCGCAATAACGATTTGGTACGGCGTCTTGATCTCGCCTTCCGGCACGAACTTGACCGGATACTGGTCGTCGGGCAGCCCCACGAGGGCGAAGCTGCCGAGCTTCTCGTATTCCTCGGCGATGGTGGGAACCAGGGCGAGGTATTGCGCGGGGATGATCTGGTCCGTGTCAATGTTGTCGCGGACGACAAAAACTTTGCTGGTGATGGTGTGAGCCATAATTTTTGAGAAGAGATTTTGTCCGCAGATTTCGCAGATTTTAAGGAGAAAAACAGGCGGTCTTTAATCTGTGGAAATCTGTGTAATCTGCGGATTTCTCCTTTGGGTTTTTCTGGTTAGCCGATGAATTCGCGCGGGTCGGTGATTTTGCCCGTGAGCGCGCTCGCCGCCACGGTGTAGGGGCTCGCCAGGAAGACCTGGGATTCCTTGTGGCCCATGCGACCGGGGAAGTTGCGGTTGGTGGCGCTGATGCACTTCAAGGGCGCGTTCATGCGGCCGAAGGTATCCACCGGCCCGCCCAGGCAGGCGGCGCAGCCGGGGTTCTCCGTCAGGCGCACCCCGGCGTCGCTGAGGATGTTCCACACAGACTTGCCGTCCCACTGCGTGCTCTTGAGTTCTTCCAGGACGCGCGTGGTGCTCGGCACGCCGAAGGTGTCGATCTTCACGGTCTTGCCGCGCACGATTTCCGCAAAGGCGAGGAAGTCGCTCGTCTTGCCGCCGGTGCAGGAGCCGATGTAGGCGCGGTCGAGCGCGACGTAGCTCATTTCCTTGGCGAGCTTGCGCTGGCCGGGGTCAGGGTGGCACGCCACGGTCGGTTCGAGCGCGGAGAGATCGAACGTCTTGTCGTAAACGAAGCTCTGGTCGGCGTCGATGTCCGCCGGTCGGAACGTGCTCTTGGTGCCGTTCTCGGCGATGCGTTCATTGACGTAGTCGAGCGTCTTTTGGTCGCACGGGAAGATGCCGTTCTTGCCGCCCGCTTCGATGGCCATGTTGGTGATGGTCATGCGGTCGTCCATGGAGAGCGAGGCCACGCCGGGGCCCTCGAACTGCATGGCGCGGTAGGTGGCGCCGTCGAAGCCGATCTCGCCGATCAAATGCAGGATCACGTCCTTGGCCATCACGCCCTTGGGCAGCGCGCCCTCAAAGAGGAAGCGCATGGTCTCCGGGACCTTGATGAGCAGTTTGCCGGTGCCTAGGATGAACCCGGCGTCGGTGTTGCCGATGCCGGTGGCGAACTGGTTGAACGCGCCGCTCTGGCAGGTGTGCGAGTCCGTGCCGAAAAGGATTTCGCCGGGGCGGTTGTGCCCCTTGAGGGCGAGCGAAGCGTGGCAGACGCCGCTGTAGCGCGCGCCATGCTGCCGCTGGCCGTTGCCCTTGGCGGTGTCAAAGCGCCAATGGCCTTTCGGATCGTCGATGACGTCGTAGAAATACTCGATCCCCTGCTCGTTGGCGAACTCGCGCAGGATGTCCACGTTGCGGTTGGACATGGCGTCGGCCGTGAAAATGTAGTGGTCCGGGATGATGACGACCTTCTTGCGATCCCAAATCTTCGCGTTCTGGCCAAATTCGCGTTTGAAAACGCCGATGGTGCCGGGGCCGCAGACATCGTGCGTCATGAGGACGTCCACGTTGACCCAGACGTTGTCTCCGGGGCGCACGTGCGTCTTGCCGCTGGCACGGGCAAGGATTTTTTCGGTCAAAGTCATAGGAAATCAGCCTATGACAGCCCCGCAGACGAGGCAATCGGAATTTGCGGGGAATGACGGGATGCAATATCTCCCTCGTAAATAAAAAAACCGCTGAGGCGCTTGGCCCCAGCGGTTTTTGAAGGATCAGGGAATGTGCCTTTTTACAGCAATCCCGCGATGAATTGCTCCAGCTTGATGATGTCCACGGCGAATTTGCGGATCCCCTCGGCGGTTTTCTCGGTGGCCATGGCGTCGTCGTTGAGCAGGTAGCGGAACGTCTTCTCGTCGAGCGAGATTTTGGCAATATCGCTGGCCTTGGCTGCCTCGGGATCGAGCTTGCGGGTGAGCGGCTCGGTGGAGGCGGCGAGCTTGGCGAGCAGTTCCGGGCTGATGGTGAGCAGGTCGCACCCGGCCAGTTCGGTGATTTCGCCGGTGTTGCGGAAGCTCGCGCCCATGACCTCGGTCCGGTAGCCGAACTTCTTGTAGTAGTTGTAGATGGTGGTGACGGACTGCACACCGGGGTCTTCCGCGCCCGCGTAGTCGCGCTTGTTGGCGGCCTTGAACCAGTCGTAAATGCGCCCCACAAAAGGCGAGATGAGCTGCACGCCCGCCTCGGCGCACGCGATGGCCTGCGTGAGCGAGAAGAGCAGCGTCAGGTTGCACCGGATGCCCTCTTTTTCGAGCACTTCGGCGGCTTTGATGCCTTCCCAAGTCGATGCGATCTTGATGAGCACGCGGCTGCGGGAGATGCCGGCGGCTTCGTAGAGCGCGATCAACTGGCGTGCCTTGGCGATGGTGCCTGCCGTGTCAAAGGAGAGGCGCGCATCGGTCTCCGTGGAAACGCGACCGGGGACGATGCTGAGGATTTCCAGGCCGAACGCGACGAGCACGTGGTCCATGATGTCCTCCACCTGAGCCGTCCCGGTGAGGCCGGAGGCTTTGCGGTCAGCGAGGACCTTGTCCAAAATGTAGCGGTATTCCGGTTTCTGGGAAGCCTGGCAGATCAAGCTCGGGTTGGTGGTGGCGTCTAGGGGGTGGAACTGCCGCATTGACTCGAAATCACCCGTGTCGGCGACGACTTTTGTGAAGGTTTTGAGTTGGTCAAGCTGGCTCGGATTGGTGGTGGATTCGCTCATAAACGGGATATTCGAAATGTGTGCGCTGTTGCTTACGTTTTTTGGAACGCGCGGGCAAGTTTGTTTGGCACTAAATCTTCTCTTCCACCACGGGATTGGTGAGTGCGCCGATGCCGTCGATCTCCACAGTCACCGTATCGCCCGGCTGGAGGTAGAGGCGTGGGCGGCGGGCCATGCCAACGCCGTGCGGGGTGCCGGTAAGGATCACCGTGCCGGGAAGCAGCGTCGTGCTGCCGCTGAGAAACTCGATCAAGGCCGGCACGTCGAAGATCATGTCATCGGTGTTCCAGTCCTGCACCGTCTGCCCGTTGAGGATGGTGCGGATGCCGAGCGTGTTGGGGTTCGGGATTTCGTCTGCCGTCACCAGGCACGGGCCAAGTGGGGCGAACGTGTCGAACGTCTTGCCGCGGCACCACTGGCCGCCGCCCTTGCGCACCTGCCAGTCGCGCGCACTCACGTCATTGGCGCAGGTGTAGCCGAGCACGTAATCAAGCGCCTGCGAGCGGCTGACGTTCTTGCAGCGCTTGCCGATCACCACAGCCAGTTCGCACTCGTAATCCACCTCGTCGCTGCGGAGATGGCGCGGGAGAATAATGGGATCGCCCGGATTCTGAACCGTGTTGGGGCCTTTAAAAAAGAGCACCGGGTATTCCGGGGGCTGGCCCTTGGTTTCCTCCGCGTGGCGCCGGTAGTTGAGGCCGATGCACAGCAGGGCGGCGGGCGCGAGGGGCGCGAGAAGCTTTGCCACGTCCGCGGGTTTGCCAGTCGGCTCGATGCGCTCGAAAACATCCCCCGCGAGTTGTTCCAAGGCTCCCTCCGCATGCTGCACTGCATAGTGGACTGCACCGGCTGGATCGTGGTAGCGGAATATCTTCACGGGGGGCTTGAGCTAGCGGTTTTGCACCGTCGGCAACTGAATGGCAGGGACGAGCTTTTTGATGAAATCCTGCAACATGGCATCCGTCTGCGCTTCCGTGCGTCCCCTTTTGTCGATGCTTTGGGTGATCTGGCTCGCCACGGTGACGTAAGCCCAAGGCTGATTGTAGCCCTTCAGAAGCCGGTCGCGCATGTCGTAAAAGTAACGGGTGGTGTGGTCGTGCGTGGTTTCCGAGCATCCGACGAACCAGTAGTACATGAGGCTGTGCTCGACGACCTGCCTGCCATCGGTAAAATTGACAGGCTTGCCCTCGGACGAATAGACGGGCCGCAAGTTGTGCAGCCGTTTGGTCGTCAGCGGGAGAGGTTTCATCAGGAGCTTGACCGAGCGGGTATCGACAATGTTGTAACCTTGCGCCGGAAGGCAGCGTTCAGGTCGGTGGATGCTGCTGCCCATGTCTTCACCGGCCAGGACGATGGAGACGTGAATGGAATCACCGTGGCTGCTGGCGTATTCCTTGCGGGCGAAACGGGTTTCGCTTCCCAGGATATCCCGTTCTTTCTGACTGATGGCGAGATCCACCCCCCTCCACTCATACCAATCTCCGACATACTGCGGCAGCACCGGGGTTTGCGCGCTGTCCGGCACGGTTTTGTCGTGGCTCATGAGAATGCCCGGGGGCGGACACTTCGGACTTTTTGGCAGCAGAAAGAGAGCGCTCAACCCCAGCAACAGGAACGCCAGCAAAAATAAAAGACGCTTTGATACGCTAGTAATCATAAGAGACCGGTTTCTTTTCCATCGCCTTCGCGGTGGCCTCCGCTTTCACCGCCAGCTTGCGGTAATCAAGGTTTACGATCCTGGCAAAAAAGAGCATGGCGGCAATGGCGATGGGGAAGAACAAATACCCCGAGTATTCGTGGTATATCCCCGCCGCCTTCTGCGGATCGTAAAACCTGGCCACCAGCACGATGGTGAAAATGCGGCCGATGTTGCCGACGATGGCAAAAACAATCGAACAGCAAAAAATAATCAACTTCTTCCAAAACCGGTCCTGCGTGAGGTGCACATAGGCGGCGGTGAGCATCGTCATGGCCGTGATGGAGCGAATGCCGCTACAGCCTTCGGCGATTTCAAAGTGGAACGAACCGTCCGTGGGCGTCAGCGTCGTGCCATTGTCCAAAAGGCCAATATGCAACAAGTGCGCAAGCGCGGCGACCACGCCGGTGATGATGAACTGCAGACTGTTGGTCGCTTGTTCCAATGCGGCCACGGGAATCATGAAGACCAAAAAAGCGCACGGAAACAGGATGACACGGGCAGTCGCCGTTCCCCATACAAATTGCGTGCTGCCGAAGATCAGAAAGGGGACGCTCGCAAGCGCCATGCGCGGGTTCAAGCAGCGGACGGAACAGACAAAGATGAGAATCCCAACCGCCAGCGTAAGAAGTCCCGCCAGTGAGGCGCTCTTCGACACGTTTTTTAAACGTTCCCTGTGATGAAAAATCAATCCGAGCGTTATAAAAAGCACCAACCGGCCATGCGCTTGGGGGCCGTCCGGTTGCCACGCATCCCATGCCCAACGCGCGGTGGAAATAGCCCCGTAATTAAACGGGTGGAAGAACCCAAAGAAATAAACCAGAGTGGCGACGATGCCAAAAATGCTCAGGCCACCCAACGGATTTTGTCGAAACCATTTCCAGAAGGAGGGCAGCAACGCAAGAAGTGCCAAGAGGATTTTCCAAGTCCAGATGACGGAAAAGATAAGGTCTTCCAGCAAGGTGGGGTGCGCGGGGGAACCCACAGAAGAAACCGGTTTTTCTTCGGGCGCGCCTGCGGTATTGTTGGTCGGGAGATTCTCGGCCATAAAGAGCGACTATTATCCCAGAACGGTCATCATGCAAACCCCTAAAATTCCAAAGAAGACATTTGAAACCTGCCCGGTTCTGGGAATCCCTCTGGCCGTGACCGATTACGCCGCCGCCGTGACCCTCACCCGGTCGTGGGCGGAGGAACCCATCGCGCGCGCGGTGGCGGCGGCCAACACACATGTCGTCGCCCTCGGGCGGCACGACAGGGAGTTTGGCGAGACGCTCTCCCGGTTTGACTTGATCGTTCCCGACGGGATGCCGCTGGTCTGGGCGATGAACCGCCGCAGCGCGGGGCTCCGTGACCGGGTCTATGGCCCGACGCTGATGCTGCACGCGCTGGAGCAGCCGGGCATGCCCCATTTTTTACTCGGAGGCTCGGAAGCCCTCTTGGAATCCCTCACCGCAAAACTCCGGGAACGCTTTCCCGGCATTGTCATCGCGGGGAGCTACTCGCCGCCGTTCGGGGAGTGGCCGCAGGAGGAAAACGAGCGGATATTTCAAAAGATCGCCGACTCCGGGGCGCGCTACATCTGGGTGGGACTCGGCTGCCCCAAGCAGGAACGGTGGATCGCCCGCCACAAGGCGCAGTTGCCGCCGGGGGTGTACTTTGCCATCGGCGCAGCCTTCGCGTTTCACGCGGGGATGGTCAGCCAGGCTCCGGCCTGGATGCAGAGGCGGGGCTTGGAGTGGATCTACCGCTTCGCCGCCGAACCCCGGCGCCTCTGGAAACGCTACGTGGTCTATAACACCCTGTTTCTGTGGTATTATCTCACGGACGCCCTGCGCCTGGGGCGGCGGTAGGCTGCCAGAGCGCTCTCCCCCACTTTTTCTGCCGAGCTTTAGTCGGCATTCCCGTTTTGCCACCGGCTTCAGTCGGTGGTTGCAACATCCGGGAAGCTCGTGAGCCGGCTTCAGCCGGGCTTCTCTTTTAAGCAGGAAAAGCCCGGCTGAAGTCGGCTGGGGAACAGGTTGCATGCAGTCCACCAGCTAAAGCTGGTGGCAAAGAAAAATTGCTGGCTGAAGCCCAGCATTCCCCGAGTTTTTAGACAGCTTCTTAGCTCCATTCCCGGAAGGCCCCCACTGTTCCTTTGCGGTTTGGGGCTTTTTGGGCGAGTTTAGCAGCGTGTCCTTTCTCTCGACGACGATTCTGCTTTTTCTGGTCATCGACCCGATCGGGAACATCCCCATTTTTCTGGCGAGCTTGCGTCACGTTCCCGAGGAACGCCGACTGGCCGTTACCCTGCGCGAATGTTTCCTGGGGTTCGCCATCCTCGTGCTCTTCATGCTCTTTGGGCAGGTGTTCCTCGGCATGTTGCACCTCTCGGAAACCTCGCTGGGGATCACCGGGGGGATCATTCTTTTTCTGATCGCGCTCCGCATGATCTTCCCCACTTCCGATCATCTCTTTGGCGAGACGGGTTCAGCCGAGCCGCTTTTGTTCCCGCTGGCCGTGCCCACCATTGCGGGCCCCTCGGCGCTGGCCACGGTGCTCCTGCTGACTTCGCGAAATCCGGGCGGATTCTGGACGGTCTTCGCCGCAGTGGCCGTGGCGATGACCCTCTGCACGCTCATCCTGATCTCCGCAGGCGCCCTCGCGAAGCTGGTGGGCCGTCGCGTGATCACGGCTTCGGAGAGGCTCATGGGGTTGATCCTCACTGCGGTGGCCGTGGAAATGTTCCTCCAGGGCGTGCGAACCTTTGTGCTTTCCCTGCGCTAGCCTTTCCTCCTCGGGCGCTGCCAGGATTCGCTGCGCGCGTGCGAGTGCGATCCGGTGTGCAGGCGCAGCAGGCAGAGCGAGCGGTCGAGCAACTCTAGAGGGGCTCCGGCGTGCACGATGCAGCCGTTTTCCGCAAAGCCCGTTTCCACCTCGGTATCCAGAATCAGCTCCCAATGCACGTCCTCGCGTCCCGGCAGGGTGAAGCTGACGGGCTCGAAATGGGCGTTGAGGAGCAGCAAAAACGTGTCATCGCGGATCGGTTCGCCGTGGGCGTCGCGCACGTCCATCGTATCGCCGCTCAGGAGCATTGCCAGGCAGCGCACGTAGCTAAAGCGCCATTCTTCATCGGTCATTTCCCGGCCCGCCGGGGTGAACCACATGATGTCCTTGATCTCCGAGCCGCGAATCTTGCGGCCTTGGAAGAACTTCGGTCGGCGGAAGATCGGGTGCTTGCGCCGCAGATGGATGAGGCGGGAGGTGAACTCGAGGAGGCGGTTGGAAGCGGCGTCGCGTTTCCAGGAAAGCCAGCTCAGTTCGTTGTCCTGGCAGTAGGCGTTGTTGTTGCCGTTCTGAGTGCGTCCAAATTCGTCCCCGGCGGTGAGCATCGGGACGCCCTGGCTGAGGAAAAGCATGGCCAGAAAATTCCGCCGCTGACGGCCGCGCAGGGCGTTGATGACTGGGTCGTTGCTTGGCCCTTCCACCCCGCAGTTCCACGAGCAGTTGTGGCTGTCGCCGTCCCGGTTCTCCTCGCCATTGGCAAGGTTGTGCTTCTCGTTGTAGCTGACGAGGTCGCTGAGGGTGAATCCATCGTGGGAGGTGACGAAGTTGATGCTGGCGTAGGGCCGCTTGCCGGTGGACTGGTAGAGGTCCGGGCTGCCAGCGAGACGGTGGGCGATCTCCCGGGCGTGCCCCTCGTCGCCCTTCCAATATCGGCGCACGGCGTCGCGGTATTTGCCGTTCCATTCGGCCCAGAGCACGGGGAAATTGCCCACCTGGTAACCGCCTTCGCCCACATCCCACGGCTCGGCGATGAGCTTTACCTGGGAGAGGATCGGGTCCTGGTGGATGATGTCAAAGAAGCCGGAGAGCTTGCTCACCGCATGGATTTCGCGGGCGAGCGTGGAAGCGAGGTCGAAGCGGAAGCCGTCCACATGCATCTCCGTGACCCAGTAACGCAGCGAGTCCATGATGAGCTGGAGCACGCGCGGGTGCATCACATTGAGGGTGTTGCCGCACCCGGTGTAGTCCATGTAGTAGCGCGCGTTGTCGGGAACGAGCCGGTAGTAGGAGACGTTGTCGATGCCGCGGAAACAGAGCGTGGGCCCCATCTGGTTGCCCTCGGCAGTGTGGTTGTAAACGACATCCAGAATCACCTCGATGCCCGCCGCATGCAGGGCTTTGACCATCGCCTTGAATTCCGTGACCTGTTCGCCGTTGATGCCGCTCGCGGCATACTTCACCTCGGGAGCAAAATAACCGATGGTGTTGTAACCCCAATAGTTTGAGAGACCCCGGTCGCAGAGCACCTGGTCGTCCACGTGCTGATGGACGGGAAGCAATTCAAGCGCGGTGACGCCGAGTTTTTTGAAATAGTCGATGGCCACCGGGCTGCCGAGCCCGGCGTAGGTGCCCCGGAACTCCTTGGGCAACGCTTCGCAGAGTTTGGAGAACCCCTTGACGTGGACCTCGTAAATAACGGACTCGTGCAACGGCGTGCGGGGCGGCTTGTCCCCCTCCCAGTCAAACGCTGTATCCACCACCACCGACTTCGGCACTCCCCAGGCGTCGTCCCGGTAGTCCCGCGAAAGGTCCGCCTCCGGCGCGTGGAAATCATACCCGAGCATTTCATTGCCCCAGTTAACCTGCCCGGCGATGGCCTTGGCATAAGGGTCGATGAGCAGCTTGGAGGAGTTGAAGCGCCCCCCATTGGCCGGTTCGTACAGGCCATAGACGCGGTAGCCGTAAAGCTGGCCGGGCCGGATTTCCGGCAGGAAGACGTGCCAGACCTGGTCCGTCTGTTCAATCATGCGCACGCGGATTTGCTCGTGCACCGCCTCCGGGCTGTCAAAGAGGCAGAGATCGACCCCGGTGGCGTTTTCGGAATAGAGGGCAAAATTCACGCCGTTGCCGCGCCACGTGGCACCCAGCGGATAAGGTTCACCAACCCATACTTTCAGTGGAGTCATTTTCGAGAGATGTGAGAGTTAGCGTCTGCCAAAAGAAATTTCCAGATAAAGAAGGCGGCGCCACGGGGCGGCGCGCAAGGCGCAAGCGCAGCGGCTGTATTTGACCATACCGCCCAAGCTTGCAACGCCGCGCGACTCCCCGTGCCGCCCCTCTCTTTGCGGAAAGAGTTTTTGGCAGCCGCTCTAATCCTCAAAACGCGGTAATTGGCAGCGCAAACAGCGGATGGGATGAGAATGGGCATGATGCGGGTAATGGGTTGGCGGGGGAACTGTCCCCTAATGTGCGCCGGGATTCGCGCCCGCTCAATACGGAAGTTGCTTTGGAGCGCCGGAAAAATGGGCCGCTTGGGAGAGGTTGACAACGGACCGCCAACTCCTAACCTAATCCTTGCCAACGCGGAAACACCCCCCCCGGAAAAATGATGTCTCCCCAGCAACCCGTCACGCAGGCGTTTCAGCAGCAAACGCCTCCCTCCCCCGTTTCGCGCCCGTTCGACCTCGCGACGCTCCTCCTCGCCCTTGGCTTTGGCTGCTTGTTCTGGCTCCATTTTTTCGACTGGGGCCGTGTTGTCCTGAGCTTTGAGGATTGGCCCAATCAGGCTTACTACCTGAATATTTCGCGCCTCGCCGTGGCCCACGGGCAGGCGCCCTGGATTGCCAACTGGTCGGCGCATGGAACGGACAAATTCCTCTCGGTGCCTGAAATCTTGATGGGGCCGCAGATTCTCTTTCTTCCCTGGCTGTCCAACGGCTGGTTTGTCACCCTGGATGTTTGTTTGCTTTACGGTCTGGGGGTCTGGGGATGGAGGGCGGTGAAAAAGCAGCACAGTTGGTCCCCCGAGGCGTTTCTGCTCGCCATCGTCGCCACCTCCTTCAACGGGTTTGTGGTTTCCCATCTGGCCGCCGGGCATTTGATGTGGAGCGGCTGTTTCCTGGCACCGTGGCTTCTTTTGAGCCTTCAGAAGATGCTGGTTTCAGAGGACGCGTTTTGCTGGTTGCCAGTCTCTTTTTTGCTGTTTGCCCTGTTCTTGCTGGGGGCGTTTCACATGGCCATCTGGTGGATATTCTTCATCGGCCTGGCTGCCTTGGCGCGGCCCAGAGCCCTCGTGCCCGCGTTTTTTGCGATTGCCGGGGGCTGCGCGATGGCGTGCTGCCGCATCCTGCCGGCCATGGTCTTCATGGGCGAGAAGTTCCAGTTCCTTACGGGCTACCCGAGCCTGCGCATCCTGCTCAAGAGCTTTACGGAAATCCAAGGCTACACTCCGGGCGTCCAGCAGACGATCACCGTCGTTACGGCGGACATGCTGGGATGGTGGGAATTTGACCATTACACCGGGTGGCCGCTCCTCCTCTTTATCGTCCTTTTTGCGTCCGTCGCGGTTTGCCTTTGGCACAAGCAAGCCCCGGCCCTTGGGCCCCTTGCGGCGGCAAGCCTCGGGATGGCATTCTTGTCCTACGGCACCGTCTATTCTGTTTTCTACTCCCTGCCGCTTCCCTTGTTTCATTCGGAGCGCGTCGCCACCCGGTTTATCGCGGTGAGCTTCGTCGGCCTCCTGTTCGTTGCCTTGCGCGGGCTGGAAAGCCAGCAGGCGAGTAAAGCGCGACCGCTGGCGCGGTTGTTTGTCGGCCTGGTGCTGGCGTTTGCCCTTCACGATGCCTGGGCGGGCGCCCAACCCTGGCTGCTTGCCAGGCTGGAACCAGCCCACGCGTTTTCATGGTATTTTCCGGAACTTGAGAAGCTTGCTCCGGCCATCGTCGCCAAAGACCATCAAACCACCTATCAGGCCGTCGTCCTCGGGTCGTTCACGCTTTCTCTTCTCGCGCTCCTGCCGCTCACCGCCCTTTCCTTTTCCCCGGAAATGCGGCGAAGGCTGGAAGCCTGGTTGACTTCCGTGCGGGGAGCTTTCCCCAAAACGCGCCCTGGTCGCAGTTTCGGAAGTTAAGGTTACGCCACGGTGGGCTCGGTTGCTGTCAGAACCTGAAGCGCTTTTTTACTGTTGCTGACCCGCAGGATGAGCAGCCCCTTTTTGGAGCTGGGGCTGGTGGCAAGGTAGGCGTATTCGATGTTGATCTTATGCTCGGCAAGCTTCTTGGCGACCTTGGAAAGGCTGCCGGGCTTGTTGTTGTTATCGACCATGATTACGTCATTTTCCACCACGAGAAGGCCGCGTTCGCCGAAAAGGTGGAGCGCTTTTTGCGTGTTGCTCACGACCATCCGGATGACGGCATGGTCCACCGTGTCCGAGATCGTCAGCGCGTAGATGTTGATGTTGGCCTTGGCAAGCTCATCGCAGACTTCCGCAAGCGTTCCGGGTTTGTTGGCGATGAAAACAGCGAGTTGGGGAACGATGTCCATGGTAAAAAGGTGTCGCTTGGGTTGAAGGTTGGGAACAGGCCCATTGTGGAATGTAACCGGCCTTTACTCAATGAGGATTTTTTGGGGCGGTCCGCATCCTCGTGCGGGGCGCGCGGGATTACACCGGTAGATCGTTCGCGTCAGTCACCACGCCACAGTAGTCGCGATCCATGAAACGCCCGCTGACGCCAAAGGCCGTGCATTCATCCAACGGGGCCGATTTATGGATAGTGAACTCGTGGATTTCCCGCTCGTGCAGTGCCTTGGCAAGGTGTTGCTGGATCATCTTGCGATAGAATCTGGCGTACGTGGGGCGGGTCAGATACGCCTTGTTCCAGCCGCAAAGGAACATGGAAAGCTTGTATTTATTTGTCGCGAGATAGGAATAGACCGCCTCGGTCAGTTGAGGAAACATCGGGTTATAGAAATCGTCCAGGATGAGCACGCCATCCGGACTCAACAGCGTTTCACCGAGGGCGATGTCGTTCATCACCGCTTCCCCCGTGTGGTCGCCGTCAATATGCACCCAGCGGCAGGCATGCCGGAACCCCGTAAGGTCGCTATCCTGCAAATCATGCGAGTGCTTTTTGAGAAAACAGGCCCGGTGCCCCAGGAAGGGGTCAAGATTGCTCCGCGCTTCATCCATATACTCGATGTCCACCAAGAGAAACTTCTCGTCATTGCGCAAATGAAGAGAGGACATCAACGCGGAGCGCCCCTTGAAAACGCCGATCTCCATCATGTGGCCCTTGATCGACTGGGTCGTTTGGAATTCCAGCAGCGCATCCCACAGCGCGGCGCTGTCATCGTAAAAATAGCCTTGGAATTTGGATTGGACCTTTTTGAAAGCGCTTAATTGGGACATGCTTAACGACGAAAATGCATGATGCAGAATGTTAAATCAATACAATAAGCGCCCCTACTTGACTGCGGGCGCGACAATGAGTGCATTGCTCACCGGCTTCCACTCGGGACGCGAGGTGGGGACGGGGTCGGCGGCGACCCAAAGCGCTGTGGAACTCCCGCCGTCGAGGTTGAGGGCCCGCTCGATTTTCAAGCCGGGCAGCAGGTCCGGCGTGGCCAGAATCTGACCCAGCTCGGACAGGCTGACGGGGGAGGTGGTCAGGAGGGCCGCAACGCCCTCCGCATCCGCCAGCAGCACCGTCCGTTCGGCGCGGCGACCGGCGTTCAATCCCGCCACGAACCTCCCCTTGTCCACCAGGAACGGCCCGGCTTGCAATGCCTCCCGCACGCCCGTCTCGCCCTTAAACTCGGCTGCCCGCAACAGGCTAGCCCCTCTCGAGGTCACCACCAGCACCCCGCTCAATATCTTCGCCGTCTCAAACGCGTGTATCTTTTCACCCCCGCTCATGACCAACCCGAGCGGGACGCCGCCGGGCTTGAAATAGCCGCCGTTGACCCCGGCCACCCCCCCGTTCTTGCGCGCCGCGTCTGCCACCGTAGTGCCGGAAGCCAGCCCAACCACCCGCAAGGTGCACCGGCTGCGGTCAAATTTAACCAGTTGCATTTCCAGCGTTTGCTCACCGCAGCGGACACTCAACACGCGGTGCGTCACCGCCGGGGAACGCGAGGGCCGCTGCTCGGAGGATTCCATCTGCCAGGCGCCTTGAGCGCGCAGAGGCGCAAGCGGAAGGGCGATCAGAAGCAGCGCGACGGAAAAAAGCATTCGCATGGGCACGTGAAAAAATGGCGAAAGCCCCCCTACCCTTCCTTCCCGACGACAAACGGTGCGCGGTAGTCGCGCGAGAGGAGTTCGTTGGCGCGCTCAAACCCTTCTCCGCCGGTGAACCGTTGTTGCGCATTGCTCCATTCCAGCCAGGCCCCCAGCGTGAGCGGGGTGCGCTTGAGATCAACCGCATTGGCGTCCAGATGTGTGAGTATCTTTGCAAAGGCTTCGCCCGCTTCCCGGTGCCCGCCGAGTTTCTCATTGATGGCATCAGGAGAAGCGCTGGCACCCACCCGGTGGGAGAGGTTGGCCAGGTGGACGAGGCCGTTGGAGATGGCCCCCTCGCGGATGGGGGCGTAAAGTTCCTGCGGGCGGTGCGAGCGGACGGCGTCGATGAAGTTGGGCATGTGCCTGCCCCCTCCATCCCCCGAGAACTTCCGCAATTTATTTCCCTGGGCGTCGTAGATAAACCCGCCGCTGTCTCCCGCGACGAACGAGCCGTTTTCGCATTCGACGACCACGCCCACGCGAAGGCCGCGAAAAGCGTCCGACTCTCCATACTGCTGGCTCTTCGGCAGACCGCGCACTTCAAAGAGGATCGGCGCGGTGGGGTAGTCGAAAAAAACGAGCTGGGTATTGGGCGTCTGGCCGTCGTCGCTGTATCCAAGGCGTCCGCCCATACTCAAAACACGCGCGGGCATCTCTTTTTCCCCCAGCGCCCAGCGTGCGATGTCGAGTTCATGCGGCCCTTGGTTGCCAATCTCCCCGTTGCCGGTGGCCCAGTCCCAATGCCAGTCATAATGCAGGCGCGTGCGCATCAGCGGAGACATCGGGGACGGCCCACACCACAGATTGTAATCCACGCTGGCGGGGATGGGCTGGGGGCCGGTGACTTTGCCGATGGAAGGCCGCAGCCGGTAACAAATTCCGCGAACGAGCTTTATTTTTCCCAGGTTGCCCTGCCGGATGAACTCGAAACCGTCCAGGTGGCCTTGGTCGGAGCGCTTTTGCATGCCCGCCTGAACCACGCGTCCGTATTTGTCAGCCATTTTCGCGATCTGGGCGCTCTCAAAAAGATTGTGGGAGACGGGTTTTTCAACATAGACATCCTTGCCGGCCTGGCACGCCCAGAGAGTTTGGAGGGTGTGCTGATGGTTGGGGGTGGCGATGATCACCGCGTCGAGGTCTCGCATTTCCAGCATCCGCCGGAAATCGGCATGTGCGGCGACTTTGACGCCCTCCTTGTCGAGTTCTGCCACCCGGCCCGCGAGTATCTCCTTGTCCACGTCGCAAAGCGCCACGAGGCGAACGCCGGGGATTTTGCGCAGTTGCCCTACATGGCTCCATCCTTTATTGCGAATGCCCGCCACGCCTACGCGGATGTCACCGGCGAGCCCCGCCCAAACGGGGCCACAAACCCAGGCAGCACCGGCGGCGGCAGTCAACTTGAGAAAAGAACGGCGGCTGAGGGAGGACATGGGATGATTATGAAGCATTCCGAAGCCCGCAGCTCAAATCATTTTAATCTTTATATTTCCGCAACTTTCGTTCAAAATGTGGGTAATAGCGTAATAAAACATGAAAACCCTCCTCCCCGTTTGTTTCCTCCTCGCCTTCGCCTCCCTCGCCGCGTTTGCCGCCGCGCCGGATCCGTCTGAACCCGCCCCCAACACCCTGACCGCGCAGGAAAAGGCCGAAGGCTGGCGGCTGCTCTGGGATGGCAAAACCACCGACGGCTGGCGCAGCGCCAGGCGCGAGCAATTCCCCGCCAGCGGCTGGGAGATCAAAGACGGCATCATCACCGTGCTCAAAGGCAGTGGCGCGGAATCAACCCGTGGCGGCGACATCATCACCCGCGAACAATATTCCGACTTCGACCTGCAGGTGGACTTCAAAATCACCCCCGGCGCCAACAGCGGCATCAAAATTTTCGTCCAGACGAACATTGGCCCCATCACCAAGTCCGGCGAGAAAGCGGCGGTCGGCTCCGCCATCGGCCTGGAATACCAGATCCTCGACGATGTGCTGCATCCCGACGCCAAACTGGGTCGCAACGGCAACCGCACGATGGCTTCCCTTTACGACCTCATCCCCGCTGCCACGACCAAAAAACCGAACCCCATCGGCCAGTGGAACCACGCGCGCATCCTCTCCAAGGGGCAGCATATAGAATTCTGGCTCAATGGCGAGAAGGTGGTGGAATTTGAGCGTGGCGACAAGGCGTTCCGCGAGGCGGTGGCTGCCAGCAAATACAAGAACATCGAGGGATTCGGTGAATGGCCCCAAGGCCACATCCTGCTGCAAGACCACGGCAACACGGTCTCCTTCCGCAACGTCAAGATTCGCACCTTCCCGGCCGCGAAATAAACAAGCAAACCCATCCCCCATGAAAACACACCTCCTCTCCTACACCGCCCTCGCGTTGATGATCGCTGCGAGCCCCGCCCAACAAACCACGCAAACCCCGGCGGAAAAACTCGGCTGGAAGTTGGCCGTCCACTCCTACACTTTCAAACAATTCCCGATCTTTGATGCCATCGACAAAACATCGTCCCTGGGAATCCCCTATATGAGCATCTCAGGCAGTGTGAACCTCGACAGCGCACCAAAGGCAAGCACCATGTCGGTCGGCGACAAAGACTTGAACGCCATCACTGAAAAGCTCAAAGCCCGGGGCATCCACGACAAATTCGTGAACATGGGGGTGGTCCAACTGCCCGCAGATGAAACCCAAAGCCGCAAAGTCTTCGAGTTCGCCAAAAAGATGGGCATCGAGATTCTCGTCGCGGAACCCGCTGAAACGGCCATGGATACCGTGGAAAAGCTTTGCAAGGAGTATAACATCAAGGTGGCCATCCACAACCACCCCAAACCCTCCCATTATTGGAATCCGGACACCGTGCTTGCCGCCATCAAGGGGCGCAGCCCGCTGATCGGCGCATGCGCCGACACCGGACACTGGGTGCGCTCCGGGCTTGATCCGCTTGAGTGCCTCAAAAAACTTCAGGGCCACATCCTCTGCCTCCATTTTAAAGACCTCTCGGAAAAGAGCCCAAAAGCACACGATGTGCCGTGGGGCACCGGCATCTCCAACGCCAAAGGGATGATGCAGGAACTCAAGACCCAAGGCTTCAAAGGCGCCTTCTGTGTGGAATACGAATACCACTGGGAGAACTCCTCGCCGGAAATCGCCGAGTGCGCCAAATTCTTCGACGCCACCTGCAAGGAACTCGCTGGCGCACCATAGGCGCTTCCAAGGCAACTCTTCTCGTTCAAAAAAGAAGGCCCCTCCGGCGGGGATTCCGCCAAAGGGGCCGTGTTACCCCGCAGATGCCGTTAAGGGGCATTTCCCGTTCCCTAGAGGAAACGGTGGTGACCGGAGACGGGGCGCAGACTACCAGTTTAAGGCTTGTCTTTGGTACCGCCGCCTTGGCCTCCTAGTTTGAATCAATATCGGCCCGGGAGTTGCCACCTGTATCTCGAACACCGCAGGGTAAATTAGTGGAGCTTTTGAACGACTCCGAAAGGATAAGAAAGATCACTCGCGAAAACTGACGGCCAGTTCCGCCTTGAGGAGCGCTTTCAGCCTGGCATGGGCCTCGGCGACCTCGTCTGCCGTCAGTGTCCTCTCACTGGAGCGATATGTCAACGCGTATGCGAGGGATTTTTGATCCACCGGGATTCGCTGACCCGTCGGGTCGGTGAAAACGTCGAAAAGCTCCACATCCACCAGCAGCGGCTCGTTGGCGCTCCGCAAAACGGCTTCGATTTTCCCGTGCGCAACGTCCGCCGCCGCCACCATCGCGATGTCGCGGGTGACCGCCGGGAATTTGGGCAATTCCACGAACCGGCCCATGGCGGGCGCGGCCTCGAACAGATCGAGATCGATCTCCGCCACCAGCACGGGCGCGGTGGCATCGAGATCGCGTGCGCGCGCCGGGGTGAGTTGTCCCGCCAAACCCACCACCGTCTCGCCGCGCCGGAGTTCCACCGCCAGCGCAAGCGCAGGATGCGAAGTCGGTTCGAAGGTCACACCGTCGAGATTCATCGCCGCGAGAGCGCCCTTGAGGTCGAAGAAATCCGCCACGCGCGGCTTGGCATCGCGCCACGAGGCCGGGGCGGCGGCGCCGCTCAGGAGCAGCGCGAGTGCGGTGCGCTCCTCGCGTCCGTCCGCGCGGAAGATGCGGCCCACTTCAAAGAGCCGCAGATCGCGCACGCCGGCGCGGAGGTTGCGGGAGAGGGATTCGAGCAAGCCGGGGAGCAGGCTGGGACGCAGGATAATCTGGTCTTCCACCAGTGGATTGCGCACACGCAGCACGCCCTCCACGGGGAACGCGGCAAGCGCCTTCTCGGAAATGAGCGTGAGGCTGCGGGCTTCGTGAAAGCCGAGGCCGGGGGCGGACAACGCGCGGCGCAGGCGCATCGCCTGGTCGTGGCGCTTGTCGGCAAGCGTGCTGGCCGTGTAGCGGGTCTGCTCGCGGGCGGGCACGGCTTCGATGCCGATGACGCGGGCGATTTCCTCGATCAAATCCATCTCGCGCGTGAGATCAGCGCGGAAGGACGGGGCGCGCCAGCCATCTGCGAGCTTCTCCAGGCCGAAGCCGGTGAGGATGCGGTCCACGGTTTCGGCGGGAACTTCAGCGCCGAGCACCGCATGGCAACGTTCCAGACGGAAGGGGACGGCGTGTTCAAACCGGGGCGCCTCCCCGGCGGCCACGGTGGGACCGGCAACGGGCTCGGTTTGCGTGACCATGCCGCATGCGGATTCGTGACAACCGCACGCCACTTCCAAAATCAACTGCGTGGCGCGCGCCGAGGCGGGCAACACGCCCGCCGGGTCGATGCCGCGTTCGTAGCGGTAGCTGGCGTCGCTGGAGAGCCCGAGCTCGCGCGAGGTGCGGCGGATGCCCGCCGGGGCGAAGTAGGCGCTTTCCAAAAGGATGTCGGTGGTGGCCTCCGTCACGCCGCTTTCCTCGCCGCCCATGACGCCGCCGATGGCGAGCGCGCGCGCGTGGTCGGCGATGAGGAGATGACGCGGGGTGAGCGTGTACGTTTTGCCGTCGAGCGCCAGGAACGCCTCGCCCTCGGCGGCCAGGCGCACGCGGATGCCGCCGCTGAGCTTGGCCAGGTCAAACGCGTGGAGCGGCTGGCCGAGTTCCATCATGACGTAGTTGGTCACATCGACGATGTTGTTGATGGAGCGGATGCCGACGGCTTCGAGCTTGCCGCGCAGCCACGCGGGGCTGGGGCCGACTTTCACGCCGCGAATAATCCGCGCCGAGTACAGCGGGCAGGCTTCGGGCGCTTCGAGGGTGATTTCCGAAGCGGCGGCGGGACCGGCCACGGCTCCCGCGGTGGCGCGGATGGCGGCGGGCAGGTTCAGCGGCTTGCCCAGCAGCGTGGCGATCTCGCGCGCCATGCCAACGTGACTCAGGAGGTCGGGCCGGTTCGGCGTCACCTCCACGTCGAGCACCGTTTCGGCCGGGAAAAGCTCGGTGATGGGCGTGCCCACCACGGTCTCCGGCGGCAGGATGAGCAGGCCGTCCTCGCCCTCGGGAAGCCCGAGTTCCTTGGCGCTGCACATCATCCCCTGGCTTTCCACTCCGCGCAGTTTGCCGACCTTAATCTTAAAATCGCCGGGCATCACCGCCCCGGGCAACGCGAGCGGCACCTTGTCGCCCACCTTGTAATTCTTCGCGCCGCAGACGATCTGGCGCGGCTCTGCGAAAGGATCGGCGCTGTCGGCCACTTTACACACGCTCAGGCGATCGGCGTTGGGATGCTGGACGCTTTCCAGAACCTGCGCCACGACGACGTTGGCAATGGTGCAGCCGCGCGTCTCGACGCCTTCAACTTCCACGCCCGCCTTGGTGAGCAGATCGGAGAGCGCTGCCACATCGGCGGGGAGTTCCACGAGTTCGTTGAGCCAGTTGAGAGAGACTTTCATAAAATAAGAAGAGGAGTTGTCCGCAGATTTCGCAGATTGGAAAAATGAATGATTAAAGTTTTGGAATAACAATGGAACCGAGGTTATTCCGTGCGCCTTTTGGGCCGAGATAATCGACAAAATACGTTCCGGGTTGGATGACACCTAAATCCGCAGGTGAGCACGCTGCATTCGGGTGAAGTTCTGAGGCGATGGTTGTGCGAACAGCAATCAAAATGGTGCATCTCCGTTTGATCACAGAGGGAGTGTCGCAGGCCAAGGCGGAGTTCAAAGTGGTCGGTTGCTTTGTAATCTTCTTCGTCCCGGAAACATCGCAAATAATGGGCAGAAGAACGTGTCCCTTGGAGTCACGATACGGCGAACCGAGTTTCAGTCCACCCACCGATTGAACAAACTCCCAATCTTTCGATTCACGCGCAGCATAGGATAAAACATGACTGCACGCTGAAAAACCGAATGAAAACGCCGCCAGTAATACCAGTGACTTCAGACCTTTTTTCATAGAATCTGCGTAATCTGCGGACTCTTCTTTCCTCTGCGGATTCCTCCATCAGCGGAGTTTTCCAGATTCTCACACGAAGGCACGAAGACACGAAGAGGGAAGCTCTGCGGTCCTCCTTTGCACCTTGGCGTCTTTGAGTGAGAATATTTGACCATTTCCAAACAAATAATCTGTGTAAATCTGCGTAATCTGCGGACTCTTCTTTCCTCTGCGGATTCCTTCCTGCCTTACCGGTATTGCGCCAGGAAGCGCACGTCGTTTTCGGTGAAGAGGCGGATGTCGGAGACGCCGCTCAGGATCATGGCCAGGCGGTCGAGGCCGAAGCCGAAGGCGAACCCGGTGAACTTCTCCGGGTCGTAGGCGTAGTCGCCGCGTTTGCGGTTCATCTCCTGGAACACGGCGGGGTCCACCATGCCGCAGCCGGCCAGTTCCAGCCAGCGGTCGCCGCGCCCGAGCGCCGCCGCCTTGATGTCGATCTCGAAGCTCGGTTCGGTGAACGGGAAGAAATGCGGGCGCATGCGCACCTGCACATCGCGGCCCAGCATCTCGCGGAAGAAATATTCGATGGTCCCCTTGAGGTCGCCCAGCGTCACGCCTTCATCGACGTAGAGCCCCTCGATCTGCGTGAACTGCGCGAGGTGCGTCGCGTCCACCTCGTCGCGGCGATAGACGCCGCCGGGGGCGATGATCCGCACGGGCGGCGCGCATTGCTCCATCGTGCGGGCCTGCACCGTGGAGGTCTGGGTGCGCAACAGGCGGCCGTCGGGCATGTAGAATGTGTCCTGCTCGTTGCGCGCCGGGTGATCGGCGGGGGTGTTGAGCGCGTCGAAGCAGTGCCACTCCGTCTCGATGTCCGGCCCGTCGGCCAGGGCGAACCCCATCTGGCGGAAAATCTGGATGGCGCGGTCGAGCAACTGCGTGATCGGATGGATCGCCCCCAACGGCAGCGGCGTGCCCGGCAGCGAGAGATCGATCCCGGAGAGCGCCTTGGCGTCGCGTTCGGCTTCGAGCGCGGCCTTGCGGGCGTCGATGGCGCCGGTGACGGCGTTGCGCACCTCGTTGAGGAGTTTGCCGATGCGCGGCTTGTCCTCCTTGGAGAGGGATTTCATCACCTCGCTGAACGCGGAGATGCTGCCGGTGCGTCCGAGGTATTTGACGCGGACGGCTTCGACGGCGGCTTCCTCGCCGGCCGCCGCGAGAGCCGCCAGCGCTTCCGCGCGGAGTTGTTCAAGTTGCTGGTCCATGTGGAAAAGGGCTATTCAATGCCAACAGAAGCGCGCTGGCAAATTCAAAGATGGAAGGAAAGCAAAACGGCCAGCGGAGCCGTTTGAGCGCCGCTGGCCGGAAATTGGGAGTGCTTTTTAGGGCGTCTCTTTAAGCTGCTGCCGCCGCCTTCTTGCTCTCAAGGGCCGCCTGGGCTTTCTTGATGAGCGTGAGGAATGCGGCTTCGTCGGTGATGGCCATATCGGAGAGCACCTTGCGGTCGAGTTGGCTGCCGCTGGCGGCGATGCCTTCCATGAACCGGCTGTAGGTGATGCCGTTGGCGCGGCAGGCGGCGTTGATGCGCCCGATCCAGAGATTCCGGAAATTGCGCTTGCGGGTTTTCCGGTCGCGATACGACCAGTATTCCGCCTTCATGATCGCGTTTTTCGCGTAGCGGAAAAGTTTACTGCGGCGGCCGCGGAAGCCCTTGGCCTTGTCTAGCATCCGTTTGCGGCGTTCGCGGCTGGCGGGTGCGTTTGTTGCTCTTGGCATGTTTTGTCCTTTCTTTCAGCGTGCTGTTCGTGGGTTATTGCGTCTGCCCGACCTCGCTCGCTGATGAGACCCGTTCTAGGGATCAGGTGGGCGGACGCTGCTGTTCGCGCGGTTTACGCGAACGGCATGTTCTCTTTAATCCGAGCCATGTCGGTTTTGTCAACCAGGGCAGACTTGGCAAGCTGACGCTTGGTCTTCGCGCTCTTGCTTTGCAGCAAATGCCGTTTTCCGGCTTGAGAACGAAGGATTTTTCCTGTCCCGGTGATTTTGAACCGCTTGGCCACGGCCTTCTTCGTCTTACGACGTGCGATTGACTTAGGCATGGGGTGGGC
>Ga0073936_10001355_pt1 | contig 37796 bp, 29 predicted proteins | sample AliMusrvi5mmetaG_FD_87041 | JGI IMG/M metagenome (GOLD analysis project Ga0073936, IMG submission 87041) | Freshwater lake bacterial and archeal communities from Alinen Mustajarvi, Finland, to study Microbial Dark Matter (Phase II) - Alinen... | ecosystem: Environmental > Aquatic > Freshwater >...
CTATGTGACGAGCTCACCCAAACGGAAACAACCTTTCCCGGCACGAATTTGCGGTTGGTATACAAACTTGGGTCAACCCAAATTCCATGACATCAGGAGTTCGGAATCTCGACGCTGCAGACATGAATGTCCGCGCCACATTGGGCGAAACCGCCTGTTCGCTCGCTTGCAAGCGCCTCAGTTGCCAGGCGGCCTCAGGAGTTCGGAAACTTGGTACGTTGAGAGATTATCCTTACCGCGTCAGCGGATCCTCCACCCACGGCGGGGTGGCTTCGATCAACCGCCCCAACTCCGGCTCCAGCTTGTCCATCGCCAGCTTCATCTTCCAAGCCACGTCGCGATAGCTGAAGTGTCCCTTCACGCCGCTGCGCACGCGGGCGATGTATTCCGCCTCGGCGAAATCCATCTTGAACAGGAACCGCGACCGTGCGCCAAAGGGCAGCAGATACTGTGAGGCGGGTTGTGGCAGGGTGTGGATCGCATCGATTGCCTGCTGCATCGCCGCTTCATACGTCGCAGTTAGCCCCGCATCGCCGATTGCCTTTGGCGTCTCGTAACCAAGGTGCGCTGAATAGGGCTGGCGGAACTGATGGCAGCGGCGGTGACGGTGCAGGTCGCGATAGGCGCCGATGTCCATCACGATGTCGTACGCATACAGTCCGCCGCGGAAGGAGCGGGACAGATCATCGCGGCGCGCTCGGCCGCCGAGTGCCAGATCGATCACTTCTGCACGCACTGCGGCAGATGCGCCGGCGGCCCATTCGTACAGTTCACGGAACGGGCGCTCGGTCACTGGATATAAAAGAGTGGCTACGATATCTGCGGCCACATCGGCAGGCTTCAAGAGATCCACTGGCTCCACTGCCATGTCCGAAGCCTTGGGCAGGTTCGCCACGGCCCATGCGGCCAGAGCGTCGCGCGAGGCCGCCAGTTGCGAATCGGGGTCCGTATATTTCGCCAGCGTCGGGGCCAGCGGTTCCGTAGCGCCATCCCACACGCAGCCAGGTTCGGCGGCGCAGGCCTCGCCCATCTCGTAGCCCAATGAACGCAGTTCCTCGTACTCGGACGACTTCAGCCGCCGGATCTGTTTTTCCAGGGTGCGGATGCTGGTCACCTGGCCGACGTTGGTCGGAATGCCGAAGAACAAGAGATACCGCGCGACGTCAAACGCGCGTGCCGCGAGGTTGCGCTGATACGCGTCGGGCTTCATTGCGTCCGGCCGCGGAAGCTGCTCCGTCAGATGCTCGAATATGTGTTGGTGAATCTCGCCGTAGGTCTGGAGCAGTTTCGCACCAGCTGTCTGGTAGGCCTGATTGCCGGCCAGTTCGGGAGGCGTGATGAAGCCGGATTTGGAGAAGTCCTGATAGCGCGAAGACTTGGCCTGTCCGTCCCACAACTGCTCGTCTTCAATCTCTGTGGCGGCCAGTTCTGAGATGCCCTCGAAGCACATCGTAACGTGGCCAAGGTCAGCGATGGAGGCGTGCCCGTACTGGAAGTAAAAACTCTCCAGGAATTTGCGCGAATCGTGCGTCCGGACCCATTCGATGGACTGCCGGATGGAATCCGCGGACCGGCTGTAGCGAGCCAGCGCGTAGGCCGATTTCTCGGGCGGCATGGGAGAAATCGTGAGAACTCTTTTTTGTGGTGAGTCGGGCATGGTAACTTCTTAGGATACCTACATGAGAGTCCTAATCAAAAGAGTCCATCCGGATGCTGTTATTCCGAAGTATGCCCACGGCCCGCTGGAAGACGCCGGCCTCGACCTTTGCGCGGTGGCCGATGCGGTTCTGGCGCCTAACGTTGCCCAGGCTGTGCCTACCGGTTTATCCATAGAATTGCCGCCGGGTTACGAGTGCCAGGTGCGCCCGCGCAGTGGTCTCGCGTTGAAGAATTCAGTCACGGTGGCGAATTCGCCGGGTACGATCGACCCTGGTTATCGCGGAGAGGTGAAGGTGATTCTGCTTAACCTGGGGAAGGAAAATTATCAAGTGACCAAGGGCGACCGGATCGCGCAGATGGTTGTCGCCAAGTATGAAGCGATCGAACTGGTGGAAGGTGATTTGAGCGAAACAGAGCGCGGCGCGGGCGGGTTTGGGTCGTCGGGGAGGTAGGGGTGGAATACTTGAAACGGACAGGCGAAACCGCCTGTCCCACCATCGGCCGGTAGCGGCTCGGCTAGATGTCTTTTACTTCGCCGGCCAGGCGGCTGGCGAGGGGGCTCAACTGCCCGGCATACTTATTGCCGGGCTTTTTGCGATACGGTACATCCACCGGCGTGGACAACTGTTCAAAGGTGAACGAGCAGATGCGCATGCCGGGATACAGCGCCACAGCCATGCGGCCGAGGTTGCTCAGTTCCAGCGTGGCCTTGCCTGTCCAACCCGGATCGAACAGGCCCGCGGTGCCGTGCACAATGATCCCGATGCGGCCAAGGCTTGAACGGCCTTCCAGGCGGCCCAATACTTCCGAATCGAGTTCGAGTTCTTCTTCCGTAATGGCCAGCACGAATTCTCGCGGCTGGAGAATAAACGGCTCACCGGGCGCGACGATCACCCGCTTCATCATCTCCTCGATGCCCGTCTTGTGGCGCGGATCGACAAACGCGAAACGGCTGTGTTCGAACACGCTGAACTCATTGCCGAGGCGGAAGTCTACCGAGCAGCTGCCAAATTGTTCAGGAGGAAGTTCGGGAGAGATCTTGATCTTCCCTTCGGCGATATACCGTTTGATGTCCCGGTCAGATAAGACCATATGATAGGGGGATTGGTGGACGGCGGGGGGTTCGAACCCCCGACCCCCGCATTGCGAACGCGGTGCTCTCCCAACTGAGCTAGCCGCCCACTTCCATTTGATTATATTACAGCGCGGCAAACGGTACAATGGAGATTCGCGATGGAAAAAGAAATCCTTAACCAAATGCAGCAAGAGTGGGACGAACGCGCCCGCGAGAATGCCCGCTACTACGTCAATACCGAGCGCGAGAACTGGGACGACGAGGGCTTTTTCGCCAGCGGCGAACGGACCGTGGCTGAAGAGATCCTCACGGATATGATCAATATCTGCCAGGGTAAGGATCCGAAAGACATGCGCGTGCTGGAAATCGGCTGCGGCGCGGGGCGCATCACACGCGCGCTGGCTGGCCTGTTCGGCGAAGTGCATGCGGTGGACGTGAGCGGCGAAATGGTGAAGCAGGCGACCTCCGCGTTGCGTGACCGCCCCAATGCGCATGTCTACCAGAACAATGGCATGGATCTATCGGTAGTGCCCAATCTGGAATTCGATTTCGCGTTTTCCATGATCGTCTTCCAGCACATCCCCAGCCGCGAAGTGATCTGGAACTACGTCCGGGAAGTGAACCGGTTACTTGGTCCGGGCCGCTTGTTCAAGTTCCAGGTGCAGGGTGATTGCAGCATCGACTACAAGCCCGGAGACACCTGGCTCGGCGTGCCCTTTTCCGATGCAGACGCAGTCGAAATGGGCGAAAAATGCGGCTTTGAACCACGACACCGTCATGGCGCGGGCCAGCAGTACTTCTGGTTGTGGTTTTTTAAGAACGCGGCTTAGCCCGCCGCCCATCCCAATATTTTCACATTCCTTCGGAGACCGCGCTGCGTTCCTGTCCGGTCATCTTTTTGCGAACCCGCGGCTTGCGGGGTTTCGCGCCTGGGAGTGCGTCGCCGCCGGTTCCTTCGGCGATGAATGACTCCAGTGACGCAATCACTCCATCCAACCGTTTCTTCTCAAGTTCGAGCTCTCTGATGGCTCCGTAGATATCCATAAATCCTCACTCCACAAACCTCTATCCTATAACGGAATCGAGGTTCGAGGAGCAAGGATTTTATCTTACTACTTCATCAAGAAGGGCCAATGAGGAACCAACTTGAATCCATACTTGGAAACCAGCATGTAGATAAAGGTACCAACGATGACGATGGTTGAGACCAGCCAGATCAGGAACGGCTTCCACGGGAACTTCAGATTCTCGCGGCGGAGCCACAGCAGGTAGCTGGCAAAGACGCCCACGAAGTACAGCAGCACCATCGGCACCGCGAATAACATCAGGTTGAAGACGTCAGGCGTGGGAGTAACAATCGCCGCGATGATGGTGATAATTAGAATCGCGTAGCGCGAGTGCTCCAGCAGGAACTTCGGAGTCGTGATGCGCAGCAGCGTCAGGAAGAAGATCAGCACCGGCATTTCGAACACGAGGCCGACGCCGAGCATGACGTTGATGAAGAGATCCAGGTATTCAACAATCGAAATGGTGGGACGTACGCCGATGTCGGTACCGATGCTCATCAGAAATTCGAGTCCGTAACGGAAGGCTACGAAATAAGCGAAGCAGCCTCCCATGATGAAGAGCCCGGCCGTGCTGATGACGAACGGCGCGGCCCACTTCTTTTCCTTTTTGTAGAGACCGGGAGCGATGAACGCCCAAACCTGATAGAGGATCCACGGGGCTGCGATGAAGACGGAGGCCAGCAGTGGAAGTTTCACCCAGATAATACTGAACCCATCGATGGGAGCAAGCATAACGAGGTCCCAGGCCTGTGGGTTGTTAGGATAGATTCTCATCAACGCCGCCCTGGCGGGTGCGCTGACGAGTTTCCACAATTCATTGGAAAACAGCAGGCAGGCGAAGAACGCGACGCCAAGACCCATCAACATGCGGATCAGGCGGAAACGCAGTTCTTCCAGATGCTCCAGAAACGACATGCGCAGCATGCCTTCGTCGTCATCGTCCTCTTCCTCTTTCGGTTCTTCCTTGGGAGGCTTCGGCGGAGGCGGCGGAGTGTAGGCGGCTACGGGCGTGGGTGTGGTTGGCTCCGTATGAACTTCCGTGGAGTGCACGTCGGAATGATACGGATCGTCGTAGTAGTTGTACGGATCGTCTACAGTCTGGCTGTAGCTGGTGTGAGTTTCTCCCGACGCGCCATCCGGGGCAGAAGGATGCTCAACCCCTTGGTTTTCCAAGTGGTGCTCAGTGGGGTTTGATTCGGGCGTAGCCCCAGTTTCCGGGGGATTGGGCCCCTTCGGCTCTTCGGATGACGGCATCGATTTTGCTCTTTAGCTTTTAACCGCCTGCGAATCAGAAGCGGGCTGGCCATGGTGCTCCGTGGTATGCGGCACTGTGCCTTCTGCCGGCGTAATCTGAGGAGTAGTTGCCTCAGCATGTTCCACCGGCGTGCTTCCTGTCTCTGTCGCGGTCGTTGATTCGGCGCCCTGAGTTGCGGATGCGCTTACATGCGTGCTGCTATTATCTGCGGTGTTGGAGTCGTACGCATCATGGCCATAAGCACCATGATCGTAATAGGAAGAATCTTCGTGATTGTAAATCTGGTCCTGATAGTGCTGACTAGCTTCCTTTAGTGAATCCGTTTCGCGTTCAATGGCATTCATTTCGCGCTCAAACGTAGATTTCAGCTCCGTTGATGCGCGACGAAATTCTCCCAGGGCTTTGGCCAAGGTCTTCCCTAACTCCGGCAACTTCTTGGGGCCGAAGAGAAGAAGGGCCAGGACAAAGATGACAATCATCTCCTGTGTGCCCAGCGAACCCATCGATTACGTTCCTCCCTTGAGGTGAAAAGATCGTTCCCAGAATAGCACATATGGGGTTTTCGATGGTTGTTTTACCACCCTGCACGGGCGTACCATCGGAAGATATCATGCGCGTTGGAATCGATTCGGGCGGCACCTTTACGGACTTTATCGTGTTGCACGCAAACGGCCGGCTGGAGTCCTTTAAGCTCAGATCGAACCCCAAGGATCCGTCGGCGGTCATCCTTGCCGGACTCGCGCGCATCGCCGCGGCAAAGAACACGGAGGTTATCCACGGGTCGACGGTTGCCACCAATGCCCTGCTCGAACGCAAGGGTGCGCGGACGGCTTTTGTCACCACAGCGGGGTTCGAAGATATCATCCATATCGGCCGCCAGAACCGTGCCGAACTGTATAACCTGACTCCGCTGCCGCGGAAGCCTCTGGTGAGCGCGGAATTCGGAGTCAAGGAGCGGACCTGGCACGACGGGACCATCGCTAAAAAGCCGGCTGGCCTGGCGGCACTGAAGAAAGCTCTCCGTGAAGGCGGCTTCGAGAGCATCGCCCTCTGCCTGCTGCACTCATATCAGAATGCGGAAAATGAAAAGGCCGTGTCCGCCGCGCTGGGAGCCGGCTTCTACTTCTGCGCCTCGCACGAGATCTGCCCCGAGTTCCGCGAATACGAGCGCGCCTCTACCACTGTGATGAATGCCTATGTCGGTCCGCTGATGGACCGCTACCTGGCAAACCTGGAAGAGCGCAGCCCGCATCCTATCTCCATCATGCAGTCGAATGGCGGACTCATGTCTGCCTCCGAAGCCCGCCGCCATGCGGTTCGGACGATCCTCTCCGGACCCGCCGGTGGTGTGGTCGGGGCATTTGAGATGGCCAGTCTTTCCGGATATCCGCAGGTGCTGGGCTTCGATATGGGCGGCACTTCGACCGACGTCAGCCTGTGCGACGGCCGCCTGCGCGAGACCGCGGAGTCGCAGGTGGATGGCTTCCCGATCCGCGTGCCGATGCTCGATATCCATACGGTTGGCGCAGGCGGCGGTTCTATCGCCCGCATCGACGCCGGTGGGTTGCTTCGTGTGGGGCCTGAATCGGCAGGCGCCGACCCCGGTCCGGCATGCTACGGCAAAGGCGAACTGCCTGCGGTGACGGATGCGCATGTGGTGCTTGGCCGTATCGGCGCCGATCAACTTGCAGGCGGCGAAATGCATATCGACGCCGAACGCGCCGGCAGAGCAATCGACAGTTTAGGCATGGAGCGGATTGCCGGAGCCGCCGGCGTGATCCGCGTGGCTAATGCCAATATGGAGCGGGCGATTCGCGCGGTGTCGATCGAACGCGGCTACGATCCGCGCGCCTTTGCACTGCTCGCCTTCGGTGGTTGTGGCGGACTGCATGCCTGTGAGATCGCCGCGGAATTGGGAATCCGCACGGTGCTGGTGCCGGAATTCGCTGGAGCGCTGTCGGCGTTGGGGATGCTCATGGCCGACCGTGTCCGCGATTATGCCGCGGGAGTATTGGGACGTACGGACATCGAAGACCGCTATCGCGAATTGGAGCAGCGCGCCCGCCAGGAGTTCCCGGGCGCGAAACTGGAGCGACTCGCCGATTACCGCTATACCGGCCAGAGCTACGAGCTGACGATTCCGTGGAAGGGCGATTTCCACGCCGAACACATGCGCGTTTATGGCTACGGAGACAAGACCCGCACGGTGGAGGCGGTCACGATTCGCATCCATGCGGTGAAGAAGGTCGCGAAGCCAACGTTTGAGGCTGCCAAAGCGAGCAAAGGGCTGCCCGAAACGCGGCGCGTTTACGTCGCCGGACGCTGGCGCAAAATCCCGGTCTACCGCCGCTCGCAACTGACGTCAAAAGCGGTGCCGGGCCCGGCGCTGGTGGCGGATTATGGCTCTACGACGTTGATTCCACCGGGCTGGAAGCTAAAAATCGACAAGATCGGGACATTAATCATCAATTCTTGATAGAATAGAGATTCCTGCTGTTTCAGAGGGCGCGTAGCTCAGCTGGTTAGAGCACCTCGCTTACACCGAGGGGGTCCGCGGTTCGAATCCGTGCGCGCCCACCATCACCTGGTCTTTAGTTCAACCACCTCATTGGAGCGATTCCGCTGCCATCAACAATTGCCTTCATTGTGCGAAGCGGAAGAATCCGGCCTTTATGGTACGCGACGATAACCTGTTTCTGAGTCGACTCGGTGCGCCATTTTTGGTGGCTTCCCGTCGATCCGATGAGGACAAATCCATTTCGGCGTGCACGGAGATCACCTGATCGGCAGTGAGCCGGGGTGTTGCGCGTTCACCCAACCGTAACCTCGACCATTTTCGAGGTTGGGGACAGTTCAATTTCAGCTGGAGAAAGATAGAGACGTATGGCGTCTTCTATTCCGAGCATCGCTTCCAATTCGGTGTCGCCAGCCGACGCGCATCCGGGCAATTCCGGACAAACCGCAGAGAAGCTTTTTGCGGGTGCGTCATACTCAAGGATTACGCGGAACCTCATGCCTGAAGTATAACGCAGGTATTTCAGAAACGGGCTTACCCTAACATCCCCTTCCACCCGGCTTCATCCTGCCCGACCGCAAACTTATTGCCCCCTCGCACAAGCGGCAACTTCAGGAGCTTCGGATCACGTTCGATCTTCGCCAGCAGTTCCTTCTCGGTCACTTTCAGGTACTTTAACCCGCTGTCGGCATAGGCCGCGCTTTCGGTATCGAGCAGTGACTGAAGTCCGAATTTATCCGTAAACCGCTTGATCTCTCCGGGCGCCATCGGCTTCACCTTCAGATCCACGAACTGGATCCCGACGCTCCGCTCCTTGAAGAACCGCTCCGCCGCGCGGGATGCCTGCGAGCCCTTAATGCCGAATATCTGAACGTTCATTTCACTATATTGTCCATCGAAAGCGGTGTATGGTGGGATTGGGGACAAATTGATGACACTGCAAGCCACGCTCGGGATACTTCTGGCTGTATCCGCGTTCGGAGCCTCTAAGCCGCAGGTTCCGCCACCTTCTAAGGATGTGCCGCTTGCGGCTCGCGCAGGAAAAGAAACCGCGGTCTTCGCGGGGGGCTGTTTCTGGGGCGTGCAGGCGGTTTTCCAGCGGGTGAAGGGTGTGCTGGCAACTACGGCGGGCTATGCAGGCGGCACCATGGCCACCGCATCCTACAAGCAGGTGATCACGGAAACCACCAACCACGCGGAATCTGTGGAGGTGATCTATGACCCGGCGCGCATCACTTACGGCCAGCTATTGCGCATCTACTTCTCCGTGGCGCACGATCCGACGCAGCTCAACCGCCAGGGGCCCGATGTGGGCAAGTCGTATCGATCGGCCATCTTCTACACCAGCGAAGAGCAGAAGCGCATCGCCCAGGCCTATATCGCTGAACTCGATGCGAAGAAAGTGTTTCGATCGCGCATCGTGACGGAGCTTACGCCATTGGAGGCGTTTTTCAAGGGCGAGGACTACCATCAGGATTACGCCTATTTCAATCCCGATAACCCGTACATTCAGGTTTGTGACCGGCCGAAGATCGCAGCCTTGAAGCAGCAGTTTCCGGAGCTGTTCATCGACTACACGCCGAAGAAGAAGTAGTTGGATTGCCGGCCCTGGACCGTTCTATGGATTCGAGAAGGTCTTTACGATGCCGTCGTGAGCGATGACGTCCAGATGAGACTGGGCTGCTCCGGTGGCGAGTCGTGCTCTCACTTTGCTGTCAAAAGAGAGGGTAACCTCTGCTGCCTGATAGCCGCAGAAGCACTCGACGGCTTCACGCTGGCCGGGAGGTGCGGCGATACGCATCTTTGACCACTCCTCGCGGGCTTCCAGCAATATATACGACATGTTCCCGGGTCCGGAAAGCCACGCCCTCGCTTCACCCTCCACCGAGGGCACAAAGCCAAGGGCAATCGCGCCGCCTTTGGGTCCATCCATGGAAAGCATGGGGCTGCTCTGCGCGGCGGACCACTCTCCGCACTGCTTTCCTTTTGAGTCCACCAGGATGAACTTTTCTGAAACCACTGCCTGTTTTGTCACACAGGCCATGAGCATTCTGACTTGCTCTTCGAGTTGAGCGATTCTCTCTTCAACCGTCATAGGACCTCCGTTTCGTACCGTAACATCAGAATCCTATCCGGAAAAAGACCACGCTGGCAAGCGGAGCGGAAACGGCCGGTAATGTTCTGCAGTCTTGCCTCTTCCGTTGCTATACGCGTTTGCGAAGAGCAGCTCCGAGCACGCCAAGTCCACTGATCATCAGCAGCGCAGACGACGGTTCCGGCGTTCCCGTCACGATGGAAACATCATCGAACGATGCACTGAACGTGCCATTGATGGCGACTGTCGTGAACATGCCTAGGGTGAGGGTATGGGCGCCCGATGCCAGATTCGACAGGTAAATCGTTCTGTATTCGAAAGCTCCGGTCTGTTGTTTCCGGTCCAGGCGGACTCCATCGACGATGACATCGTAGGAGATGGTGCATCCGGAACACGGATCGCTCTTTGCCCAGAGGGTTAACGTATAATCCCCCGCCGAGGGAGCGGTGAAGCCGTGCGACGCCTGGACTGTCAGGGCTGAGCCGGTGGGCGGCGCAGACAGGTAGGTATAGAGTGAATACCCTGCCGAGACGAACGTGTCGCCGCGGACCGTTACATTCGTGGTTCCGCCGAAGTTAGAGAACTTCGTCCAGTCTGAAACATCGCCGTCATCGAAGTTGTCGGTGAAGATGACGGTGCCGAATGTCATCGATGACATTGAAAGACAGAGAACGGCGAGTTGAAGCCCGCGTCTGAGTATTGCCATTATTGATCCTTTCTTATGCGCGCCAGTGTAGAAGTCACCATCGTGACCTCAATGCTCGCGTTACGCACTAAGAACGCGAATCGATCTCAAAACCCGCCAACAAGGAACATATTTTTTGTAGAGGGCGCTTTCCGGCGAAAACCCTGTTCGTCCCGGCGGCAAGTATGGGAGGGCGGCCACGAACCTGTCCACGGGTCCGACAGCCGCCACGTTTTGCCTGTGCGTGCCGAGGCTCGTGATTTTGAAGAGGCGATTGGCGGGTTTTGCAGTCCGATTACGATCTTAGTGCGAACATCCGAGTGCATGAGACGCAGTAGGTTGTTCGAAGCGTAGCTACAAACAGATCGAAAAGAGGAGTTTCGTAAATGATCAAGAATTTGGGGATGTTATCAATCCTGCTTGCACTCTCAGGATCAATGCCCGCTCAGGATAGCTCCGCAGGGGCGATCTTCGGAACGCGGGCGCCGCTTGCCTGCAAGTCGACTAAGGAGCCTGCCAAAGGGCCACTATCGGCGCAGCAGGCGGCACTCTATGTCAGGTGCGGACGAGAAGGCATCACCCGCCACTCAGGAGGGGATACTCTATACCTTTTTGAGAAGGTAGCGTTTGAAGTTGCCAAAGGACGGCCCTATCAGGCCTCTGATTCGCTACTAACGGATATTGATCCTGCTCTCCCGGTTTATCCCATTCGCGGAACCTTTGATCTCTATGGCTGCTCGAACCCCAGGCAGATGACTCCTCCCAAGCCCGGCAGGAACTGCGGTTTGAACCGGAATGTACAGGGAACAGGCGTCTGCTATAAGACGGGTTTTGGCGATTGGAAGTGCACGATCGGCTATGACTTCGATTTTCGGGCCACGCAGCGGGATGTTCCAGGGCCGCAATAGATGCCACCACTCACCTTTCGAATTCCACGAATTTGATTGGCGGGATTTCCTGATGGAATCCGTTCTTAGGCCGAACATCGGTTCATCAAAAGAGAGGGATCAACAAAACATGAGAACAACACTACTGCTTTCGGCGCTGCTGGCTTCCGCAATTTCGGGCCACGCCGCGGCGATTACCATCAACAACGCCGGCTTTGAGAGTCCAAACGTCGGCTCGGGAAATATCGTGAACGGTTCAGCCACTGGCTGGAACGTGAGCAACGGCAACTCCGGGACGTGGAACCTCGTGCCGAATACTTTCTTCACAGGCGGAGCCCCGGAAGGAAGCCAGATCCTGTTTGTGGGATTCGGTGCTGTAGGTGACGTAAACCAGACTCTCGGCGCATCCTTAACTTGCCAACACAACCTATACGCTCACATTTTCCGTCGGCCAGCGGAATGATATGCCATTCAGCATCTATTCCGTCGCGCTCGAAGGAAACGGCTCCACCATCCTCGCAACAGATACTGCGGGCGCGCCAACATCCGGTAACTTCGTTACCCGTACACTCTCCTTCAACTCCGCCTCGGCGCCAGGAAGCGTCGGCCAAACGCTCGGTATCTATATCCACGCATCTGGGCTTTCCGCTGCTGGCGCGGCCGCGCAGGCGGAGTTCGACAACTTCGCCCTCAACACCAGCACGACCTCCGGCACGCCCGAACCGGCAACGTTTGGCGTGATCGGCGCCGGACTTGGCGCGATCGTATTTGCGCGCCGCCGCGCGAAATAGCAATCGCAGTTTAGCGTGGGGTTCCCTATTTGGTAGGATAGGGAACCACCCCACGCATATGAGCGACACCCCAGATTCAACCCCTGGAGAGATCACCAGATGTCTAACAGATTGGCGCAACGGAGACGAACAGGCGCTGGCCCGGCTCACGGACGAGGTCTATCGCGAACTCCGCCGCCGTGCCGGCTCTGTGATGGCAGGCCAACTGGGCAAGATCACAATCCAGCCTACCGCTCTGGTCCATGAATTGTACTTTCAGCTCCCGAAAGTACAGCACTTCGACTGGCAGAGCAGGGGCCAGTTCCTGAACGTAGCGGCGTCTATGATGCGGAACATTCTAGTGGATCACGCCCGCAAGCGCCTGGCCTTGAAGCGCGGGGCCGGAGCAGGCACCCTGCTGGTCGACATGCCCGTGAACGATCCGGCGCTGCACGTGGATGTGCTGCTCGTAAACGCGGCGCTTGAAAAATTTGCGGAACAGTATCCGCGCCACGCGAAAGTTGTCGAACTAAGGTTTTTTGGAGGGTTAACGGCCGAAGAGACTTTGGATGCGCTCAAAGCAGCCGGGATCGAAAGTTCCCAGCGCACGATCGAGCGCGATTGGAGCTTTGCCCGCGCCTGGCTGCACAATGCCATTGGATCAAAATAACCAGTTTGCTGTCCGGGTGGAGGAGCTATTCCAGTTAGCTCTAGACGCCGAACCGGGCGATCGCGCAGCGCTGCTCGATCAGGCCTGCCAAGGCGATGCAGCACTCCGGAAAGCCGTCCAGGACCTGCTCGACTCCTTCGCCGCGGTGGAGGCCGCTCCGGTTTGGAACGCCGCCATCGACATGGAGGCCGAAGCCAGCAAGCCGTCTTCCGAACTGGAACGTTACCGGCTTATGGAGCGCATCGGCGCCGGCGGCATGGGCGTAGTCTACAAGGCCACTCGTGCGGACGATGCCTTCTCGAAACTGGTCGCCATCAAGATCGTGCAAGCCGTCGACCCGGTAGCACTGGCACGCTTCCAACAGGAACGTCAGATCCTCGCCGGGCTCGAACACCCCAATATCGCCCGCCTGCTCGATGGCGGCACAACACCTGAGGGACTGCCCTTTCTGGTGATGGAATTTATCGATGGCGTGCCAATCGACCAATACATCGCGCAAGCAAAACCATCGCAAGCTGATCTGCTTCAACTATTCCGTAAGATCTGTGCCGCGGTCTCCTACGCGCACGGCAAACTGATTGTCCATCGCGACCTCAAGCCCGGCAACATCTTAGTCACCAAAGAGGGAGAGCCAAAGCTCCTTGACTTTGGAGTCGCCAAGATACTCGATGGCTCTGCCGAGCACACCCAAACCGGAGCCGGTGTCATGACGCCCGAATACGCCAGCCCGGAGCAGATTCAGGGTGGATCCATCACCACATCGAGCGATATCTACTCATTGGGCGTACTCCTGTACGAATTGCTGGCAGGCACCCGCATTTACCGCAACACGACAAACGCTTTGGATCTTGCCCAGCAGATCTGTGTCCGCGAGCCTGAACCCCTGCGTGCAAGAACCGGAACTACGGTTGCTCCCGACCTGGAGCAGATCGTCCAGATGGCGCTCCGCAAGGAGCCCGACCGCCGTTACGCCTCTGCCGAACAGTTCTCCGAGGACATCCGCCGTTACCTCGAAGGCTACCCTGTGGTGGCAAGGCCGGCGACGCGAGGCTACCGGGCTGCGAAGTTTGCCGCCAGAAACAAGCTCGCCATCGGTGCCGCGGCCTTGCTGCTGCTGACACTCGCGGGCGGAATTGCCGCCACCGCGCGTGAAGCGCGACTGGCCAACCGCCGCTTCAATGATGTGCGTAAACTGGCCAACTCTTACCTGTTCGAATTCTACGATGGCATCCGTGACCTGCCGGGTGCGACCCCGATGCGCCAGGTGGTTGTGAAACGGGCACTGGAGTATCTGGATAACCTCGCCGAAGAGCGCGGCTCGGATGTATCGCTTGGCAGTGAACTTGCAGCCGCCTACAAGAGAGTCGGCGACGCGCAAGGTGCACCCAACTGGCCGAATCTTGGCGACCGGCCTGGCGCACTGGCCAGCTATCGAAAGGCGCTGGCCATCCGGCAGCGACTGGCGGCGAGTTTGCCTGGCAACCGGGATCTCGGCCGCGACCTGGCGGAGCTTCATAGCTCCATATGCATGCTTCTCGGGCACTCAGGCGAACTGAATGGGGCCGCCGCGAACGGCCGGGCCGCTGTGGCGATCATGGAGGCCCAGGTAGCTTCCCAGCCAGGAGACGACAAAGCCCTTGACGTTCTTGCCCATGCGTATACCGCACTTGGCGACGTGCTTGGAAGCCCAGACGTCCCGAGCCTGGGCGACCCGAAGTCTTCGGTCGAGATGAACAGGAAGGCGCTCCATATACGGGAACAGCTCAGGGACAAGGATCCCACAAAGCTCGACCGAAGGACGATGGTGGCGGTCAACTACGGTAAGATCGCTGCCGCTCTCCAATCCCTGGACGACAAACCCGGCGCTGCGGCCGCTTTTCGAAGAGCGATCGAAATCGATGAACAGCTCTTGCGTGAAAATCCCACAAATGTTCTTTATCAGCGGGAAACGGCGGTCTACAACAGGTCGTTATCGATGTTGTTGCTAAGGACCGGCCCTGTAGTGGAAGCCCGCAAGCACGGAGACCGCTCTGCTGAGCTTTTCCAGCAGCTCGCCAAGATAGACCCGAAGAACGTGGAGGCACAGGAGGCACTGGCCGACAGCACTTTTTCACAGGGGTACGTACTGGCGAAGTCAAACGACGACGCCGGCGCGATGAAGCTTTACGATCAGGCGATTGCGTTGTATCAAGACATCATCGTCGCACATCCTGGCATCCTGCCTGCAGGAATGAGATCGACCTATATGCTTGCCGCCGATCTCAGGCTCAGGCAATCAAATCCAGTCAAGGCGATTGCGGCTGCCCGCAAGGAAATCGAAATCACGGACGCGATGATAACGAAGAACTCCGCCAACGCAGCCGCCATGCGTTTCAGAGGCACAGCCTACATGCACATGGGGAAGGCCCACGAACTTCTGGCCACGCAAAAACAGCTCCGTTCGGAATGGACGGAGGCCCGCAACTGGTACCAGCGCGGGCTCGCGGTCTGGCTGGAACTGAGAAAGCGGGGAACACTGATCCCCGCTTATGCCAGCCGGCCGGATGAGGCCCTGAAGCTCATCGAAAAGTGCGATGCGGCACTGGTCCGATGAGCTCGCCGGATGCTATTGATTATGCCTTACGGCGCCTTGCCAACAGAATGAGCACCGCACCGGTTGCCGCCATGCCCAAACTGGCGGGTTCGGGGGATGGAGTGGGCGGTACCGTTAAGACCGAAGAGATTGCATAGTACACTTCGCCGGTGTGAGCTGCCGGGTCGTCGCTCTTCGCCAGCCATTGACCATCGGTAAAGTTGCTGTTGCCGATGATCACACGCGATGCGCCAACTGGTTCCGTGGCAGACGATGTGCCGTCCGCGTTGGAACCGGTGAAAGCGAATTTAGAAATGCCGATATTACCCTGCTCGTCCATATTCACTTTGGCAAGCAGCGCCGATCCGAAAAGCCCGGCGGTGCCATCCGCCACCTTGGTGGTCCCATCGAGCAGATAAATGCCTACCGAACTCGTTGACGTTCCAATATTTGTCACTGCCGAGGTGGCTGCGGTGGAGAGAATGGCAAACCAGGATGCTCCCAGGGTGTTGATACCGGGAACGGCATTGGCGATTCCCAATACGAAATCGTTGTAGTCGGCGATATTGGTGGACGTACCGTCCCGGGCAGTACCATTGCTGGAGACGAAAATCAGACGATATTGATCTCCAGGATTGAGCCCCGCCGGCACGACGGTGACGTGGCATGCGAATTCACAGAAAAACTCAAGAAGCCGGCGATAAGAAGAGCCAGCGGCTTCGCGCTGAAACGCGACAGAAAATGCATTGACAGTGAAGCCCTCATTTGGTTGGTTTGAATTACGAACGTGATGACACCTCCCTGCGGAGGGAGGCATTGCTACTTTTTTCTGAATTGTACTGAAGTTGTCGTCAATTGTACCTTAGAACTTTAGTCCTATACGTGAAAAATTTAACACTGCCGCGTCGACAGGCCGTGAGGGCCTATGGAAATATCTCTCCCTTAGGTGGTGTGAAATGTTTGAAACGGATAGGCGGTTTCGCGTGTGCCCAAATGCCGCATAGTTTTCGCGTATTCGTAGAGCACGCATTCTTGCGTGCCGCCTCGACATTCTTGTCGAGGTCTGGCGCGGTGTTGAAAACAAAACGTCGAGACGAATCTCGACGCTGCAGACATGAATGTCCGCGCCACTCTCTGTTGAAGACGTATCGCTCTTGGGGACGCAGCAAGCTACGTCCCCGCTGGCGGCAGGAAACAGAGAGCTAGGGGATGGTGGCGGTTATGGCGTTTGAGGTTCCCACCGAATTACTCATCGTCACGGTCACGTTGGTGACGGCAGTTGCGCTGCCGGAGATAGTAAACGGCTGGGCCAACGTGAACTGGCTGCCGAAGGGCTGCGAGGCTGCGCTTTGGAACCAGGTGGTGAAGACCGGGGCGAGTTGCTGGGTGAAGTCGACGGCCTGCACGTTGGCTCCAGCGGCGGAGGTGAAGTGGAACTGCGCCGTGGTGATGTCGCGCGTGGTGACATAGCCGACGATGGTGACATCGAAGCCAGCCGCCGTTCGGGTCACTGTGACCGTGCGCAGGACAGGGGCGGCTTTGGCGATGCGGATCGTGATTGTGGGGACCGGAGAGGGCGTTACGTCGACAGTGCCGGCAAGCAGTTTCACGGTGAGGGTGATGGCGCCGGCGACGGTACCGGTCTGAACACCAACGGGCACGATGCCGAACCTCGCGTTCGGATCGCCGGCTGTCATCGAGAAGGGTGCGGAGCGGCCGCCGCTGGTGAACTGCACGGCAGGATCATCGGCTCCCGAATCGGGCACGAAGGTAAGGGTAACGGTGCCGGTGAGGTTGACCGGGAAGGCGGTGCCCAGGTTCAAGCCGAGGATCGGCTGCTGCAGCGGAGAGACTGTGCTGGAAAGGCCTGTGAAGGCGACAGGCGCAACTGCCGGCAGTCCGATGACGACGGTGTAGGATTTCGAATCCTTCTGTGTCTGGCTGTCGGCGGCCTGTACGGTGAACGTAAAGCTACCATTGACAGATGGTGTGCCGGAGAGAGTACCGGCTGAAGAGAGAATCAGACCATTCGGCAACGAGCCGGAGGTGACACTCCACTGGACAGGAGCGGTGCCGCCAGTGGAGGCGAGGCCTGCGCTATAGGGAGTGGCGACGGTGCCATTGGCGAGTTGGGTAGTGGTGATTGCGAGCAGCGGCACTACCTTCAAGGTGAAGGCCGCATTGGCAGTGAGGCCCTGCGCATCCTTCACTTGGATGGTGAATGTGCTGGTGACGGAATCTGTGGGTCTGCCTGAGAGTTCTCCGGTGGTGGCATTGAGGCCAAGTCCGGCGGGAAGCGTCCCGCCAGCGACCGACCAAGTATAGGAGAGAGTGCCACCGGTGGCGGAGAACACCTGAGAGTAGTTCTGATTCTGAATCACGTCAGGCAAAGGCGAAGCGGTGGTGATGGCCAACGCGTCGATGATTTTGATGGTGAAAGGCTTCGATGCGGTCTTGCGGGAAGAGTCGTTCACCTGCACGGTCAGCGGGTAAGAGCCGGCCTTGGACGGTTTGCCGGTAATGGCTCCGCTGTCATCCATGCTGAGACCTGGAGGCAGGCTGCCGGAGGCGACTGAGAACTTATACGGCTGCTTACCACCAGTGGCGGCGACACCCGAAGAATAAGGTACCCCGATGTTACCCGAAGCAAGAGACTCCGTAGTAACTGACAGGGGTCCAATGACTAAAATAGTGTAACTCTTCGAGTCGCGATTTGTAAGTGTATCCTGCACCTGGACAGTCACGGAGTAACTTCCGGCGGTAGTCGCTGAGCCGGTGAAGTTACCGGCGCTATCCATCAAGATGCCGGGGGGCAGGCTGCCGGAGGCGAGGGAGAAGACGTAGGGCTGCTTTCCACCGGTTGCACCGACGGAGGCGGTATAGCCGGTGGAGACGTCCGTATCCGGCAGCGACTGCGTGGTGATCGCGAGCGGAGCCAGAGCGGGATCAATGATGATCGTAAAGAGCCGGCCTTCGGCACGCGGGCCGTCGCTCACCTGAATGCCGACAGTGAAGGTGCTGGCTGTTCTCGGGGTGCCGCTGATGACACCTGTCCTGCTGAAGGAGAGCCCATCGGGCAAGGAGCCCTGATAGATGGTCCACTGATACGAACCTTGTCCACCGCTGGCGGACATGGTGAACGTATAGGGGACGTTGACGATGCCATGCGGCAGCGCTTGCGTGGTAATCGTGACCGGTGAAATGGGAATCAGGGCAGTGAACGAGAATTGGCGGGAATCGACATTGCCCAGGCTGTCAGTAACGCGGAAGGTGGCGGTAGAGGCGGTCTCCGTGGTGACTGTGCCGGAGATCAGACCTGATGCAGAGAGCGTCAGGCCCGCGGGTAGAATACCCGAGGAGATCGACCAGGAGTACGGCCGGACGCCGCCGGATGCATTCAACTGGAACGAGTACAGAGTGCCGGTGTTGATTTGGGGCAGATCAGTGGTGGTGATGGCGAGGGAAGAGCCGATACTGAAGGCGAGTGACTTTCCGGCGGCCTGGCCGGCGCTGTCGTGTGCAGTGAAGAGCAGCACGGCGGAGGACGGGACGGACGACGTTCCGGAGATCGCTCCAGTAGCTGCGTTGAATACCAGGCCGGTGGGGAGCGTGCCGCTATCGATGGTCCAGTTGATGGGGGCCAAGCCACCGGTGTAGGCGAGCACCGCGGAGTAAGGCGAACCCTGCAGTCCGCCAGGAAGCGATGTGGTGGTGACCTGGAGCGTTGCAATGACAGAGCCCGAATACGTGCGTTTCGCTGACGGGGTGCCGACCGCATCGGCGGCCTGGATCGTAACCGAATACGCACCGGCGGTGGTGGGAGTGCCGTTAAGCAGTCCCGTAGTGGGGTTGAGATTCAGGCCCAATGGCAAGGCGCCGGAGAAGACGCTCCAGGTGATGGCGCCTGATCCGCCGGTAGAGGTCAGGGGTTGCGAGAAGGCGGTTCCCTGGACGATGTTCGGCAAGGCTGCGGGAGCAATCGTCAGCGGTGCGGTGACGAGCAGCGTGTAGTTGACGGTCTTCGAGTAATCGAGACTATCGGCAATGATGAACGAAAGCGGGAAGGAACCGGTCTGGGTGGGCGTGCCGCTAAGGACGCCCTTCGAGGAGTCGTAGGTGATTCCCGATGGCAAGGTTCCGGATACCAGATTAACAAGGTAGGGGCTCTGGCCGCCTACGGCGGAGATGGCCTGCGAGTACGGGAAGGTGAGAGTGGCGACTGGCAGTGTGGCCGGGGTCGGGCTGAGCGCAGTGAGGATGGTCAGCGAGTAGGCGCGGCTGACGGGCGGCGTTCCGCCATTGTCAGAGACCTGCACGGTAAAGTTCGATGTTCCTACCGTTGTGGGCGAACCGGCGAAGGCACCCTTAACCGAGTCAAAGGTCAGCCCGGCGGGCAGAGATCCGGAGGTGATGGTGTAGGTGTAGGGGGCGGAGCCACCCGAGGCGAGGAAGTAGTTACTGTAGGTGGAGCCTACCTCGCCGGAGGTCAGGGTAGCAGGGATAAAGGTAATCGGATTGTAGATCTGGACATTGTAGGAGGGGATGGCCACCTGGTATCCCAGTGAATCGGTGACCGCACCATAGAAGCTGAACAGTCCGGCTACCTGCGGCGTACCGCTGAAGGCTCCGGTTGACGGGTTCAAGGTCATACCGGTGGGCAGATTCCCTTGCAGTACTGAGAACGTGTAGGGCGGGGTGCCGCCGGTGGCGGAGAAGCCGCTAACGCCGTAAGGCGTGCCGACGGAGCCGTTGGGCAGCGTGGCGGGGCTGAGCACCAGTGGAGGCTTGACGATCAACGTATAGGCCGCGGTTTTCACGGGCGAGCCGATACTGTCAGACAACTGGAGGGTGAAGTTAAAGGCGCCGGAAACGGTGGGTATCCCGACCAGGGACGACGTACCTTGCAGATTGATTCCGGCTGGAAGCGCGCCGCTGATGATCTGCGTGGTGTACGATCCGTTACCGCCGCTGAGGGTCAGCGTCTGCGAGTAGAGTAAATTCTGAACGGCATTGATCACGGTTGCCGGCGAGATGGCCAGTGGGTTGGTGATCTGGACGTTGTTATAGGTGTTGGTGACCTGGTAGTTCAGAGAGTCCCTCACGGAGATCAGGAAATTGCAGTTTCCGGCCGCGGTGGGCGTTCCCGTGATAGCGCCGGTGGCGCCGTTCAGGCCGAGGCCGGTGGGCAGGGCTCCCTGTGCAATCAAGTAGGTGTAAGGCGCGGTTCCACCGGTGGCGGAGAAGGCGGCGACGGGATAGGCGATACCGACGGAACCGGCCGGCATGGACGCGGGCGAAAGCACTATTGGAGGCTGGACCAGCATCGTGTAATTGATCGACTTCGGCGCAGAGGGCACGGTGTCGGTCAGGGTGACGGTGAAGCTGTAGGAACCGGCGGCGGTGGGGGTGCCGCTGAGCAGGCCTGACGTGCTGAGGTTGATTCCGGGCGGCCGTGCGCCGGCGGTGGTGAGGAATGTGTAATTCCCATTGCCGCCGGTGGGGGTCAGTTGTTGCGAGTAGGCTGCATTCTGGACGGCATTATTCAAGGTGACGGGCGTGAAGTCGAGCGGATTGGCGATCTGGACATTGCTGTAGATGTTGGTCACCTGATAGTTCAGAGAGTCCTTCACGGTGATACCGAAAGTGAAGTTGCCGGTGGCGGTGGGGAGTCCGGTGATGGCGCCCGTAGCGCCATTGAGGCCGAGTCCGGTGGGCATGGAGCCGGTAGAGATACTGAACGTGTACGGCCCATTGCCGCCTGAACCGACGAAGGTCAAAACAGGATAGGTGATGTTAACCTGGCCGTTGGGTAACGTGGCGGGATTGAGGAGCAGCGGCGGTTGGACGACGATCGTGTAGGGGATGGAGACGCCAGACGCGGAGATACTGTCCGTGAGGGTGATGGTGAAGGAATAGGTTCCGGCGGAGGTGGGGGTGCCATTCAACAGGCCCGTGGTTGCGTCGAGATTGAGCCCTGGAGGCTTGGTGCCCGCGGTCACCTGGAAGCCATAGGGGCTGGCACCGCCGCTGGCATTCAATTGCTGCGAATACGGCAGATTCTGGACGCCGTTGATGAGAGTGCCTGGAGTCAGTATCAGCGGGTTGGTGATCTGCACCGTGTAAGTGGTGGTGCCAAAGTAGCCGAGCGAATCGGTAGCGCGAATGCTGAAGGCGAAAATGCCATTCGCGGTGGGCGTGCCTGTGATGGCGCCGGTAGAGGTGTTCAAGCCCATGCCGGTTGGCATGCTGCCAGTGGCGATTGACCAGCTGTAGCCGGGCGTGCCGCCGGTGGCGGAAAAAGTAGAGACCGGATAGGCCTGGTTCAAATTGCCGGTGGGCAATGTAGCGGGCGAGACGACGATTGGCTGCTGCACCTGAAAGCTGTAGTTGACGGTCACGGGGGGCGAACTAATGTTGTCTGTCAGCTTCACCGAAAAGGAAGCGGGGCCAGCTACGGTTGGGGTTCCGCTCAACGTTCCCGTGGCCGTATTGAAGGTCATGCCCAGCGGAGGCGCACCGATCAGTGTCAGCGTGTACGGGCCCTGGCCACCACTGGGGGAGACGGTTTTGGGCGGATAGAGCGTGTTTATGACGCCATTCGGCAACGTGGCCGGAGACAGCGACAGCGGGTTGTAGATCTGAGGGCCGCTGTAGCTTTGCGTAATCGAGTACCCGAAGCTGTCGGTTACAATCAGGTCGAAGACGTAGAAACCGGCGGCGGTTGGACTCCCGGTAATCGCACCCGTGGAAGCGTTGACATTCAAGCCGGGAGGGAAACCGGAAGTGACAAGGTAGTTATAGGGGGCGGTTCCACCGGTGGCGGAAAAAGAGGAGAGGCCGTACGCCTGTCCGACGTAGCCGGTTGGAAGGGAAACGGGACCAGCGGACATCGGAGGCTGAACGGTCAACTGGAACGCCTTGGACTGGCCCACGGGCGAGCCTTCCGCGTTGATCGTGAAATTGTAGACTCCAGGAGTGCTTGGGCTACCGTTGAGGAGGCCGGTCGCGCTGAGGTTCATGCCCGGAGGTACGGACGGAGATGCCGTCCATACGACGGTACTGACAAAGCCGGTTGCCTGGAATTGAAGGCCGAGCCCGCCTGGCGGGATGTAGGGTTGGCCCTTGACCGCGTTGGGTAGCGGAGATGTAGTCGTGATGGTCTGGGCGTAAAGCCCGGTGCCGGTGGCGAGGATCAGAAGGGCGAGGCGTCTCATCGGTCACCTCCGTCTTTGGCGGGCGGAATGAGCATGACCTGGGTACCGTCGAAGACTGCGATCGGTCCGCTGCCGTAATCGTTGAGCCGGAGCACGCCGCCCATTCGCTGCAGACGGGAGGGCGGGACGGGCGAGGTGAAGGAAGCAGCTGTATCGCCGGCCGCGGAGAGGGTCTGGATGGAGCCGTCGGAGGCGACCAGGATCATGGTTGAGTCGTCCGAAGAGGTGGCGGTCGCGGTTACATCGAGCGCGGCGATGGGCGTAGAGTTACCGGCTTCGCTGAGCTTGTAGACTTGCCTGTTGGAGTGGCTGGCGGCGAGGGCATCGCCGGAGCGATTGAAGAACTGCAGTGCGGCGACATCGCCCAGCGGCACCGTGCCACGCAGGTTGCCATCGGCATCCCACTGCGAGATGACACCGGAGGCGGCAGCGGTGAGGGAGAAGCGGGCATCCTCGCTTACGGCGGCCAGGGTGGCCGGTTCGGAAAGCGTTAAGGAAGCGGTGATGACGGGTTGCGCGGGGAGTCCTGTGAGCAGGCGGGCGTGCAGGGAATCGGCGGAGAGCAGCAGGGCTGACTTTCCGGCCGGGCTGAACCAGACGGTTGCAGAGTCATCCAGGCCGGGGAGGTCTCGCAAAGTGAGCTTGCCTTTGGAGGCGTCGAGGATGCTCCATTTTCCGGCGGTGAGGACGAGGGCGAAGCTTTGCTCGGGCGCGATGGCGACTAGATCGGGAGTGGCATCGAGCGGCAGAGCGCTGCCGACGTAGGCGGCGCCGGGGATGCCCAGGACTGGGCGGAGGACGCCGGCGGAGTAGACCAGTCCCATGGTTGGGCCTGAGATGGAAATGTCGTCTGCCAGGGCGGCCAGGCAGAGCGGGATGGCCAGGGCCAAGATGCGCAGGCTTCGAATGCCTGAGGCGGTGGAATGGAAGTGAGCAGAATGCGTGGCTAAAGCCCCGCGCAGGCTGAAGCCCGCCCCACTTGGCCGGCAGGCGAGTTCAGGGGTTCGGAGTCTCATTTGGGACCTCCCACGGTGGGGTTGCCAGGAGTAATGATCGTTGGCGGAACCGGTGCGGGGCCGGTTGGCGAGGCCGGTGTGCTGCCTCCGTTTCTGGTGACGCCGATCACTACTCCGGTGACTACGCCGGCGGCGATGGCGAGCAGGGTAATCGTTTTGGCGCTCATCACCGCGACGGCAAATTCATTGACCTGGGTTATGGTGGCGCGGGCCGTCTGGCCGTCATGCGTGGCGTTGACGCGAATCTCGAACTTTCCATTTGTATGGTTGGGCTTGATGCCGCGGGCGACGGCGCGGCCTGAGTTGTCAGTGGTGACGGTAAGGCTGTGGCTGCCATCGGCGAAGGTGCCGCCTGCTCCGTTGCGCGGCAGCAGGAAGGTAACGAGGGCACCGCCTACCGGCTTTCGATTGCGGTCCTCAACCTCCACCATCGGCTCGCGGGCGACGCGCTTGCGGACATTATGAACTGCCCCCTCGCCTTCCACAATCACGATGTTGAGCAGGGATGGAGCCTCTTGGGCTTGCACCAATGCAAAGGGAAGTAGAAACGCCATCAGCTTGCGCCACAGCATAGGAAAGCCCTCCTAAACAATCGAATCTTACCACGATACTGGACAATTACACTCTGGTATACTCTAGCTCAGGAGGGCTGAAATGACCCGGACGTCTCTATTTATCACTATCTTGAGCGCCAGTTCGGCTTTCTGCCAGACACTCACGCCGCGCGAACTGTTCTACAAACCGGTATCCTCACCGGCACCAATCGCGAGTCCAAAACAACCCACGAAAGCGCCCGCGACGAAGAAGGCCGCGCCGAAAGAGAACAAATCCGAGGTTGCCAAGGCGCCGGTTGGGGTAGCGGCATCTTATGCTCCTCTCGGCCTGCGGTACAGCCTGCTGCACAGCACGGATGGCGCCAACTACAACGAAGTAGATGGAGAGACCGTGTTCCATTCGGGCGACAAGCTGAAGGTGACGGTGCAATCGAACGATCCGGCGCAGCTTTATGTGATCGCGCGCGGATCGAGCGGGAACTGGAATGTGCTGTTCCCTTCGGCAGAAGTGGGCGGAGGCGACAATCGCGTGACCGCGATGCAGAGCTATGAGATCCCTCCCGGCGGCCGCTTCTATTTCGACGAGAATCCCGGCGAGGAAAAACTGTTCGTGATTCTTTCTCGCAAGCCGGTGGAGAACCTGGAGACGTTGATCTACGACTTGGGGAAGAAGCCCAAGGAGAGCACTCCGGATAAGCCGCTGATGCTGGCGCAACGGATCTCGCCGATCGACGATGCCATGGTGGGCAGGCTGCGCGCGGGTGTTCAATCGCGCGACCTGGTGTTCGAGAAGGTGGACGAGAAGACCGCGGGGCCGAAGAAGGAAAAGGCGGTCTATGTGGTGAACAAGACCGGAGCCGCGGATTCGCGACTGGTGGTCGATTTGACTCTGCGGCATCGCTAGGAGGCACTGCCCATGACGTGCTTGGCCGCTGGACTGTTGATGATCTCGCAGACATTGTTCGCACAGGCGAACACAGTGCAAAAAGGTCCGCACCGGATGGAGATCACGCTGGAGCGGTTGCATGCGGACAAGTGGGCGATCATCGCGCCAACGCAGGTGCTTAGCAAGGGCGACCATGTGCGGTTCCGGTTCAAGGCGAATTTCAGCGGCTATCTTTACGTGATGAATGCGGGGACATCGGGCGATTATTCGCGGCTGTTTCCGGGGCCTGATACGGGCGAGCAGAACCGGGTTGAGGCAGGCAAGGAGTACGTGATCCCGGCCACGGCCGGATCGTTCCGCATTGATGGGCCGCCGGGGCAGGACGTTCTCACGTGGATGATCACGCCGGCTGCACTGGGCGACGGGGGCAAGCAGTACAGGCCTTTGCCGCCGCCTCCGAAGCCGGGCACAGCGCCTACGAACATGTCACCGCGGTGCGACGATGCGATCTTCAAATCGCGCGGCGATTGCATCGATACTTCGGCTGGAGCGAAGCCGGGCAATGCGGCGTCGCGCGAATTGATTTTCATGCTGCAGGATAAGAAGTCCGTGGTGTCGTCACCGGTTCCGCTGAAGGAACCGGTGGTCTACGAATTCCGTCTGGCACACAAGTAGGCGTTATGCTCAGAACTCTTCCATTGTTGATGGCTCTTTCTCTTTTGTGCGGTGCGCAGGAGAAGAAAGAGCGGGACCTCAAGTACGAAAAGGACAAGCCTGCCGCGGCGGCGAAGAGCGAAGTTTCGATTCCGCGCAGCTACGCGCTGATCGTGGGTGTCGCCAATTACAAGAATCTTCCAGAGAAGGCGCAGTTGCAGTTTTCCGAGCGTGATGCGGAGGCGATCTATTCCATCCTGATCAGTCCGGAGGGTGGCAACTTTCACATTGAGAACGTGCATAAGCTGACCGGCACGAAGGCGACTCTGGCGAATGTCAGGAACGAACTGGAGAACTGGCTGCCTGCGGTGGCCAAAGATGACGACCGGGTGGTGATCTACTTCGCCGGGCATGGATTTGTCTACGACGGCAAGGCGTACCTGGCTCCGTATGATCTCGAGCCCGGGAACATCGCGGGCACGGGCTATCCGATGGAGACGCTGGGCAAGGTGATCGGCGCGAAGATCAAGGCGAAGTGGAAGGTGCTGCTTACCGATTCGTGCCATAGCGGCGCGATCACGCCGGATGCGGATGCGGAGCGGATCAACAAGAGCCTGCAGGATCTGGACCGGTCGTTGTTTTCGCTGACGGCGAGCCGGGCGAATGAGCGGTCGTTTGAGAGCAAGGACTGGGGCGGCGGCCATGGCATCTTCACTTACTACGTGGTGAAGGGACTGGAGGGCGCGGCCGATGAGTCGCACGATGGCATTGTGACGGCGGACGAGTTGGGCGAGTATGTGCGGCGCAACGTGCGCGAGGCGACGAAGGGACAGCAGAATCCGACGTCGGAGCGAGCCAGTTACGATCCGAATATGCTGCTGGCCTACATTCCTTCCGGCGCGGCTCCGGGCGAGGCGCCGGCGCCGAAGTTCGGGAGCCTGGTGTTTGAGGCGAACCGCGAGGGAGTGGAGGTTTTTGTCGATGACAAGTCCGTGGGAGTCATCATTAAAGGCACTCCGCTGAAGCTGCCGGGCTTGACTCCAGGAGTGCATCGGATCAAGGGCGTGCACATGGGCTTCGAGCCGGATGGGCCTCGGGAAGAGACGGTGTATCCGGGGCAGGAATCGACAGTAACACTGAAGCTTTGGATACCGCGGCGGCGTCCTCGGGCAGCGACGGATGCGTTCGACAAAGGGTACGAACAGTACATTCGCGGCGCTTATCAAAAGGCAGCTGGTTTTTTTTTGAGTGCACTCAAGGAAGATGCGAACTATAGCCAATCGGCCCTTTTCCTGGCGCGCTCTTATCGCGATCTGTTGAACGACGAGGAGGCAGAGAAGTACTTCAAGCGGGCGATCGCGATTGACCCGGACTACATTGAAGCGCGGGCCAGCTATGGATCGATGCTGTTGGCGAAAGGCGCCCTGGACGAAGCGTTGCGCCAGTTCAACGCAGTTTTGCAACGCGACGCCAATCACGCGATGGCGCTCTATTTATCGGCTCAGACGTTACTGTTGAAAGAGCTGTTTCCTGCTTCGATCGAAGCCGCGCGCAAGGCGATGCAGATCGAGCCGGAGAACGCACAGCCTCGATTCTGGCTGGGTGAAGGCCTGCGTTTGAGCGGCAAGTATGCGGAGGCGATTGAGGCCTACAATGGCTATCTCGAGCGCAGCCGTTTCGACTTCAAGATGGCCGGGCAATTGAATTACTACATTGTCGGGTACATGACCGGCCTGGTGGGCAAGCGGAAGCGCATCGGCCAAGTGGACGTGGGCAAGGAGTTGCGGAGCATGGCCTATTTCGGCATCTGCAACTGCCAGTACAAGCTGGGCGATTTCGATGCGGCGATTGCAAACTGCCAGCGCGCATTGACGTACGACAAGACCGATCCGTATGCGCATTACGTGCTGGGACTGGCGTATTTCGCACGGGCGAAGAAGGCGAACAATCTGGAGCCGCTGGCGGCGGCCCGGCTGCATTTTCGCGCAATTGTGGCCAGCGATCCGGATCTGCCGGAGGCGGAGAATGCGCGCAAGAATATCGCATTGATCGATACGCTTGCGCGCTGAGTGCGTGGGCTAGAACGTCAACTTCAATGCGAACTGAATGACGCGCGGCTGGTTGTTCTGCGCGCTCACTACTCCGAAGCCGTTGGCGCCAAGCGCAGTGCCGGGAGGCGCGAACTGCGGAGTGTTGGCGAGGTTGAAGAACTCGGCGCGGAACTGCAGTTTGAGCCGCTCGTGGATGGTGGTGGTCTTCTTCAGCGTCATGTCGAATTGCTTCAGGCCACTGGCGCGGAGTCCGCTCAAGGTGCGGGCCACGTTGCCATAGGTGTAGGGCGTGGACACGAGCGTGAATTGCGAAGTGTCGAACCACTTATCAACTGTAGGACTATCGAGCTTCGCGCTGGTGCCGGTCCAGTTAGGGCGCTGGCCGCCGCCTTGCGAGAAGGTGTTGTTGGTGGATTGCGTGATACCAAGCGGACTGCCGGTGTAGGCGCTGAAGATCGCGCCCAATTCCCAGCCTCCGAGGATGCGGCTGGCGAGGTTGCTCTGCTTCTTGAAGAACGGAAGTTCGTAGACGGCGTTGGCGATCACGCGATTGGTCTGATCGAGCGCGGAGGGTGCGTATTCGCCGCGCAGGTTGTTGTAGTTCTGGATGCCGCCGGCGGAGAGGCTGTCACCGGAGAAGGGGCCGGTGGCGAGGTCGATGCTCTTCGAATAGGTATAGGCCATCATCGCCGAGAAGCCTTTGGCGAAGCGTTTTTCGATCTTGGCTTCAAAGGCGTTGTAGCTGGAGTTGCCGATGTTGGATTGCAGCGCGGTGACGGTGTCGAACTGCGGGAAGGGCCGCAGCAACTGGGCGCGGCTGATGGTGGCGGTGGAGAGGATGCCGTTGGCGATCTGTCCGAAGAAGGGATTGGCAACGGTATCGCGCAGCGTAGCGCCGGTGGCGAGGGCAGAGTTCGAGAGCGTGTTGAGCTGGTTATCAAACTGGAACTTCAGTCCGCGGCTACCGGTGTAGCCAGCTTCGAGCATGACGTTCCGGGTGAGTTCGCGCTGGATGCCGAAGTTCCACTGGGCGGCGTAAGGAGTGACGGTGCCGGCGTAGTAGTTGATGGCCTGGCCGAGTTGCGTGGCGAGGCCGGCGCTGGAGCCGGTGGGCTTAACGATGCCATTCGGGAACGGGTTGCTCAGGCTGACGATGGGGTTGACGCCATTGATGCTGGAAACGATGGTGGTGGTAGCGGCGAAGCCGGTGGAGCCGAAGCCGGTTGAACCGGAGCCTGCGCCCCAGTTATTCGCATAGAAGAGACCGCCGCCGGTGCGGATTACGGTCTTCTTGTTGAGGCGATAAGCGATGCCGAGCCGCGGCGCGAAATTGTTTTTATCGGGCGTGGAATTGTAGCGCGAGTTGCCGCCGACGCCGGCAAAGGTGAAGGCGCCCTTCAAGGTCAGGCCAGAGGCGGTGAGGGGCGGTGTGGCAGTGAGGTCGAGGGTGCTGAACTGGTTGTAGCGCTCGGTGCGGGGCGTCTCGTATTCGTAGCGAAGGCCGTAGTTCAATGTGAGTTTGGAGGTGACCTTAAAGCTATCCTGCACGAACAGGCCGTAGTATTTGGTCTGCATCGCAATCGCCGGAGCGGGTGCGGCCGAGCCGCCGGGGATGCCGAGCAGGAAGCTGGCAACGCTGTTGCCCGCGGTGGCACTGGAGACGGTGGGGTTGGGGCCCTGGGTCCAGGTGGGGGCGAAGCTGAAGCCGGGAGAAGCTGGGCCAGTCTGGAGGGTGTTCAGCTGGATGATGCGCATTTCGGCGCCCATCTTCAGTTCATGGCTGCCCGCCACTTTTGTGGTGGTGCCCTGCAGGGCGTGGGTGTTGTTGCCCATGATGATGTTGTCCGTGGCGCCGAGCAGGCCGCCGGTGATGACGTTCGAAATCGAACTCGAAACCGAGTAGCCGTTCATGGTGATGTTCGGGAACGAAGACGGATTCAGTTGCGGGGAAAGCGATGCGGGCAGGCCCAGTTTGGTGATATCGAAGCCGGAGCTGAACGGTGTACGAAAGTTCGAGAGCCGTGTGAATGAATAACGAAAGGTGGCCATCATGGTGGGGGAGATGGTCTGGTTGTCTTCGACGACGGTGTTGCGGCGGCCGAAGGTTTGGGGTCCGGCGGAGGGCGAAGCGGGGCTGTCGCCATAGACACCGGCGCGAATCCACGGCGTATCGTCTTCGGAATAGCGGACAAAGAAGCGGTTGCGCTCGGAGAAGTAGTGGTCGACCTTGTAGCTGACGGTGTCTTTCTTCACGTTGTTGGCATCATTGCGGACGAAGTTGCCGGTGCCGGTGAAGGCCGCGCCGGCCGAGGTGGGAGCGGGGAGATAGGCGAGGATGTTTTTCGACACGGCGTTGATACGCGACGTGGGAATGATGTTGCCGGGGAAGACGGTGCGGACAAATGCCGAGCCACTGGCGGTGGTGGTTGCCGGATCGTAGATGCTGATCAACTGGCCAGCCGAGGTTTTGGTGCCGGTGAAATCTCCGGCGAGTTGCTGCGGGTTGGGAAGAGAGCCGGTAAAGACGATGCCCTGCTTGAAACGCACCTTTTCCACGCTGGCGAAGAAGAAGGTCTTGTTGTGGCCATCGTACACTTTCGGAATGTAGACCGGGCCGCCCAGCGTGCCGCCGAACTGGTTGTACTTGAATGGGGCGCGGGCGATGCCGCCGCGATTGGCGAAGAAGTCATTGGCGTTGAGCTTGTCGTTGCGGAAGAACTCGTAGAGTGCGCCGTGGACTTCATTGGCGCCGGAGCGGGTGACGACGTTGAAGACGCCTCCGGCGGCGCGGCCGTACTCGGCGCTGTAGTTGCTGGTTTCGACTTTGAACTCCTGCACGAGGTCAGGCGTGGCGTTGATGACGGCCTGGTTCTGTGCGGCCGCGGAGTTGGGCGCGCCGTCGAGCAGGAATTCGTTGGCACTGCCGCGCTGGCCATTGATGGCGTAGGCGACGGTGCTGATCTGATCGATGGGGAGATTGTTGTCGCCGGCGGCGGGGCGCACGCCTGGCACGAGCATGGCCAGGGCGTAGGGGTTGCGGCCCAACAGCGGCAGTTCGGTGACCTGCTTGGATTGCACGACGTGACCCAGCGCGGAGGATTCACTATCGAGCAGGACGGACTGCGCGCTTACATCAATGGTTTCGACAGTGCTGCCGAGTTTGAGTTTGAAATCGATGCGGGCGACCTGCTGGACTTCCAGCACGAGGTTGGGCTCCTGGATGGGCGCGAAGCCTTCCTTCTGGAGGTTCAGGGTATAGCGTCCGGGAGGCAGTGAGGGGAGGCTGTAGTAGCCGTCCTGATTTGATTTGGTGCTGGTGGTGACGCCGCTGTCGGCGGATTTTACGCTGATCGCGGCGTTGGGCACAGTGGCCCCTCCGGGGTCAGTCACACGTCCGGTGATGGATGCGGTCTGGGCAAACATGGCCACAGCGCACAGGGCTGAAAGCAGGGTGATTCGAATCATGATGAAAGAGTCTCCAATTGCAACCCATTCATCATATATCGCGCGGGGGGGGAAGTGCACTTCATTGCGCCTTCGGCCGGGGTGGCGTCGTGCTGGGCAAACCGGGACGGACAGCCAAATTCCGGCAAATGGCGCCGGAAATTGGTGTCAGTCCCTGGTTTGCAGAGTCTCGGCCAGGTTACAGTTTGAACACGACCGGCCATTCGTGGCGCTCGAAGGTGAGGCCGTGGGCGACGGCGAACAGGAAAGAGGATTTGTAGAGCGCTTTTTCGCCGGCGCCGTTGTGATCGATGCCGGTGGGCCAGTGGACATCGACGGAATAATGCGTGTCACTAATGGCGGGCCACGGATACATTACGTTGCGGTGATCGCGTTCAATCGCACCGCGCACGGCGGCGCGCTGCACGCCTCCACCTGCGAGCAGGACACGCAGAGACTCCCACTGCGCAGGATCGGTCCCTGACGAAGTAGCGGCTTCGTAACCTTCCCGCCAGGTACGGCGGACCTCCGCCATCAACTCCCCCAGGCGCCCTTCCACATTGAACTGATCTTTGAATTGGAGATCGCCCAGTTCGAGGGACTGATCGAAGTAGCATATGATCTTGTTTTCGGCGGCGCGCACTTCGTTAACGGAGAGCTCGGTGGTGCCGGAGCCCATGTCCACGACAAGGTAGATGCCATCCTGCAGTTTCGCGTTTTGGCCGAGTGAGACGATAGGGGCGATGGTTTCGGGCAGAAGTTGAATGCAGCCGGGGAGGGAGTGATCTTTGGCAAACAGCGTCTCCAGATCCTTCAATAGCAGAGCGGCGTTGGCTCCGTTCTGGACGGGTTCGCGGCCCTCGCCGAAGACGGCCATCCAGGCGGCTCCTGCCATCTTCAGGTAGCGGCGTTTGAGCGATGCGTTTTCCAGGTTGGCCATGGGGGCGGCAAGTTGGAAGACCATCTCATAGGTATCTTCGCCGTATTGATAATCGCAGAAGTGTTTGGTCTGGCCGAGTGTCCAGGCGAGGAAGGCGGCGATGAGAACATCGGGGTCCGGACCGCTGCGAGTCCAGGAGATTCCGGGCAGCAACTCTTTCTTGAGATAGCGATAGAGTTTGCCTTCGGAGAGGGTGTCGGCTTCCGAGCCGAAGAAGATCTTCTCGCCGGCGATGCGCACCAGAGACGGGGTAACGATCGAGGGGTAGCCCGATGGGGGCTGGTCGATTAAGACCAGCTTCGAAGACTTTTCGCCAGCTTTGCGGACTAGGATTTTGGTGGCATAGGTGCCGAAGTCGAGCCCGACGATCAGGCGGAGCTTGCCGGGTGCGGAGACGGTGCGGACAAGGGGCGCGGGTTCGAGCGGGACCGGTTTGCGGCGCAGGCCGAAGAAGCGCGCGAGGATGCGGTAGAGAAGGCCGGAGGGATTCGAATTGATTTTGAGACGCATCGGCTATCAGATCCGGTGGAAGCTACGGAGGATTTCGCGCGTGCCGTAGCGGAGGGCGACGGGGCGGCCGTGGGGGCAACTCATCGGATAATCGGTGGCGGCGAGTTCTTCAAGCAGCCACTCCATTTTGCGCATATCGAGGCGCATGTTGATCTTGATGGCGGCACGGCAGGCGATGGTGGCGGCGATGTTGCGGCGCAGGTCGTCGACGGACATCTGGCGCAACTCGTACTCGGGGATTTCGAGAATCTCGAAGAGGATCTTCTCGACTTCAACCGGGCTACCGATCGCCGCGGGGGCGGCCTGCACGGCGATGCTGCGCGGGCCGAAGGGCGCGGTGTCGAAGCCGTTGGCTTCCAGTTCGCCGGAGATGCGCTGATAGTCGATGGCCTGTTCGGCGGTCAGTTCGAGGATGAGCGGCATGAGCAGTTGCTGGCGTTCCACCTTGCCCAGGGAACGGGCCTTCAACACCTTTTCGAAGAGAATGCGTTCGTGGGCGACGTGCTGATCGACGATCCACAATCCATCGCGCGCGGCGGCGATGATGAAGCTCTCATGCAACTGGCCGAGCGGGCGGAGTTCGGTCAACACGTCCATGCTGCCCGCTGGTTCATACGATGCGGTGACGGGGAAATCGCCGTGCGTATCAGGAACTTTCAGCCTTGAAGGCGCAGGAGGTGGAGTAGCTGCTGGCGAGGGCGACGATTGATGCACTGCGGCGGCCGGCTGGGGCGCGATGTAGGCGCCATGCACTGTGAAGCGGGGGAGCTCTTCGGCGGCTTCGCCCTGCTGTTCCGGCTGGGAGTTGAACTCGAAGCGGGGCGCTTCCGGCGGCGGCTGGTAGTTCTCCAGAGACTGCGAGAATTCGGAGAACGGAAGATGGGCCGCGGGTTGCGGACGCGGGGAGTTGTGCAAGGGCAGATTGGAGACCGGCCTGCTCTCATTCAGCTTGTCACGAATCACGTCGCGCACGAAATCGTGGACCAGCGTGCTGTGGCGGAAGCGCACTTCTGTCTTCGAAGGATGCACGTTCACGTCGACCTCTTCGGCGTCGCAATCGAGAAACAGCAGAGCGAAGGGATAGCAGGCGGGCGGCATCAGGTTGTGATAGGCCGAGGAGATGGCATGCAGCAGGAGCTTGTCGCGGATGAGGCGTCCGTTGACGAACAGGAAGATCGAATTGCGATTCATCTTCTGAATCTGTGGCCGCGAGACGAAGCCGCGCAGCAGGAAGACGCGCGATTCGGGTTCGCCATCGACGGAATCATAGGCAGGCGGGAGGCGCAGTTCTTTCTCGCTCACGCCGAGGTCTGTAAGCTCTTCGAGGATCTGCGAACCGAAGACCTGGAAGACGCGGTCGCGCAGATCTTCGACGGGCGTAACGTGCAGCAGTTCACGACCATCGTGACGGAGTTCGAAGGTCTTATCAGGATGGGCGAGGCTGTAGTGGGTGCAGAGCTGGGCGATATGGGCGAGTTCGGTTTGATCAGAGCGGAGAAACTTCTTGCGCGCCGGTACGTTGTAGAAGAGGTCGCGCACGGTGATGGTGGTGCCGGGGCCAAGCGCCGCCTCTTCGCAGGTGAGCATCTTGCCGCCCGCGATTTCAATGCGCGTACCGGTCTGCTCTTCGGCGGAGTGGGTCTCCAGCGTGAGGCGAGAGATGGAGGCGATGGAAGGTAGCGCCTCGCCGCGAAAGCCGAGCGTGGCGATGGCGTTCAGATCTTTGACGGAGGAGAGCTTGCTGGTGGCGTGGCGCTCAAAGGCGAGCATGGCATCGTCACGCAGCATGCCGCAGCCATTATCGATGATGCGCAACAGGCGGCGGCCACCGCTTTCGGCTTCCACGCGAATGTGGGTAGAACCCGCGTCGAGCGAGTTCTCCAGCAGTTCCTTGACAGCGGAAGCGGGACGCTCCACCACCTCCCCGGCAGCGATCTGGTTAGCAACAGCGTCGGGGAGAATTCGAATCCGGCCCATCTGGGCCTATTGTACCGCTACGCCGCGGGTCGCAAGCAGTTCACCGGTGGCATTGAGGTAGGTGATGACATTACGGCGGTAGGCGACCGATTGATTCACCAGATCTGCTTCGGCATTCACCAGGCGCTGCTGGGCATCGAGGACGAAGAAGATAACGGTGGTGCCGAGATCGTATTTCTTCTGTTCGGCGTCCAACTGTTTCTGGGCGAGGTCGCGATTGACGAGGGCGAGGCGCACGCTGGCGATGCTGGATTCCACCTGGCTGGCGGAGGTGACCACATCCTGACGGACCTGCTGGGCGAGCGTGCGGACGCGCAGTGCGTTCAACTTCTTGCTGACGATGGCATCGGCAAAGGTTGCGGCGGCGGCGCGATCGCGGATGGGCAGGCGCAGGCGGAGGCCAAACTGATAGGTGGGGTAATTGAAGGCAAACACCTGGTCCAGAGAATCGGCAAAGCCACCCGGGATGACGGAGACGATGTTACCGGTGCCGAAGACGTTTTGACGGTCGTAGAAGTTTCCTCCACGGCCCGAGGTGGTGTAGCTGCCGGTGAGGGAGAAGTCAGGACGAAGTCCATTGACCGCGGACTTGATGTTCAGATCGTCAATGCTCAAGTTCGTCATGGCGGCTTTCAGGTCCTGGCGCATCATAAGCGCTTTGGCGACGGCGGCTTCGCGGTCGATGGGAGCGGCATTGGCGGGCGGCTGCACGGACTCAGTGAGATTGATGGGCAGTTTGCGCAGATCGGGATCGAGATCCAGGGCCAACTGGCGGCGGAACAGATCCTCCAATTGTTCCAGACTGAAGCGGGCCTGGGAGACAGCGATTTCAGCCGACGCATAGTTGGCTTCGGGGAGGTAGATATCGAGCGGGCTGATGGCGCCCAACTCCAATTCGCGCTTGGAGCGCTTCAGGGCTTCGGCGTTGAGTTCGAGGGCCTTTTCGCGGACGCGAAGCGTTTCACGACCGCCGACCAGGTTCCAATAGGCCGCTTCGGCGTTCGACAACAATGTAACCACGGAATCTTCCAGGCTCCACAGGCTGGACTTCAGGCGGCTCCTGGCGATGGTGATGGGGAGTTTGGTGATTTCGCGTCCGCGGTTGCGGATCAAGGGCTGCGTAAAGCCCATGGTGAAGCTGGAGTTGATCGACGGGTTAAACGTGGAGAACGAACTATTGCTGGAGAGCTTGGAGGCGGCAAAGCCGGCGTTGATCTGGGTACCGTTTTGCAGCGTCTGGTTGTAAGTGAATGACGCAGGCTGCGACAGCTGATTCAACGTGGCGCTGCCATCGAGCGCGTTGCTCGAGGGAGCCTTCGAGCGCTGCGCGCTGAAGTTCGCCTGGAAGATGGGATCGAAGATCGAGTAGGCGCGCGTGATGGCGTCGCGCTGCAGGTCGACGTTGACGCGCTGAATTTCGATATCGGTATTGTTCGACATCACGAGGTCGACATAGTTCTTGAGCGAAAGCTCGAGCTTGCCGTTGACCACGTAGTCGCGCAGGCGAGCGGGCGGGCGCAATTCCACTTTGGTCGGGGGCGTGACGTACATTCTGCGGAAGAACTCTTTTTGCGGAAGGCGCGGCGCGATCAGGGCGTCCTCCGATTTGGTCTCCGGAATGACGATTTGCTGCTGTTGTTGCGCAACGGCCTGCCCCACAAGAAGACTGCCTGCGCATAAGATGGCGGTAAACGATTTGAAATTCATGTTAAGGGTCTAAATCTATTATTCGTATCGGATGGCCTCGATCGGATCGAGACGTGCGGCCTGGACCGCGGGATAAATACCAAACGAGAGCCCAATCCCGACTGAGACGCCGAAGGCGACTGCGATCGAGGATGTAGTGACAACGGTCGACCAACCGGCCGCGGCCGCGATGATCTGCGAGAGCGAGAAACCAAACGCGATGCCGATCAGTCCGCCGAGGATGGAGATGAGCACGGCCTCGGTCAGGAACTGGCGGACGATATCGGCCTGGCGCGCACCGATCGCGCGGCGGATGCCGATTTCACGAGTGCGTTCGAGCACGGTGGCGAGCATGATGTTCATGATGCCGATGCCTCCGACCAGAAGCGAAATGCCGGCGATACAGATCATGACAACGTTAAAGATGAAGCCCGTGCGGCGGCGTTGTTCCAACAGGCCGGCCGGAACGGTGATGGTGAAATCGCCCGCGTCCTTGTGGGTTGCGGTGAGGATGGCGTTGACGACGGAGGCGGTCTCCACCGAATCGGTACCTTGCTTCACCTTGATATAGATGCCATCGATTTCGTCCTTTAGATAGCTGTTGTTATCTTCGAAGCGGCGCATCACCGTGTTCATGGGAGCGATGATCATGTTGTTGCGGTTGGTGACTTCGAGGCCTTCGATGTCGTCGGCAGTGGCCTGTTGCGCTAGCACGCCGATCACCTGGAGCCAGGTGTCATTGATCTTGACGTACTTGCCGACGACGTTATCGTACCCCAGCAGGTTGACCTTGGCGCTTTCACCCAAGACACAGACCGGGGCGGATCGGCCGTTGTCGTCATCGTTGAAGAAGCGGCCCTCCACTACTTTGAGGCTGTTGATGTCGAGAAAATTCGGCTCCACGCCGATCAGCAACGGCGGTTCGGCGGCGACCTTAGGAAGCACCTTCAGCGGCTTGAAGCGCTTGCGTGGCGTGAGGGCTTCAATGCCTTGCACGTTTTCAGCGATGGCGCGGAAATCGCGGAAGCTCATGCCTTGCGAGATGACGCGGCGCGATTGGAGTTCATTGCGGTCGACGGCCTCCTTGGCTTCGATGATGATGTTGTTTACGCCGAGCATGTCAATGTAGCTCATCATCTCTTTCTGCGCGCCGGCGGTGATGGAGAGCATCGCCACCACGGCGCCCACGCCGAAGATCATGCCGAGCATGGTGAGGAGACTGCGGAGTTTGTGGACCAAGAGGCTTTGCAGCCCCATGATCAGTTCAGGTATGAGTCCAGCCATGATTTACTTTCCGCCTCCGCCGCCGGACATTGCGCCCATCGGGCTGCTGCCGGACTTCTCCTTGCCCTTCTTGTCGCCCTTCTTGGCGAACGGGTCGGATAAAGCGATGACTTCGTCTTTTTTCAGACCGCTGGCGACGACGAGCGTGGATTCGCTGCGCTTCTTGAGTTTGATCTGCCGCTCTTCGAACTTGTTGCCGTTCTTGACGTAGACGATCAGCTTGCCTTCTTTATCGAAGACCGCCTGAGCGGGGATGTGAACGGCATCGGGGAACTTTTCGACGATGATCTGCACGTCGGCGAGGAGGCCGGGACGGAGCAGGACATCGAG
>Ga0073936_10001358_pt1 | contig 37724 bp, 40 predicted proteins | sample AliMusrvi5mmetaG_FD_87041 | JGI IMG/M metagenome (GOLD analysis project Ga0073936, IMG submission 87041) | Freshwater lake bacterial and archeal communities from Alinen Mustajarvi, Finland, to study Microbial Dark Matter (Phase II) - Alinen... | ecosystem: Environmental > Aquatic > Freshwater >...
CTAGACGAAGGAGTATAGATTCGGCCTTCTCCTTGATGTCAGGCTGAATTCTGCTGTGAACCGCTGCGGTCTTCATGGATTCAACGTGTGGCATTTGCAACACGTTGTCAATCGGTATTTTTTCCCCACCCAACGTCAAATATGCACGCCCCCCGTGCTTGCCGTCATCCGCACCGTGGGCCATTAATCCGAGGTGCTGGAGGTGGTGGTGGCGGCAGGGGGCATCCCCGAGCGGGAAACTGGCCCAAGGCGAGTTGTTCGCCGTTCCGATCCCGGAGGTGATGGTTAGAAAAAAGTAGGGAGCAGTCTAGGGGGCATGTCGCCGAAATTCCCGCCGATCATTTTTTTAACCGTATGAACTTCAATAAGTTGGGAAAGTGGTGCGCGCTGCAGGGTTCGAACCTGCGACCCCATCCGTGTGAAGGAGTTATGTTTATTATGCAAAACGCTTGAAATGAGTTGTTTGTGTAAATCCGTGCTAAACTATTCGTGCTAAACTGGTCAGAAAACCCATTTTGGCAACGCGCTTCTGGGGTTGGCGTTGCGTCTGCCATAGTCTGGAAATTAGCGTATCGAGTCTGGCCGGAGCGTCCATGCCATTGAGATTATGACACTTGCACGCTCTGGCGAGATTTACATTTTTGGGGGATTACCTTGGACCTGCGGACGGATTGGAATACAGTGCGTCCCTGAGAGGATTTCCTATGGCGATCAAAGGACAAATGCTGGCTCAGGAGTACTCGAAAGGGACGGATGAAGCCAAGGTGGGAAACATCCGCATCCGGGCGTTGCTGCGGCTGCGGCTGCGGTGCGCGGCTGCGCTCCTCGCCTCTGTGACGGTATTTCTAACCGCGCAGGCGGAGTCGCAGGTGTCGTTCCGCAATTGGCAGTTGGGCTATCCTCATGTCTCCGGCAATTGGCTAACCGCTGTCTGCTGGGGTGAGCCCGGCTGCGTGGCGGTAGGATGGTATGGTGAAATTCTTTTCTCGCCGGATGGCTCCGCCTGGTCGCGTGCGGACTCTCCGTTGCAGCGTACCTCCTTGGCGCAAGGAACCTATTTGTGGGATGTCTGTTACGGCAACGGTGCCTTTGTCGCCGTGGGCGGCGAGTTTGACAAGGGCCGGATCCTTTACAGTCCCGACGGTTTGACTTGGACCGAGGTGCCGACGGCTGTCACCGAGGATTTTCGTGGTGTCGCTTTCGGCAACGGTCTGTTCGTCGCCGTCGCGGGAACCAAGGTGCATACATCCGCGGACGGAATGGCGTGGCAGTCGCGCGCGGATTCACCCGGCGTTGGCAAAATTGCCTATGGCGGCGGAAAATGGGTGGGATCGGCGCCCACAGGATTGTTCTATAATACGACGGACTTTCTCACATGGGGTTCGAATGCCCATGGCTGGCCCTTCCAGACTAACAATCCGGAAATTGCCAACATCGCCTATGCTGACGGCAAGTTCATTGCCGTCGGAGGATGGAATCAAGGATCTGGCACTGGGGGAGCGGTCGTCGAGTGGTCCAATGACGGCATAGACTGGCAGGACGGCATGTCTAACGATACCGACGGCATGTGGGGTGTCTTGCAGGGGTGCGCGGGCGCGCACGGCCGATACTCCGTGGTTGGAATGCGATCAAACGGTGGCTCCGGCCATGTAGCGTATTCCTCGCCGGATGCCACAACCTGGACCCGCGCCGCATCGCCGAGCGGGCTTCAAACCGTTGAGGGATCGTTGCAGGACGTGGCGGGTGCCGATGGCCGACCGTTCATCGCGGTGGCCTCGACTGGCCAGATCTGGCAAAGCGCCGATGGAACCGCATGGGAGATGGTCGAACCTACGCCGCTGGAGTATCTGGGGAAGGTGGTCCACGCCAATGGGAAATTTGTGGCAGTCGGCGGCCGACGGCAGTACATCGGACAGGCCCCCGGTTCCTCGGCGATCTTTTCTTCCCCAGATGGGCTCAAATGGACGCCTTTCTTTCCGGAGCGCACTGATATTTTGTCCGATGCTGTATTCGGTGGTGGCTTGTGGGTGGTCACCGGCGACGATGGCGGTATTCTAACATCCAATGATGCGTCCAATTGGACCGATCGGAGCATCCCCGGAACGACCAATGACCTGAGTGTGTTGGTATACGGGGTGGGGCGCTTCATCGCGTTTTCGGCAAACCGGGACCGGATCTATCACTCTGAGGATGGACTGGAGTGGCAGGTGAGCGATGGCGCTCCGGTGGCCGGGGTGAATGCCGCGGCCTTCATCGCCGGGAAATTCATTGCCGTGGGCAATGCCGGTTTGGTGCTTTCCTCGTCTGACGGTTTGAGTTGGACCCGCACCGACATCGGCGCGACGGATGACCTTCTGAGTGTCTGTTATGGCAAAGGCGGATATGTCGCGGGAGCGCTCGATCACACCGCCACTTCGCAGGATGGCGTCACATGGCTGTGGCACCCGAACGATTCCGCGCCACGGGTCATTTCCTATCGAGACGGCTGGTTTGTGAGTGACGATTTCCGGGCTTCCCGCGATGGAATCGGTTGGGTCCCGGCGCTCAATGAGTTCCCGAAGTTCTACCGCATGACTTCCATCGTCTTCGTGGATTCTGGTTTTGTTGGTGTGGAAGGGCTGGAAATATGGCAGGGCGAACTGATTCTGCCGCAACCCGAAGGCTTGACCGTGTTTCCCGGCAGCGGCGTGGAAGTGAAAAGCCAACAAGGAACTCAATACCGCCTCCGCGAAAGCCGCGATCTCACAAACTGGAATCCCCTCGGTGATTGGCGCGACGGCACCGGCGATTTCCTGCGGTGGCCCGTGGATTTCGCCCCGCCAAAAGGATTCTGGACCCTCGAAGTTCGTTAGAAGGAATGCCGAGTATCACATGGATTCAGGCTCGACGACCTATTAAGCGCGAAAGCAACGGGCGCATGCGCAAAGCTTCTGCGGTCCATTGGCAAGGTGGGTGTGCCATTGGAGCCCAACCCCGCCCCAGAAAACAGAGGCGTTGATCTTGGTGTGAGATGTTGTTAATGGTGAAGACACTGATGTCCGCCAAACCAGGTTCCAGCGTGCCGTGAGATCGCGACGCTGCAAAAACATTATCTTCACCTAACCCGGCGAAGCCGGAACCAAAAGGAGTCTGATGCGGCAAGGTGGTCCGTCAAGTTCGATTGGATCGAGGATCGAGGATCGAGGATCGAGGATTGAAGATTGAAGATTGAAGATTGAAGATTGAAGAAGTGACTTTGGAACATCTTCCCGGCGGCATGCATCTGGCGAATGGGCGGCATTGGCGCTCGAAGAGCCCTTCAAAAATCAAAAATCCTCAATCGGCAATCGTCAATAATCCGCTGCCAGCCGGACGGATGGCACTAAGTTGGGTCCATGAACGCGCCACTTCTGACCGAACGGTTTGCCAAGGACATCAAGGGCACCATCGAATGCTTTGACCGCATCGTGCTGTTCGGGACCTACGGTTCGGTCGCCTATCCTGGCGCGATGGAGTCGTTGCTTCACCTGCGGGGTGTCCGCCTGATCGACTACGCCAAGACCTACGCCAACGAGATGCGTCTCGCCATCGCCAACCACATCCGCCAGAGCGCCGCCGCCGGAAGCATTCCCATCATCCAGGTCAATGCCGGACAACGCAAGGAGGCTCTGGTTGAAGAGTTGCTGGCCAAACGCGGCCGGCGCGAGGGCGTGGTCTGCATTCTCGGGGCCATGGAAAGCTGCCGCACCTACAAGGTCGGCAAGAATCACCAGACCGGATTCCTCCAACTCCAGTGGAGCCCGGGCAAATGCGAGCACTACTACATCTATCTCATCGATCCGGCGCTCGGCCTCTGCCACCTGCGCATTCCCACCTGGGCGCCTTTCCGCCTCCAGTTCTGTTTCAACGGCCACGACTGGCTCGAACGCAAGCTCAAGGCAGCGGGCATCCGTTACACCAAGGCCGACAACTGCTTCACCCATATCGCCGACTTTCCCCGCGCCCAGCGCATTGCCGACTCATTTGACCCGAAGAAAATCCAGCCCCTTCTCGACCGTCACGCCGCCCGCTGGATCGCCCTCCACAAAAGCCTCGGCCACCACCTCCAATGGAGCGTTTATCAGGCGGAACTCTCCACCGACATCGTCTTCAGAAACCAAAGCGTGCTGCCCGACCTTTACCAACAACTCGTCCGCACCGCCGCCATCGAAGTCCAGTGCCCCGACATCTACCGTTTCCTCGGTAAACGCCAGCCCACCAAGCGATCCAAGGCCGAAGCCTCCAGCCGTTTCCAAACCCTCATCCAAGGCACCCGCATCAAACACACTCTCGGCAAGACAAACCTCAAAATGTATGATAAGCAAAACATTGTCTTGCGCATCGAGTGCACCACAAGCGACGTCACATCGTTCGCCAGCTACCGCAAGGTGGCACCGCGACAACCGCTGGCCCGAAAGGCCAGGAAAACGGCTCTGAACGCGGCATCATCCTCCCGCAGTTCCAAGGCGAAAGCCGCGGAACCGGAAGGTAAGTATGCACCGATGCGCAAGACACTCATGAGCCTTGGAGCCCTACGCGAGGCCATGGGCGCGGTCAACCGCCGCTACCTCGCCTTTATCAGCCAGTGGCCGGACCGCACCCGGGAGCGCCACGACCTGCGCACCATCACCAGCCGGGCGTATGATGCCAAGGGCAGGAGCCACCGCGGAGTGAACTTCTTTTTCGAAGAGGATCTCCAGCTCATGGCGGCCATCCTGCGCGGCGAACACCAGATACGCGGACTGACCACCCGCGGTATCGGCAAGCACCTGTCCGGTTGGAAGCCGCACAAGATCGGCCGCGGCCTGCGTCGCATGCGCGCACACGGGCTGCTCAAAAAAATCGCTGGCTCTCACCGCTACTACCTGACGAAACTGGGAGCCAGCAGTCTAATCGCTGCGCGGCAACTCACCGAACGAGTTATCATCCCCTCACTCGCAGCCGCATGAAAAAAATCGACTCAAACCTGTTCACTTTTGATGATTGAGGTACTAAAAGCGGATACACAGAAGGCCGAGGAGGCGTTTGCAGCTGACACCTATTTCAGAAGCGCCGACGACGCTTTGGTGGGCAGGGTGTGCCGCCCATGAATCGGGCCATCAACTTGCCTTCCTCGGTAACAGGGAACGACCAGGAGTAATTGCTCAGGCCCTTCAGCCGGTGCGCCTTCATAAGCTGCTGATATTTTTCCTGCCAGGCGGAGTTGCAGATCGGGCCGAAATCCATGCGTGACAGGTTGCTCGTCAACTCAAGATAGCCTTTCCTGCCGATGTTGCGGAAGTCGAGAATCCTGCATATTAGATAGCCGGGTCTCGGGTCCCTGTTGCTGGAGACTAGAAGTTCAAAGATCTCAGCCAATGACACGAATTCCCTATCAGCCCAATGATATTCGCACAGGTTTCTGGCTGCCGCCATCCGAAAACCGAGAGCCATGAGCAAATCAACCTTCGGCCATTTTTTCGTGAGGTCGTCGGCAGCGGTTAGCTCGGCCAGAATACTCGTTCTGGTTCGCCATTTCGCGGTATATTCCCCATTCAACATGATAATTGACATTTGCCGGTTGCCGACTGCATCACGCGGAATGGTATTTGATTTGATGGGGAGATCAAGGTGATTTCCTGATAGCGCGACTTGTGAGGTCCGGGGTTGGCTGGCTGCGGGTGTTCACGCGCATCCCGGACATGCTGGGGAGGGATGATCGTTAATGTTCCCGCAGGCTGAATCGTTTCCGGAGCACTGGAACCATGAGGCAAAACGGCACACCCTGTTGCGACAATATGACTCAGATCACGAGTGTCCGGTTATAACTCAAACAAATTCAATTGATTAGGATCCGAGTTAATGAAAGTTCTGTGGTCAGTTTCCATAAGTAGCTCATTTAGAGTGGTTTTCTCGAAAGGATGAACGCTCAAAAGCTGCAAAGTTCTGTGGAGTGTGCCGGGCAGCTTGAGCTGCTTGTGGAGAATTGCGATTATCAGATAGGTGGACACCGCAATCCATATCTGGGTCTTCACGGCGTTTGGACTTGTGCCGTAGTAATGCTTGATCCGCAGGTGCCCCTTGATCCACCGGAAGAACAGCTCGATGTGCCAGCGCATCTTGTAAAGCATGGCCACGGCAAGAGCTGGAATCTCCAGGTTGTTGGTCAGGAAGACGAACTCCTTTGCGGTTTCCGAATCGTAGAATTTGACCCTTCTCAAAAGGACAGGGAAAGATTGTCTCGATTTTTCGATGGTAGGTTTTCCGACATGATCGCTGCGCAGACCGGTGAACCTGTCCACCGGCATCGAATAATGCCGAGTAAACTGAAGGTTGCTCTTTGCTCGTGTAACAAAGAAAGCTCCAGCGTTTGCTATCAGAATGAGCCGTTTGAAGTCCATATATGCCCGGTCCATCAGATAGAAAGCCCCAGCCTCGAAGAAGATGTTGTCCAGCCAGCAAACGTCGTGCTGCCGGGCACTTGTGATGTGGATGCAGGTAGGAATAGGTCCGCGCAAGTCGATCTGGGTATGGATCTTGATGCCCGCCTTGGTTTGTCGGAAGTCGGCCCAGGGAAACAGAGTCAGGGAGAGATCGATAGTTGTCGAATCGAGCGCATAGATCGTGTTGTCCAAGTCCAGTCCGAGATCTTCGTCGGCATAGAGCGGCCTGGCTTTCCGCATCAAATTCTTGGCGAGAGCCTCCCAGATGCGCCAGTCTCTCAGTTCGTTGGCATCGGCAAGTGTCGATTTGGCAACCGGTTTGGTGAAACCGAGATGATGCAACGCGGAAGGTTTCGCGTTGAGGCAGGTGGCAATATCTCGGAGTCCATCGCGCCAGGTCAATTGAGCGAAGACCATGCAGATGAGTTGTTGTCTGCAACCGAAATGGCGGACACGGGACTCCGCATCGTAGCGCTCGACCAACCGGGAAAGTGTTTGCCAATGGACCAGATCGAGAATCTGCGAGAGAACGTAGCGGCCAGTATTCATGGCCCAAATGACTCTCAAAACCGCAGTCGGAGTTCAAATCCCTCACATCGAAATCTGTCTGTAAGATTCTCATTCTTTGCAATTTACAAAAACTAAACATTCACTCAACCGGACACCCGTGGACTCAGATGTGTCAAATTCTGTCGTTCTTGCCGCAGATCCGCAAGATCCGAGCTCTGATTGTTTTTTTAAAACGCTGCGCCTAGAATCGTGATTTTCTAAAAACTTTGCGGGTCGTGCGCATCGAATGTTGCTCTCCGACTGGGGAATTTATAATTTTTCTAAAACATGAGGTCCGTTAGCGCGATGTTCCCGAAACTGTTTGAGCTACTACAGAATGGCGCGAATTTTGCGGAGGGGAAGCTCTGCCCGGATCGGTCGGGCAGGGTAACCTGATCTGAGCCATGCCCTATTCATCATTTGCAGATTTCATCACCACAGCCCGCAGCCATCGTTCCAAAACGGCTGCTTTGAATTCATTCAACAGGTTGGAGGCAGCGAATGCAGCGCAGGACTATCTTCCACAAGAGGGTGTTGCTCCTGCCTTCTTTCCGGGCCACCACATCTATGTGAAACTGGAGTTACGGGTTGGTCTCCTCACATCGTCAGACAACGCTGAACGCAAGAAGAGTATCACTCTCCTCGCGGACCTGGTGGAAGGAGTAAGAAACATTCTACACGGTTTTGATGGGGGTGCTTTGCTGGAGGCGCAGGGGCCGGTGGTTCACGGATTCCTACCGGATGACTTGGACACGCCGGACAATCCACGCATTGCCGCGCTGGCTATCCGGGCGTTCGTCGAGGGGGCTATCAGACCCCGGGCAGGCGATGATTTTCGGAAAGTGCTGATCGCATATTGCCATGGTCAGAGTCTGTTTGTCGCTACGGTCGATCTGCATGGCGACAATTCGGTTGTTTCATTGGCCCCGGCGGCGAATGCCCCCGCCAAGGTTCTGTGGGCGAATTCTGATCGGTTTCCATCGGGCAGTATCCTGGAAGTCAAATGCGACGGTGGCTTTCGTATCCTCACTTTGGACGATCTGCGGCTGGCGGAGAATACCCGCAGCCGGGAGATGATTGTAAACTGTGCGAATCACGGTTCGCTGCAAAAGATTGCAGCGAAAGAGATGACGATTCCATTTCCCTCGTCTCCAGACAGTCCCACCGTGGAGGAACCTCACGAATCCTACTCGATTTCGGTCCGTGCCGACATGGATGGTTTCACGAGCCGGGTCCGGCAGGCATTCGGTCAAGGACGCGATGCAGCCATCGAACTTGCCCACGAGTTCTATGCTGTGATGGTTCACGCCCGCGAATTCAGCCACACGGCGTCGGCTATTCACCTTCCCTGGGCCGGAGATTGTTTCAACCTCCTGATCGCCGTTGATGATCGCAACGAATACCAAAAAAACCGCAAGCGACTGATCTTGGAAATCCTGCCCCGGTTCGCGGACCACATGCGTGCAAAATTTCCCAATCTGAAATGGTCGTACTCGTGCGCTGCGGGTGACGTTGAAAATGCTCAGAAATGCAACACACTAGTCAGTCGAATCGAAGTCGGAGACACTTCCTTATTGCTGGCCACCGGCTTGCCGGTTGAACGAAGCCTTCAAGGTCTGGCTCAGGAGAGTCCATGCGCTCATAATGGTGTACTGTGGAAAGGTGATGTCGAGGCACTGGCCGAGGATCTGAAATCAATTATCAAGCCGTGTTCAGGCGGGGAATCTTTCCGGCACTTCGCGTTGGGTGATATTGGGAACAGCATCAGGAAAACCTTCTTCATCCCCCCAAAAACCGCCTATGATTCACCGGTTGGGCGTGTGGCTCCCGCCATCGTCGTTCCCACTGTCCGCCCCTATTCCAATCGTGACTGACCGCAATAGTCGTAACCGGCCTACGCGGAGTTATCTGGCGCGGGCTGTCTGTTCCCACCTGCAAGTGCTGGCAAGCTGGGATTTCAACGATGTGGCGTTTCTGACAGGGGTGCTCAAGGTGGAGGTTGATCCACGGCTTAGCCGCAGTGCAATCACGGTTCCAGTCCGTATTGCCATCAAGGACTTCTGGATTGAACCGCCTCGGATCTGGGTCATTGAAAACCTACCGTGGCTGAAGGCAGGAGATGCCGACTGGCACGTCTATGCCGATAAAATGATCTGTTATGAGCTACATGATCGCTGGATCTGCCATTTGACCCGTCTGATGAACAGTGGTGGGCAGGATCTGTCGGCCATAGCCGCGCAGTGGCTCATCAGGAGTGCCGCGCATGTCCTTCATGTCCACTACACTTGCCACCGGCTCGGAATCGACCAGTGGCCGGAAGAAGAGGCCCCCACATGGCCGCATGGGCAGCCGGCTGCGGAACTCTACCATCGAGAAGTACAACGATACACCCAACCTAGAAATGATCGAGCGATACCAAGGCGAAAGCGGAAGGCGACTATTGATAGACGCACTTGAGTCACAGCAAATTGTCAACGGTGACCGAGTCCTTGCGGGAGTGCTCGCCGAGAAGGCGGATTTGATCATGCTGAGCCCTGGAGACAAGGGTGCAAGGTTCATCAAACAAGGCGATCCTGACAACGTGCTCTACCTCATCGTGTCGGGAAAGGTTTCGATACTGGTCAATGGCCGTGAGGTGAACACCAGAAAAACAGGCCAACATGTTGGTGAGATGACCGTGATTGATCCGGTTGCACGTCGCTCCGCCTGCGTGGTGGCGACGGAACAAACTGTGTTGGCAAAATTCTCCGAGGCCATTTTTGCGGATCTGGCGACTGCGCACCCTGATCTCTGGCGGCGGCTTGCAAGAGAACTCGGGGAAAGGTTGAGGCAGCGGGGAGAATTGGTGCCAATAAAGAACCCAATTCCAAAAATCTTCATCGGTTCGTCATCCGAGGCGCTACCCGTTGCACGGGCCATTCAATCCTGTTTCGACCACGATGATTTCGATGTTAGGCTATGGACAGAAGGCGTATTCAGAGCGTCAAGCACTGTAATTGATGACCTACTCTATCAGAGCAGAGGATCCGATTTCGCGATTCTTGTCCTAACACCTGATGACAAGGCAACGAGCCGGAAAACCGAAGTGGATGCCCCCCGGGACAATTGCGTCTTTGAACTGGGCCTTTTCATGGGAGTTCTTGGACGTAGCAGAACTTTCATCGTGAAACCTAGGGGGGCCGACATCAAAATCCCCAGTGATGTCTTGGGTATCATCCCATTGGAATACAAACCTGCGTCAGATAACAGGGGACTTGATCTTGGACCGGTTTGTGACGAGATCCGCCAACGGGTTGCTGATCTCGGACCAAAATAGAATCCTGGTTGGTCGGGTTGATCATTAGGCTGCCAGAGTATTAGTGGGTTGACCATTTTTTTTAGTCGGCGCATTGGTGCAGGAAGGCTGAGGACGTCCCTTGGATTTATCGACATCATCTCAGGGAAATAATTTCCACGATGTGTTCCACCACTACCCTCCCTGACACGGAGGGGGTCACTGGTTCGAACCCAGTATCGCGCACCATTTCCAGGCCACCTGTGCTAAATGCACTGTGCTAAATGGAATTTTTAGGCGGTCAGTTTGACAGCTTTTGAACTGGTTTGGAATTCTCCTACGACCATCTGACGCGGCGGTTGCCGCCTTTGGCGGTAAAGGACAGGGCCATCGTTCCGACCGGCCTTACGGCCATCCCTCGTTGCTGGACTCCCCCATCCAGCCAACCGGCAGCGCTAAATGTGGTGACGCCGATCTTGATCGCGGCGGGTGGTTTCCCTATCCGCACTCGGTCACGCTCTTGAGAGGCATGGTGCCGTTGGATGGAATGGGTTGCTTCATGGCGATTGGTCATGAGGTTTGGTCCTCCCAATGGAGGATTTCGACATCGCCTGCGGCAACGCCGAGGCAGTGGACGGATTCCAAGTTCCACGGTCCTTCGCCTTCACCCTCGCTTTCCTCAAAGCCGGATGACCAGTCCTTGATGCACTGATGCTTTCCGGCGATGATGGCCGATTCCAGATCGACCGCCTCATGGGAAGCGATATGGATGGTGCCCGCGCCACCGGATTCCTGACAGAAGACGGTGAAACACCGGACGGATGGCGTGGATGGGACGGATGGGACGGATGGGGCGGCCACCCGGGCGATGGCGGCGCGGGAGTCGGTGACTTCCCTGCATAGGACCGCGAAAGATTCCCCGTCACCGGGTTTATATGCGTCAAGCGCGGCAAGCAGGGAACCGAGTTGATCCAGCAGTTTGGGGGCGGAGGCATAGGGCTCAGGTAAATCGAAGCGTTCCTCCGTCACTTCAAGCGAGTCCTCCACGTTGTCGTAGAAGTAGGCGTCGATGAGATCGCGGGTGTTTTGCGGGGGCTGATCATCGGAGACCGAAGACCAGTGCTCGCGGCACCAGTCACCGATCCGGGCGATCAGGTCCTCGTGCTCGGCGGCAACAAACCGGGTGATGCCCTCGTCGTGAGTGATGACGGCAGTGAGGATGGGTAGTTTCATGGGATGATGCGGTTGTTTCAGGATTGGAGATAGGCCACGTCCCGGTGGTGACGCAGGGCAATGGGTGGTGGTGGCTCGGTGACAGGTCAGGCGGGTAAACGCCGTGTTGGGTCGTTGAATACCTGTCCTAGATTTCCAGATCATCCCCTTCGCCTGGCAGCCAGTCCTGAGCACTGGACATCACTTGCGCCCCTGGTGGGAGAGACTCCAGCTCTGGAGATTTCTCACCGGTGGAAGTATCGAAAGGGGGCACTAAACTGCTTCGGTGTGCCTCCCAAGTGGACTCAATTTCGGAAATGATCTCTAGCGAATCACAGGCATGTCGTTTCGCGGAGACAATGTCGCGGATTTCAATGGCGTGCTTCAGGAGGGTTGCGAGATTGTCGAGGATCTTGATCCGATTTTCATTGGTTTGTGCTGTCACGTTAGTATTCGGTTAGAACTCGTTGGCGTTTTTTCAATCTCTTCCGGGCATCGGCAGTCCGCTGCCGCCCACCTCGTTCAGGCGTTGCACGAGGTCCATGCGTCTGAATTCGAGGTGCAGGTTGTGGTTGATGTAGCATCTAAACCTGAAGAACTCGGTTTCGCCCGTCCCGCACCGTGAATCTTGGATGGCGTTGATCAGGTCGCCGTTGCGATAGGCCGACAGCGCTTGGCCGTCCAACATGTGAAACACGTTGTCGAGCGCCCGCAGTTCGTTTTCATAGTGGTAACTCACCCGGAATTTTGTGCCGGTCCAGGCTTTTTCAACCCGACCGCAGAGGATGACCCTCTTGCCGACCTTGAAGCCGCTGTTGGTCTTGTAGTGGCGGGACGGCGGGCGAAGAAACTCGAAGACCTCGACGATGGCCTCTTCGAGAAACCTCTTGGCCTGTCCATCGAGCGATTCCAGCCACCCGAACAGGTTGTCCATGGTGATTTCGGGAAGGTCCGTGCCTTCGGCAATCTGCCGGTCGATTTCGCCAGCTCGTTTTACTGACGCGAGTTTTTTCAGCTCGATCCGATCTATCAGGTAGCGCCAGGCGGCTGCCTTCAGCCGGCTGATTTTCCGGTCGAAGTCCATCGAGTAATCGTGGTGCGTGAACAGGCAAAGATCGTAGTGAGCCCCCGGACCGTCGAACGCCCGGAAATGCGCCTCGGCCTGGGTGAGAGTTTCCAGACCGGTCCGGAGCAGGTGCGTCGCCATGTTCCATTCTCTAACAAGCTCCTCAACGGTCTTGCGCATTGCCAGTGTGGTGTTGGTGTTCATATTTGTGGCGGGTTGGATTTGGCTGGTGTGTTTTTCATGAAAGAGGGTTGGCCGCTATGGTGCTTGTTGATTCCATGGCGGCCCGTGTTAGCCCGGTTGCGCTGAGCACGCGTCGTGCGACCGTGGCTTGCCATGGGCGTGCCTTACGAAAGCTGGGTAGCGGTGGCGGGGTGCTTGATTCAGGCGGTTTCAACCTCCGCTTTGTATTTTAGCTGGTCGGTAGTGCATTCGCTTGCCGGGATGTCGGCGCGCGGGCCGATATAGACCGGCTGATAGATGGATCCGCTCTGCCTCAGCGCGTACAAATAGGAACAGTCCACGACGTCACCCACCTCCGGGACCGGATGGTTCGGCGGAATGGTGACATTGCCGGCGGGGACCAGGGTGTCGCTGTCGCCACTGTAGAGGCCGAGCGAGACGCTGCGTTTGGCATTGTGGCCCGTGACCACGAACGATGCGCTTTCGACGAATTTGAATTTCAACTGCGTGCCGCCGGAGTTGGGGCGGCCCGGGCTGAAGGGAGCGTCCAGGTCCTTGAATACGACTCCTTCGCGACCATCCTGGCGGAGTTTCTCGAAGATTGCCAATTTGTCGTTGGGATCAATCGCGGTGTTCACCCGCCGGAGGGCCGGCGTATCGGGAGGAAGCAGCAGGAACAGGGCCGCGCAACGGTTCCGATAGCTATTCCGCCGGAGATCGTTGCCGTCAAGGTCCAGCAAGTCGAAAGCATGCAGGGTTTCCCTCACGGCCTCGCCGTCGATCAGGACATCTACCGGGAGTGAGGCCACGGCCACGCGGATCGGATCGGGAATGGCGATGACCACCCCCCGGCGGTTGATGCCGGTGATCTCGTCGCCCTGCTTGCGGACCATGAGCCGGCGGCCGTCGTGTTTTTCCTGAAGGCAATACTGGTTGTCACCGAGCAAGCGGGGCAGTTCGGATTCCTCGACCGGGTTGAGGAGTTGGCAGCGGATCCCGCTGTCGCGTCCCTCCTCGCCGGATTGCTGATATGGAGTGGAGGAATCGGCGGTCACCAGATAACCCTTGGCGACCTTCGACGCGACAAGTTTCTTGTGGATGGACTGCGCTTGGTCGAGCGGCACCGGAGCCGCGGTCTTGGTGCCGACCGTGAGCGTGCTGCCGCGCCGACCGTAGGCGAAGGTGACGACATACCCGTCGCCTTTGGGTTCGATGGCGGCGTGGTATTCCTTGTCGGAGTTGCCCTCCCGGAAATGAAGCGAGGTCATGGTGTGGGGGTTGGTGGTTGGGTTCATGATGTTAGGTTTGTCGGTTGATGGTTCATGGTTGCTCGGGGGAAGGTGGAGATGATGAAACGGATCTGACGCAATGAAGCCGGGGTGCGGATCTCCATGACGGTCTGTTGTGGCCCGGACGTGCTTGGGAGTGTCGTGCGGACGGGCGGTAAAGACGGGCAATGGCGGTTATCTTATGGGACCGCCGGCTCTTCAGGTTCGTCGTATCCGTAAAGGCGGGCGTGGAGGGTCAATATCTTCGAGTTCGCGTACGGGAAGATGTGGAGATGCCGGATCGGTATCGACGATTAGCGGCCATTCCGGGGTGCCATTCTTGCGGTCACTGCGGGACGCCAAACGTCGGCCCGCAGGTGGTGTTACGGGTACCCGACATCGAGTTAGGCAACACCCCGGTCGGAACTCCCCCCGACCGCCACCGAGATTCGCTAGGTGAGGGGCTACAATTCAGGGAGCAGAGAAATTTCGACTGAAAAAAATTTCAGCACCACTGGTACTTTTGCCTTGCAATGGCGACAAGGGCAACGTAGTAGAACAGCTTTATGAAAAGCGAAATGGCCAAAGGCACACCAGTGGAAAATGAAGAGATTGAATCTTGGGACAAACGCATTCAAAACGCATTTGCCCACTACAAGGAGACGCATGAGATTCAGGACATTCTGCTTACCTGTTACGATCAGCATGGAATGTGGATCCCCACCATTTGGCATGAGGTGGTGGAAGAAGCCCTCATTGCCAAACTGATGGAAGTCACCATTCCCCTAGAAAGACGAGAGAACACAAATGAGGCCGGAGAAAGGACTCTCCAATGCTCGTTCGTTGATGACTCAGATGGGAAAGTGGAAATTCCCTACCACCATGTGAAGGGGGGGATCCTAGTGTCTGAAGCCGCGAAATTGAATGCACCGTTACTCCGATCCGTCGGGGAGAGGATTTTATCCCCCAACGCAATTGAGTTTCATATTCCGAATCTGCAATTCGTTGGGTGGACAATAGAAGCTCAATCTGCCTGTAAATTCATTGCTCCCAACCTGCAATCGGTGGGGGGAAGTCTATGGGCGTTCGCAGCCGAGGAATTCCACGTTCCCAGCCTGAAATTCGTGGAGGAGAACCTACGCGCCGACTCAGCCGAAGGATTTTGCGCGCTCAACCTGCAAACGGTAGGGGGTGACCTAGAAGCCCAATCGGCCATCAAATTCAATGCGCCCGTGCTCCAATCCGTTGGGGGGCACCTAAACGCCCGTTTAGCCGAGGTATTTAGCTCGCCCGAACTCCACACCGTGGAGGGATCTATGTACGCTGGGAATGCGAAGACTCTGAATGCCGACAAGCTCAAATTGGTCAAAGGTGACCTGGACACCAAAAGTGCGATAAAATTCTACAAACCCTTGATAGACGTGCGTGGAAAGCATGAGATGCACCCAGATGCAGAGCGCGTATGGAAGGGTATTGCGTTTGCGATCTCCAATCAGCCTGAAATGGAGATCTAATGTTTCATCAATGTGACGTTTGTTGATTTCGGGGTTGGATCGATTTGGTAACCATGGCCCAGGCGCGCTTGTACGTGTCGTGCGGACGGTAGGTAGGTAGATCGGCCTGTGGCGTTTGCTCTATTGGCCTGCCGGTTCGGCAGGTCCGTCGTATCCGAAAACCTCGCTGTCGTGTGCCGGAACATCTTGCGACGTTTCCGCTTTGAAGGTGGCGGTTCCGGCCAACGAGTTCCCGGGTTCGCAGTAGGTGAGACCGAATGAAACCCCGGGGAACATCGCGGACAGTTTTCCCAACGCCGCTAGGGCCACACGAATACGAAGTACGAGGTAAGTCCTAGGGTGGCATTTTGCCCATCACAATCTGTAAAACGCAACCCCAAAAATTGAGTCGTAGGAATCTATCCGGGAGTCTCGTCGAGATTTACAACATTGATCTCCACTGTAAGCGTATTGAGCAAATATCGCAATATTTTCTGCCAACTATTATCTTGCATCTAGCGGCCGGTTAGCAGAGAATACGGACATGGCTACGCACATGATCGTGAAACAGCGGATGCATTACTTCGAACACAATCTGAATTGGCTGGGACACGCCAACCGGACGGTTCTCATGGAGAAATTCGGTATCTCAGGCGCTCAAGCTACGAATGACATCCGGGCCTATTTGAAACTCAGAGACGGGGCGAAACTGTCCGTCATCCACTACAGTCCGCAGACGCGCCGGTATAATACCGAGTTTGAATTCTATCCACTTTGGGATCACCCGGTGCCAGGAATCACACCGAACTTGGAAGAGTCCTTCGCGTCGTTTGAATTCCTGCCCATGCCGCTGGTTGCACCCCGTGACCTGCGGCGGGAAGCGGCCATCCTCAGTCGAGCCTGCGTTCAACACTGGACGGTGATGATCAGGAGCGTCGGTAGCCGCGGGATGGAGTCCCACACCATCCAACCGCACACCCTCGCTTGGGACGGCGTCCGCCTTGAATGCAGGGCGTATTGCCTTCTGTGGAAGGAATTCCGCAATTTCACAGTGGGGTGGATCGTCGGAATGCAACAAAGCTTCGATGATTTCCCGTGGCATGGGAAGCCTGACGACGAACTCTGGAATCAAACCACCACACTTTCCTACAAATTGAACCCCGACCAAACTGACCTTGAGGGTTTGTGTCGGGAATACGGAATGCAGGCTGAAGAAATCCGCAAACAACCAATCAAGAGCCTCTGGGAGCAAAGTGTCTTGCAACATCTCGGATTTCAACCCATGAAAAGCCCATTCAAATCAAAATGAGATTGCGGAATCCTTACAGTGGGCTGGTCGCTGATCCCCACGTGGGTGAACGAGTGGACTTACTCTTACCCGTCCGTGCTTGCGGAGATGATCGGATGCCGTGTAGTCAACGATGGCGTATCCGGGGAAACCACGACATCGGGACTCGCCAGGCTTCCCGGTGTCCTGGAGACCGATCAACCGGATCTCGTCATCCTCTGCCATGGGGGCAACGACATGCTGCGCGGACAGGATCCCGACAGCACCATCGCGAACCTCACCGCCATGATCGCCATGGCGAGCAACGCCGGGGCGGGCGTCATCCTGATCGGCGTGCCGAAACCTGGACTGTTCCTCAAGCCTGCCGTGTTTTACCGGGAAATCGCGGACAGGGAGAACATTCCAGTCGATGCGGAGGTCCTTGCCGAAATCCTTTCGTCTCCGGCGCTCAGGAGTGATCCGGTCCATCCGAATGCGGCCGGGTACAGACGGCTTGCTGAATCGGTCAAAACATTGATCATCGGGAACCAAGGGAAATGACTGCCCCATGGAACTCAGGGATTGGATCCGCTCGCTAGAGGCTACTGGACACCCCCCGAACGTAAGCGTAGTCCCATGCGCCTTGCATGTGCATTTGCACCGGCAGCTGCATAGCGGTCATATTTGCGGCATCTATGACCGCTACGCTATCATGCAGCCATACGAGCCGATTTCCCGCTACGAGCCCACAGCCAGTTGGCCGGGGTGAGGCTGCCAGCCTCGCTGGCCATCATCGCCGGCAACCGGGTGAGTACGTCTTCAAGGTATTCCTTGGGGTTGATGCCCAGGCGGCGGCAGTTTTCCACAATGGTATAGAGGATCGCGGACTTCTGGCCTGCGGATTCGACACCGATGAACATCCAGTTGCGCGCACCAAGCTTTGTCGGGCGAATGGCGTTTTCGATTTCGTTATTGTCGATCAGGATCCTGCCGTCGGCCAGATAGACTTCGAGGCGTTGCCACTGGTTGAGCGCATAGCTGATGGCTTTGCCGAGCAGGCTCTTGGGCAGGATCGACCGGCGCAGGGCGAGAAGATCGAGCAGTTTCTTGAGACGGCGGTGGATCGGGCGACTCTGGGCGGCGCGGGTGGCTTCGCGCAGCGCGGGGCCGACCTTGGTCTCCCGGAGTTGTGTTTCAATGTGATAGAGGTGGCCGATTTGGCGCAGGATCCAGCCGATGAGCCGGGGCGATTGCTTGCTGGCTTCGAAGAACTTCCGCCGGACATGGGCGTGGCACCCCATGAGTTTGACCCAGGACTTGTCCTTGGCCCACGCGGTGTAAGCGCTGTAGCCATCGCACTGGATGATGCGTATGAGCGGATCAGCGCCAACGTCCCCAGGCATGCTGTCGCCGAACAACTCGGTGATGGCTCCGCCGTCGCGCCCGTCGCGCCAGTGGTAGAGCACGCTCCCGCCTGGTATATTGGATACCCAGAGGTAGCCTGTCTGGGCTTTGCCGCTGCCGGGTTGGAGGTAATCGATGGGGGTTTCGTCAATCTGTCGGTAAAGAGCGCGCCAATGTTCGTATTGGATTTCGCGGTAAATAATGGAGATCCAGTCGGAGGCGAGCAGCGCCCAGTCACAAAGTGTCTTGCGGTGAAGGTTGACTCCCATGCGGGCGAAGATTTCCTGCTGACGGTAGTAGGGAAGATGGCAGACGAAGCGGTTGTCCACCACTTCGGCAATGAGCCCGGGAGTGGCGATGCAGCGCTCTTGAAGGCAAGGAGGCAGCGGGTTGATGAACGGCTTGGCGACAGGATCCTCCTTGCGGACGTATTTGCCACGCACGAGCTGGATGCGGATGAACTCGGCGGGTTTGAAGTGGAGTTGCTCACGCACTTCCTCGCCGATGCGGCGGTAGGCGTCGGGATTGAGCCGGACTTCGGGCGGATCGAGTTCTTCCCGCACGACGGGCAGGTGATCGGGGATGCGCGGGGCGCGGGTTTTGGCAACCGCTTTCTTGTGGGTAGGGATCTCAGCCGCCGGTCCTGGGTCTGCGGGATCGGCGGCGGAGGCTTTTTTTGCGGAGTCGGGATCCAGCAGGAGTTCGAGCTGGGCGGGATCGAGCTTTTCGCTCGATACGCCGAAGATGCGGCGGGTCAGCGCGTCGATGGCCTGGCGCAACACGAGGATCTCGGCGGCCTGGCGCGCAATCTCATCTAGCAACGTCTGTCTTTCGTCTGCGTCCATTTACTATCTATTTAGTAGCAAAAGACGTGCCATTTTGTTGGAACAAACTGCATTTTCACCGGATCTCATACCACGGACGCTGGCAACCGTCGCGCATGTCGATGCCGTCGAGCAGGAGGGCCAATGCGGTGGAGTTGAGGCGGAGTTTGCCGTCTTTCACATCGGCAGCCTTGGGCCATGAGAAGGTGCCCCGCTCAAGTCGTTTTGCCAAAACCCAAAGGCCGCTGCCATCCCAATAAAGGATTTTGAGCAGCGTGCGCCGCTTATTGGTGAAGGCGTAGATGGATCCGCTTTTGGGATCTTCCATCAGCCGGGTGCTCACCGCGTCGTGAAGGCCGTTGAAACTGCGGCGCATATCGCAGGGTTCGACCGCCACGAAGACCTTCAGACTGCCGGAAAAACTCAGCATGGTCGTGGGTTTTCGAGTGCGCGGATCAAGGCGACGGCGAGTTGGACCTGGCCGGGTGCGGTGATGACGAGCTTCGCTCCACCCGGCAGCAAGACTTCCATGGCCCGTCCGGCACCGGCGACTGCCGCGGCTTCGAGTTCCGCTGGAACCAGTGACAGGAACGCGGGACACGGCAAACCGGGAGAAACTACCGCTGCCACCCGTTTGCGCCTTTGGATCCAGCTGGCTAGGGTCTGATACTTCACCCCGTGAAGCGCCGCGAAGCGAGGCCCGCTCAGCCCGCTGGTCTTGAAGGCTTGTACCAGAGCGGATTTCTGCTCCCTGGAATAGTGGAGCCGCCCGCGCACATCAGATTTTATCATACCGTCATTCATAGCAGTCATAATCCGCTATGCTATGACCGCTATGCTACGCACCCACCAGAATCTTCATACGGTGCTATGGACCACGCTTACCCCCGAACCTGCATGCTGTGGTGTGATCGCGAGCTATATGATTAAAGGGCCTGCCGAGTGACGGGGATCTCCCGTGGTTTCTTCGCGAGAATGGGCCCATCGGCAGCTCGTCGGAGCGAAGAAACCACGAGGGCGGTGGAAGGTATTCATTGGCTGTCTTTTAATTTCTTGCTGGATTGGCGGTCCGTAGCCGTCGACCGAGCCCAAGTTGTGGGAGCCGAAGTATTTGGTTTGCGGCCAAGCAAAATGCCCGGCCACGCTAGCCGTGGCCGGGCTCTGATAGATCTGTGAATGAGGCTTATCTCGCAGATGGCTCCGTGTCTGGGGTGGCCGGCTTGGCTGTTAGGTCTTTGACGTAATCCCCAACGACAGTTTTGAGGACTTTTCTGGCCTCTTTTTCGCCGCGAATGTTGGCGTAGGACTTGAAGATCTTCTTCCAACGGGCGATTTCCTTATATGCGGAGGCGAGGCGCTCAATGGTGACTGCTGCCTTAGTACGCACGGCCTCACATTCAGAGGCAAGCGTTTGAGCTGATATGGTTAATTCATCTTTTTGAGCGTCGGAAAATGCAGAATCTGCGCGGATTGCTGCGGTTTCCGTGCGCAGGGTTGTCAAAATAGCCAAAGAGGCAGCCCGGGACCGTTGCATCTCTTTGTCTCCCCGCTCGAGCATATCGATGGTTTCCTTGGAGCCTAAAAGCGACGGGTCGTCGGCGATTCGGGCAATTCCGCCTACGACGACTGCCAGCGCCTCGGAATGCCTGGTTTTGAGGGTCTCCACGCGCGCTTGTGTGGATGGCGGTGATTGGGGAAGCGTATCGAGGGCCGTTTGCGCGGTGAGGACGGTTGCGAATGCGGTTAGAAGCAGGAGGGTGGAAGTCAATGATTTCATAGTTGCTTGATTGTGTTAGAGCTGCGGATGCATCTCATATAGATATAGATTGAGTGCCTGAGCCCGTCGGTGAAAGGCGGCGGGCATGCCGTGGCATTGGTGGTGTGGAAAGGTTCTGTCACGATGCCTCGGTCTTGAATGGTTGCAGTATGGGGGGCGGCAGCCCATCGCTGTGAGGGAAGCGGCGCACCGCGGGGAGAGTCTTCTCCCCCACAGTGATTAAACCAAGACTGACGATAGGCTATAATAATCCGGTGTTTTCTTATTCGTCTTCTCCAAACCCCCAATCCTCCTCAAGACGAACACCGGAGGACGCGGGTATTATCGGACGAAGTTTCGATTTTGCATCTTCTGCCATGAGACGCAGGAGAGTCGAGAGCCTTTGATCGTCGTAGGAGGTGGCCCCGTTGAGAAGTAGTAATCTCAGGATCTCGGTTCGCCCGTCCAATGCCGCCGTCGCCAAAATCTCAATGTCTGAGGCAACATCCGCCCCATGGGCAATCAGCAGCGCCACCATTTCCTGGTCTCCCCCAGATGCCGCGCATTCGAGTGCTGTGAAGGGCGTGTTCTGCTGCCTGTAGCATGTGTCAGCCCCATTCTGCAACAGTAGCTGCGCCATCTGCAAACGATGAGTTTCCGCCGCACACAAAAGCCCTTTGCTGATAAAGTACGGTTGAATACTATGTCCAAGAAGAACCTCTGCAACCGCTAGGCTGTTGTTGATTGCTGCATCAAGTAGCGCATGCCCTGCTTGTTCAGCTGAGGGAGGGTTGGCTCCTTCGATGATTGCACGCACTGCCGCAGCGTCGTCATTCTGGACTGCGGTTTGTAGTGGTGTGGATTGCGAAGGGATAGATGGGTTTGGGGCAAATTTCTGTTTCATTGTATTTTCTGGTTGTTGTTGTTACCGTGTTAGATATTGATTGCGTTCCGAATTGGTGCGAATACATCCCGGAGTCCCTGGAGTTTGAGGTCAGCGGTCAGCATCACTTCGAGCTTTTTCACGATGGGTTTGAGTTCGCTGATGACGCAAGCATCAGAAGTGGATGGGTCCCATGTTCCTGTAGTAATAGGCATTGTGGCAGATGCTCCCAGGCCTTCAAGGCGAGCATGCAAACCGCTGAATTCGATGTCGTCGAAAAAAATGGTCAACTCCAGGATTTCAAGGAAGTTAAGTTTCATAGGCTGGAACGCAAATTCGTTCCAATCTCCTCCGCAATTAAAAATTTCCCGTTCGTAGAGTTGGCGGATCTCTGATTCGAGTTGTTCAATAGTTTGCATGGTTTTGTAGATGGTTGTTATCTGTTTGTCAGTCTCTATGGTTTCCAATCGTCGCAAATTTATGAATGCTATAGTTCTCGTTTTCTCTTTTGGTTCGCCGGATGGCAAAAAATCAATTATTTTTTGACCTCGGCAGCCGTTTTCTTTGCGAGTGCGGTTCCGGTGTTGAAGATTGTCGGAGCCGCACGGGCTCGTTTCCATGGTGTTGAGCGCTCGAAATCCTCCTCCCCGGTCTTGTGCGGTCTTGTGAGCCAGGCTATGGTGCGGGGTCGAGAGATTCATAGTTTAATTCGTTCTTAGAGTGTTCTTGCTAGATACTCTATCTGACGCTCCTCCGCCTCCTCCTCAGTGTCATCGTCTGGGTCCGCTGGGAGAGGGTCCCACGGGCGCCGGTTGGGATAGGCCAACTGGTCCTCGTCATCAGGCTCGTCCGGAAGGTCTGCCAGCGGGTGCGGATCCGGTTCAATGCCATCTGCATAGTCATAGGGATCGTCCTGATCGGGTTCCGGGGGCTCGGCATCTGTGGCGATGAGGCCGCGACGTTCGGCGAACTCGGTGGGGATGGTGATATATATTGGTTTCATACGTGTGGTGTTGGTGTAGATCAGCCTTCGGAGGACATCGTGCGTTTTTGGGATTCGGCGGCGTTGTTGTCACGGATGCGGTATGCTTCGGCTTTTGCCTGTTTGGTGCCATAGGCCACCGCCTGATCATAGATCTCAAGCAACAGCCATTGGAGCCCACCCCTGCGGTCGTCAGGAACGTCGTTGAGGCGGATAATCACGCCCTCCAGATGTGGGTGGAACATGGTTTCTGCATCCACATCGTCGGCTTCGTCGTCGTCGATGTCGTATTCTCCGCATTCCCATTCACACTCGCAGAAGAGGTATGGGATAAGTTCTTTGTCGATGTCGTATTTCATAGTAGTTCTTTCTGCGTTAGCGGTAGCGGTTGAGGCTGGCGTTGACCTGCCGATCATCTTCGTCGCGTTGGAGTTCAGCCAGTCTGACCAGAATCGATGTAGGCAGATTCTCCCAGTTGTTTTCAGCCACGGCCTGATAGAGGGTATCACGAGAGATCGCCTCGCAGCAGTCGGCTCCTGGAGGGTAAAGGCTGCGGATCGTATCAATTGCCTCTCCGCAGTCGTGTTGTTCTTGCCATGCGGCGTCGGCAGCGGCGTCGGCCGCGGCGCCAACTGCGTTGTCAATTGTAGTGTCAACTGCGGCGCTGGTGTTCGCCGTTGGCGCAGTAAATCCACCTTCCGCTGCCGTGATTGAGGAGTTTTTGATTATGATTTTGATCTTCATGGTCGTCTGGGCGTTATCTGAACATACACTGGCCCGATGGGACTTGGGAGTGGGTCAGGAAGTGGAGCCCGCAAGGGCATCCTGTGGTTCCGCCCAGAATATGGGCGCATGCATCAGCGATCAGATCAAATCAGATCAGGGGCACGGGCGGGAATGACAAGCATTTCAGCTCCTCGGTCAGAGGCCATAGGGCACACTGAACGTGAAGGAAATGTACCCGTATGCAGGACGGTTGCAAGATCTATTTTCGTTTTTTTGATATATTTTGGAGGCGAATAACCTATTAGCTCGACAACGCCGGTTCCGCCTCAGGATTCGCATCGCACCAGACATGCTCCGGCACCACGTTTTGGCCATGCGCTTTTCAAACCGCCCGATTCATGCGCCATTCGCACCGCCGCCCACAGTCCGTGATCAAGTGCAAGATTGCCATGGAAGAGCAGACCAAGGGCAAATAACACAACCATAAGAACGAAACACAGTTTCGCCCGCTCAAGCTCTAATGCCAGGAATACATCGCCGATACTTTGGCCATGGCTTGCATGAGCATGATTATCTACGACATGGAGGCCACCATCGAGATCGGCGATACTTTCAAAAACCCGAAATTCCGCAAACAGGGCAAGCCGCGCATGTTTGCCGGGTCATCGCCAATCCATCCCATGGGGGACCAGGACTGGTTCACCGGGCCGGATAACGAAAATGACGAACTCGACCAATTCCGTGGGTGCAGGGTTCCCCGGAAAATCGCCTGCCGCCAGGGATGAGCACCAGCACATGCACGCCAGCCTCAATGACACCGGTCGCGCCGCCGTGGTGCCCAACACCGGTACCGTCTTCCGCGGCTTGGGAAATGCCGGGGACAACCAGGAAAAGGCCGGACGCCAATGGTCCGTCGATCAGGACCTCGTCGGAAGGGCGCCCTAGTTGGCGTAATTGTAGTGAGGGTTCCAGCTCATTCCCAGCACATCATAAATGTAGGCGGTTTTTCCGGCCGTGAGATCCAGTAGGTCGTTTTGAGCGAGGGCCCCGGGCGCAACCTCAAGTGCCGCCAGTTCCTCAAGGCCGGATTCCGTCAGGTAGAATCCGCGGTGATCACCCAAAAGCAGATAGATTTCGTTGCCGAGGAAATCCTCCCCGGCCGGGATGACTTGGTATGTGTGCCCATCAAGCCCCGACACGCTTACATCCCACCAATTCTCTGGTTCAAGAAATTCCCGAATTTTCCGCCTTTCGCGCCAGATCCAACGGAGGTCACCCCCTGATGGGCGTCCTGCCGCCGCAGCATAGCGCGAAACGGCACTCCTCCAAGCCGCCTTCGCTGGAGTGTTGAGAGAAATTTTGCCGACACTCGTCCACATTTGCCGGCATGAGACACGTCGCGGACGCCCGAGAACGCGGGCACCTCTGGGGATGGGATTATGCGTTCCCTTGGCCAGCGAGATGGTCTGGCTGTAATTCCAGGCCATGTAGGCGGAAATTTGCAGAAACGACTGCCTGTCTGATGCCGTTGTCCATCGTGTGGACCCGAATGGGCTCTTTGATGATTTGAGAGCAGCCTTGCACTTGTTGACGGCTATCGTGTCCTCGCTGGGCGAGCGGGTCTGCCGGGTCCAGACGAGCAGGTGCGTGTGCATCCGTCCTTCAACATCCGTACTCGGGTGGCGGGACACCACCGAGACCGCCTCAAATCCTTCGTCCTTGAGTTTTCTTTTGAGTCTTCTGGTCCGTTCTTGAATCAACTGGTAGCAAGGATTTCCCTCAAAGGTGAGAGTGAGGAAGTGGACCCGGCTTAGCCGGCCAAGGTTGAATTGAAACTCCAGAAAAAGCCGGTAGGCCCGGATGTCCCAGTTCCTTTGGTTTGGAAGGCACAGCGCCACCGCGAGTTTTTGCCGCGCGGCCCAAACGAGCGCCCGCAACTGTCGCCGGTAAGGCCGGAGGATTGCTTTGGCCTGTGGCGTTCCATAATGCGCGGCCTGATAATACCCTTTGGCTTTCGTCCGGATTGTCCTCAACACACCCTTGGCGTCAGGGAGGTATGGGTAGAGTTGAAACGCAAGTGACTGTATATCAGCATTTAGGACAGTTGTATTCCTTTTGTCAGTCAAGGAGAGAGCCTCATCTAGGATAAATTGGATCCGTGGCCAGTCCCAGGTATTCTGCGGGATTGCGATCCCTATTTTACCTTCCCGGCTGGCATCAAATTCGATAACGCGCCGGGTGTTGGAAGATTTAGCCGGGGGCTGTGCAGTTTCGAGGGATGTCGTCACGGTACATTCCGGTTTCCCCTACCGATTGCCATCCGGGTAGTTTTATTTTTCAGATTCTCTCTTTTTTTTTCGGACCCCCGGTTTGGGGGCGACTTGCGGGGCCTTGGCCGTGGTGGACGCGGCGGGATTCGTGGGGGTACGTAATCCTTTGTGCGGGGCGTTGTAAGCCATTTAAGCTGCCCATGGGCCACGTTGACCTGGCGTCCGGAGAAAGGGGATGAGAGCGTCCAGGGCAGGACCAGCAACAAGCTCGCCATGTGATCAACAGCGGGAGGGTCACGCGGGAATCAGGGTTGATGGGCGGAAGCAGCGCTACGGGCCGGGGATCAATGTGGCCTGTCGTTCAGTTCCTGTGCCTCGGCCATGAACCGGGAGGGGGGGAAATCGCTCGACCTGCAGGATTAGTTTGCTGACTCCGGGGGGCAGGATGCCTGACCAAGATCGCCATCGCTTCCTGACGAGCTAGACGCGCGGCGGGTTTGCCGACACTCGGCTGGCTCCACTATTTTTTGGCCTGCGGGTGGATTTGTTGGCGGCAGTCTCACCGGATGAGGCGCCGCGGATGTGTGAGCCGGTCTGACGTTTCCTGTGCCCGTGTGGGATGTTGTTGTCCCGGTCGGGAGGGAGCGGCGCGTAGAGGCGTTGCTCGTGAGCCAAACCGGCCGGCGTAGGCTTGTACGGGAGTCCTGGAAGTGGAGATGCCGTGGAATTTCACGCGGAGTGGCGCGTTGCTGTTGCCCGATGCTGTCATTTCGGCTAGGAAAGCGCCGGCCTAACCAACCCACCACAGTCCAAATCATGAGCGATTCGACACCATCGGAAATTGAAGTCAGAACGGATACTCCCGGTTCGGAGGTGAAACTTCCGGAAGGGTATCGCAATTCCTTAGATAACAGTATTTACGCTGATATTCCATGGATCATCGACGGTCTCATTTCTGAAGGCGAGCAGATGTTAATCTTCGGCCCCCCAAAGGTGGGAAAATCACAATTTGCTCTTCAAATGGGAGTGGCTGTGGCACGCGGTATGCCGTTCCTAAACCGAGCTATAATATGTGAGAAAGGTAAGGAATTTCGGAAGGTTCTTTATGTGAACCTTGAGATTGGCGAGTGCCAGTTCATGCGCCGACTCGCCTATCACGTGAGGATCTGTGAAACCCATGCGAATGGTGAAATCAACGGTGATGAGGCAAATACCGATGAGGCCGGAAAAGTAATGGGAATCAGCAGCGGATTGGAGCCCGCTATGAATGGATTGGACGAGATCGGCAAACTCACGAACATTGAGCTAACATATACCGCTGAGCCTCAGGTTGTCACCGAAACCAACAGCGAATTCAAGCTTTCTCAGGATGCGCTGGATGCGACCAACAAAAAAATCAAAGATCGTTTCTTCTTTAACAAGGAAAGGCGATCCATTGGTATTTTAAAGGATCATATAGTGAAACCGCAAAACACTGATCATGGGAAGGTCAAAAAGACGGCGGTTCCGAAGCGATCAGGCAAAAGACCGGAGAAACCAAAGGAGAAGCCAACGGAGGAGCCAAACGAGAAACAGGAACAGCTACTGGAAGAATGGTATGGTGTGTTCGACGCTCTAGAACCGGATCTGATAATCTTCGACACGCTCTCGAAGATGCACGAGATCGACGAGCGTGACAATAACTTGATTCAGGGAGTTATCATGCTGATTCGCAAGATGGCCAAGGGGCGTCCGGGGGCTGACGGAGTTCGCAAGAATCTCGCCCATGTGATTGTGCATCACGCCCGCAAGAGTTCTGACGACGGCAGACCTTTGAGATTTCTTTCCCTGGACGCGATCCGTGGTGGATCGGCGATTCGTGCGGAGGCTGATGTCATTATCGCAATCAACGGTTCAGAACATCCAAAGGAAAACAATAAGGTGAGGAGAATGGTCGGGATAGAGGCCCGCAATATCGCTGGGGACGAGTTCCATACTGAATTCGATGGATATGTTTTTAATTTGGCGGAACCCGAGAGCGCGACGGACGCTTGGATTCTCAACCGCTTCAAAGAAGCGAAAGAGAATAAAAATGGCATTCCGGGAGTACGGGGGATTCCAATTGGCGTTCTAGCCGCATTGCATTCTAAGAACAAGAATAAGCGCAGCGCTGAGTATTTAAGATCGCGTGAACTTCTTAGTGAGTATGCGGAAACTAGTGTGAATCTTGAATATATTCTCAAAAAGGGCAACGAAACCCTGATTGCAAACTTCCCCGTGCATGGTCGGAAGTCGAATGGGCAGGGGTATTTTTGGATTCGGGATGGTTCCGCGTGGTTGGAGGATGATACGATAAAGACGGCAATTGCCGCCATGCCCGGCAACAACGCAGCGACTAGCAAGGCGGGAGCGAAGAAGGCAGCCAAGAAGGTTCCCAAGACAGGGGCCAAGAAGGCAGCGAGAAAAGCTCCCAAGGCGGGTGCCAAGAAGGCAGCAAAGAAGGTTCCCAAGACGGGAGCCAAGAAGGCGGCGAAGAAAGCTCCCAAGGCGGACGCCAAGAAGGCAGCAAAGAAGGTTCCAAAGACAGGCACCAAGCAAGCCACGAAGAAAGTTCCCAGGAATGCGGCCAAGAAGGTTGCAAAAAAGACGGCAAAGAAGGAGGCCGAAAAAGTCGCGCAAAATGCGGTTAGAAAACGCGGGTAACAACTACACCACCACCTCTACATATAAATGTGTAGTAGTACGTGGCTAATTTCCCCCCCATTAATTAAAAAATTCCCCCCTGTTCCACTGGCACCTAGGTGACCAGTGTGACACGCCAACAATGTTGGCGCCTATTGCGATTGAGATGATCTCATACGCGGTACAAGTGCATTTCCACGGAAATTGGTTCCGCCGTCGCCCAATCCAGGGCGCGGCGTGCCCAATTCCGGAGAATGTCCGCCCCACCGGGGTCCCTCCCGCCTAATGTCGGGAAACTCCCCCGGATGGTTTTTCCGCTGATCCCGATTGCCGGGATAGATGAAGCGGCCTGCCTAGCGGCTGCGCTTTCGCTTTCGGCCCTGCTTCAAAAACAAGGACTTTTGAATTTGGATCAGTCATTCCCCCTTTCAAACCAATGGTGGTTGGGAGGGTCGGAGGCGGTCCGGATCAAACACCACCACCATAGAACATACCAAACATGAAAATGTATTCCAACATCCTGTATTACTCACCCGGTAGATTCCCGGCCTCGCTGGTTCTTAACCTGCTGAGCCGCCGCGATACTCTGGTCATCTACGAAATCGCAAGGGCCGAGGTCGAGGGCTGTCACACCGACCGTCTCCTTCACGACCTGAGGATCGCCGGCGACAACCCGTTCGCTCTGGCGGGACCCGGGGGGATGATCATTTCGGTCACCGGTTACGAAGACGATCCGCGCGAACTTCTGGAGATTCCCGAGTTCATCCGGTTCGCCAGGAAAGCCGAGGAGGCAGCGCCGTGTTGGCTCTATTTCAACTCGGAGATCTCCATGGCCCTGACGGGTTCGCGCTGGCCTCTGACCGTTTTGGCAGCTTGCTGCCAAGTGTGTCCGCCGGTGTGCCCCACCGGTGAGGGCCGCGTCTATTTACTAATCGAACAGGAAAAGTGCGCACACTTCAATGAACGGCAGCGTGCGGACTACCACAAGCTCTGCAAAATCGCGGGAGTGAAGCCTCGGCGCGCCTCCAGGTCGTTTGAAGCGGCGGTCAGGGCGATGGATGCAGCAATCATGCCTGACTGACAACCGGAGTCCGGTCGCCTGGCGGAAAAACTAAAAAGGGGAAGTGCTCGCGCTCCCCTTTTGCCATGCCCGATTCGGGATGGCAGGGTTCGCTGGCGTTCCGGCACTCCGCAGCTTTTGCCGCGGTTGGTCTAACCGCTCGCCTCCGGCGATTCCACGCCTGGAATACGTGGCATCGTGCGAGGCTAGTGCGAACACCCGAGTGGTTCCGGTTGCCCGGAACCGCCCGGATTCGCAAGCAGCCCTGCCGAGCAGGCTACAGGGATTGGAGGAAGACGGCTAGGCGATTGCCTTTCGGCCCCGCCCAAGCGAGCAAAAACAAATATTTTTTGGAAGATGGGAAGGGAGGAGGACGAGGAACCGGCACTGCGTAGGTGCTGGCTTCGAAATCCACTGCCAAGGTCTCAAAAGTGAAGTTCCTGGCCATGCTCGAAGCCGCATCGACCGCAACAATACATTATGAAAACTAAAAAAAATGTTAGTCCATCCGGACGTGAAACGATGAATGGCAAGCCGGTGCTTTACCGGTGCAACACGGGCACCGTGATCTCCGATCCCAGCCGGGAATTCGGAAAAAAGCTCCTGTGCGACAGTCTCGTCTTCAGCATGGGGGACGCGTGCGCCTTCAGCTGCACCTACTGTTACGTCAAGGCCGTCGCGTGGCGTTTCACCAAACACGTGATCGACGCGCACAATGATGCGTCCCTGGTTAACGAAGGGTGTCCGCGGAAGCGGGACTTCCACGAGGTGGTGATCCGCCGCGCGAACGCGCTGGAAGTCCTCAAAGCCAAGCTCTTGAAGGCTGATGGCACGCGGCGCTATGCGAATCCCAAGGACCGGCGGGTAATCTTCAGTTCCACCCTCGTGGACGTCGCCGCGAACATGGAACTGCTTCAGGAAACTGCCCTGGCCTGCAATTTGATCCTTGAGCACACCGGGTGGCAGATCCGTTTGCTATCCAAGAGCAGCCTTTTGGCGAAAATCGTCGAGATAATCCCGGAGCGGTACCACCGGCGTCTCATTTTCGGCTTTTCCACCGGAACGCTGGATGAACGGACCTGCCGGGCGATCGAACCCGGGACAGCGAAGATCGGAAGCCGGATCAAGGCGCTCCATTCGCTTCAGGACGATGGATTCCGGACGTTCGGCATGATCTGCCCGAGTCTGCCGCAGGAGGATTACGACGCGTTCTCGCGCGAGGTCTGTGATGCCATCCGCGTTGATCGCTGCGAACACGTCTGGGCGGAACCGATCAACGTCAGAAAGCAAGCCATGTCCCGAACGCTCGACGGGCTGCGTGCCGAGGGCCTGCACCGTGAAGCCGGGTTGCTGGAGGCGGTTCACGGTCCCGGCACTAAGGCGGCATGGGAGGACTACGCGCGGCGGACCTTCCTCGCGCACTCCGCGAACATTCCGGCGGCGAAGCTGCGGTTCCTGCAATACCTGACCCCGGGAACCGCGGCTTGGTGGCTTCCGATGCGCCGGAAGGGCGCCGTCCTGCTCGTGAAAGAAGCCCGTGAGTTAGGCGCAAGCGGCATGTAACCTCCGCCGGGTGCTATGGGCTTCCCGAAAGTTACCCCCTGTCACCTCCCAGACGGCGGCGACAGGGGGAACGGGACCTGTGGAGACATTCCCCATGGATATTAGATCCGGCAAGCGCAGCCCTGGCGGATGGACTTCCATCCGCAGTCATATCAAGGGACCCGTAGTGATCGGTAGTCCGGTCGTATCCTTGGGATCGGGAATGACCAACACGGGATTCGTCGTTAGTGGAAGGTCATGAGGTTGGATTGCGTGCAATCCCCTCTGAACTTCCCCGACGCGCACCGCCAGGCCATCGGGGACACGGGCGCGATTATTACGATTGAGATGATCTCATACCCGGCACAAGTGCGTTCCCACGGAAATTGCTACCACCGTCGCCCAATGCCATGGGCGCGGCGTGCCCAATTCCGGAGAATGTCCGCTCCACCGTGTTCCCTCCCGACTTTCGCCGGGAAGCTAACCCGGATGGTTTTTCCGCTGATCCCGGTTTCCGGGATCGAGATGGCGTGCCTGTTCGTGCTTTCGCAACAGGCCCACCTGCAAGATCTAACCTGTGTAATATGGAATATTCAACTCTGACTCGGCCGAGTGGTCGATGCGATGATGCGAGCCTCCCGGACGACACCAAATTGAAAAAACATGTACATAAATATTGAAAATGACGGACCCGATATTCGGGTAACTAACTACTGGGACACGGAAATTGGCAATAAGCATTATGCCTATGCGATGAACGCTGGGTGCATGCGTGTCCTCATACCGGCGTGCAGTGAACATTTCATTCCGGAAATGGTCACGTGCGACTACGCGATTGTCTCGACCATCGCTAATCCCAAATTGGGAAAGCTGGGAATCGAGATTCTGTTCGAGGACCATTCGCAATCCCCGTTCTGTCTCCATTTGGCTCCAGGTGCTGGGATCGGACTCTATCCGATGGCTTCAATAAAGCCAATCGAGAGATCCCTAAGCCTTTGGGTCAAAGGGCCGAAGAAAGTGGGGACGATGAAGGCATACTTCCGTAAGGTTCCTCGTCTCCCATACCTCAAGTCGCTGTAGTCGGATTGAACCACTGGTGGACAATGTGGGGTAGCGTCGTCGCGACCCCGCATTGTCTCATCCGGGGCCTTCCGCAACCAGAAGCTACAATGGTAGCAGATGTAGGTGGTTCGATTTGTGCCGGTCCATAGAACGCCCCCGCACATCGTCGGGTACGGAACGTCACATGATCAAGCGACCCGGTTCCCTACAATTGAAGACTGAAGGAGGGCTGCCTGCTTCGCTTTCGCGGCAGGCCCCCCAACAAAAAAGGCTCTCTTCTGAATTTGGATCACTCCTGCCTGCGGTCCCGAAGAGGCTTAGGTAAAAGAATGGTTCGGAACAACAACACCACCAATAAAAAGCACCATGAAACGTAAAAAGAACGTGAGCGGACGCAAGTCAAATGTGACCAGTCAGATAACCCACATTGTACTTAACACCGGCAAGAAGTGTGAGGTCCCTCCGGGAGAATTTACCAGCGAAGCCATGCGAATGTTCAGCCAATTGGTAAAACGCGGAGGCGGATTGATTCCGATCCTTGAAGGGACAAGGGTAGTCATCCACCGTGACCCGGGCTGCGCAATGTTTGTCTTTTGCGATTGCAGAGGGCTGCCACTCATGGGGATCGTAGTGGGTTTGGACGAGCCTGGAGCGGCGAACTTCTGGGATTACATAAAGCAGTTGTATCACGTTACAACCGATTTCGATGAGTCGAGACTGGTATTCGGCAATTGCGATTACCCGAATATGCCGTCGAGTCTGCCTTGGCTGGCGTCGTATATCTACCAACCGGCATATCTATTGGAACAGAATTGCCCGGAATTCATGCGGTGCCTTGCATATATCGGGCAAGGTCTTGTCGCCGCCATGATCGAACTGGATATTGGTTGTCAGTCAAACTGAATAAATTGACGTAAACCATCTGTCCGAGGGCGAGCGCATCAAGCCAAATTCGCACGAGGCGGCGCTGGGCGTGATGCGACTTGCGCCACACCAATGACCGGTACCGGCATGCCGTAGGGAAGTCAACACGACCGATCAAACACGCAGGTCCCCGGCACATTAAGAGCGAACAAGGGTTGGCTGCTGCGCTTTCGCGGCAACCCCCCCTCGCAAAAACAAATCGTCTCTTGATTTTGGATCAATCCTGCCTGCGGCGACCGAGAGGCTAACGCAAGTGAGGTGGTTCCAGAGCAACCACAAATACACATGAAGTATACAAAACAAACACCGTCGGTCCTGACCTCAGGAGTAATCAGCACACCATCCACAACGATTGTGATGCCTATAACAAAGCGAATTGGAACTGTTTATGCGAATGCGCAAGCAATTGGCTTAAATCCATTCCAGGCGTCTAAACTGCTAGATATGGAAAGTGCGACCGAACTCCGGAAGCAATGGAATTATCGGGCACTTGGGTTTAAAATCGGCGACGCCTGGAATGCACTCCGGAGCGCCTGTTCCCGCAAGTCCCGTCACAATAACAGGAAGACTCATTTCAGTCCCTACTGTTTTTGTCCCCGGGTGAAGAAGTATCGTGACGACCGACGCAAGCGCGACGCGGAAAGAAGCATTAACCTTGCTCAATTGTCGCAATGTGATGAAGCGTCGAGTATTGACCAAATTGCGGAACTCACAGGGGGATACCCAGATGACTACGGTTGCCGTATCGTTCTCGGGAACAAACAACTGCTTATCAAGCGGATCGAGGACGTTACCTGGAGTGATAAAAAATCCCGTCATTGGCCGGAAAGTCGCGTAACGTACTATCAGACCACGCTCATCAGCGCTGACGGAGACACACTCGCAAGTTCTTCGTTTAACGCGCGGAGGGGCGACTGGTTGGCCGAAGTCGGAAAGAGCCTCGGGCTGCCCGTTGGTCTGAAAAGCCCGGTTACCCAAACGGCCAGCATGATTCCGGTTTCGTCTTCGATCCACCGTGGCATCGAAGTCACACAACTCCGGCTTTTTGGTGAGGGATTCGAAATGTATTGCGCGGAATTCTTAGGAACCAATTTCCATGCGGAGACGCGCCATGATTCCATCCAAGGCCTCTTTCGCAAAATCGAAGCCCATCAGAGTAATCTGTTGGGCGATGACGAGGTGATCACTATGGCCCGTGCCAAAAAGTCCGGTTTGTGTGATGAAGGAATTGCGATATTTCTATCCGCTATCGGCCTCGATGGTCGCAAGTCCCCAAAGGCTGGCGAAATCCGCTCGGCCATGGAGGGAGTCGATATTTCCGTGTGGACCACTGAACTTAGAAAAATCGGACTCATCAAGTAAACCGCATTAATAAAGCAGCCCGCCGCAGGGGTGACCCTGCGGCGGGTCGTGCTGTTGCGTTGGCGACCACTGTGCTCCGTCACGACGCCTGCTTGATGATGCGGGTCGGCAAGTTCGTGGTGGGCATCCACGAGTCCGCGGTTGGAGTGAAGGCCCTCATCCCGGTATTCGTTTGGCACGGTGGCGTCAAACGCCCGACTTGTTGTGGGCACCCACGGCGGGGTTGTTCATGCCCGCCACTTGAACCCGAAGCCGCCAGCGGCCGTCACGCATCAGGCGGAACGTCCGGTGGGTTGCGCGTCCTCGACCGGTATCGCCGTGCTCGACCGACAACTCGATCACGTCGGACTGGTGAGCAATCCTGAGGATCCTGAAAACCGGTTCCCGTCTCATCCTGAGGAAACAATGAAGGGGCACGTCCGGGTGCGTGGCATTCCACAGGTAGCGCGCGGGAGGGAAATCCGGCACCTCGGCCAGCGCGACCAGGATCTCGCGGACGAGGCGGCCGCCATGACGCCGCACCAGTCGCCCTGCGGCCCGTCGCGCCAGCAGTGTCTCAAGCCAGGCTGCGGCCGGGTTCCGGTAATCCTCCTCCATTTCCGCGATCAACTCGCGGGCATGTGCCGCCATCAGCGCCTGCAACCCACTCCGATCGATCTCCCCCCGGTCGAAAAGGGCGAACAGTTGATTGGGAGGCGGTATCATCGCAGAGGAAGGATCGGGATTCATGTGGCCGCCCGTAGCCGACCACCACCTCATCCAAGCACATTCCGGCAAATTCGCCAGTCTCAATCCGGGCGCTTGTTCACCGGAACTTGCGTCGCCAATCTAGCTCAGGTTCCTCACCGCCGGGCATTGAGATGCGCCAGCAAAAGTGTGAAAAACATCAACACCAGATTCTGTAGTGGGAGTTGCAGCGGCGTGGGGAGCGCATAGATGATGGCCACGGCGGGAGTCCACACCACGGTGTTGGCAATCAGCGTCGGCAGCACGCGGCGGGCGTACCAGCGCGGAGTCAGGAAGTCATCGACCACCACGCGAAGGTAGATTCCCGGCGCGTTCCACTGGTAGAACAACACCGTCAGTGGGATGGCGAGAACCGTGCAATAGACCGCTTGGTCCAGAAGCGACTTGATCACGATGGTCGCCGGATCATGCCCCGTGCCGACCACGCGCGCAAGGAGCCGGTACCAGAGTTCGACCTCCAGTCCCTTGTAGCCCCAGAACGCTGTCAGCAAGAGTCCCTGCCGCCAACTGAATTGACAGGTGGAGCCGTGGAGCATCCGCAGGTATAGAAACGGCAGCAGGCCGCCGAAGACGCCGGTGGAGACGATGCCAAAGCTGAACCCGGCGCGCGCCCGGAAAACCGTGAGATGTTCGAAGGCCGCCCGGGTCGGGGCGTGATGGTAGTAGGCAAGGACGACTGCCAAGGCCACAGCCTGGAGCGCCAGCCCCGGCAGCAGGTTGGCGCGGGCGCCCCGCAAGCCGGCCTTCCAGGGTGGTTCGCGGTCGGTGGGTGCGGCAGCCATGAGGAAAGCGGAGGGTTTCACAGCATGTCGGGCCGGACGAGCGCGAAGTGGCGGCGGCATCTATAAAGCCAAGGTCCTCATCAGCTCAGGAGTCACCCCAAAACGCCGAGCAGCGGAACTTTGTCCATTGCTGGGAAACGGATCTGTTTGACAGTGTCAGTCATACACCACCTCTTTACATCAATGCTCATCTGTGGTTTCAGTTCTCTCCTCAGGTTGAAAAGTATCTCACCCATCGTTCCCGTGTCACTGCTTTCTTCCCCAAGTGTCGCCGCCGGTTGGTGGCCGCTCCGCTTGGCTGGCACCACGCGCCTGGTGCCGCTGTTAATCTTGCTTATGGCCACCACGGGGGCAGGGATCGCCCAGGATCAAATCGTTTACGACGATGCTCTGGAGAATGGTTGGACGGATTGGAGTTGGGCGACTGTGAACTACACCAACACCAACCCGCTGCACAGCGGGAACAGGTCGGTTAGCATCGTGGATCCCACCACAAGCTGGGAGGCATTCTACCTCCATCATGCCGCCTTCAACACTGGCCCCTACCAAAGTCTGGAGTTCTGGGCCTACCCGACCAAGGCCGGTAACAACCAGTTAGGGGTCCAGGCCACGCTGGGCGGATCGGGACAGACGGTGGTCTATCTCACATTCACCGCCGCTCAGATCAACTCGTGGCAGCACGTCGTCCTACCACTGGCAAGCCTCGGTGTGGCTAACAAGACGAATTTTGACGGATTCTGGGTCCAGAACAGCAGCGGAGCGGCGATGACATCACCTTGACCGCCGTTCCGCCGCCTAACCCCGTCACGGTCACGGTGAATGCGCAAAGCGTTGTTCGCATGATCGACAATCGCATCTATGGACTCAATGCCGCGATTTGGGACGGACAGTTTTCCAGCGCGGCGAGCGGGACATTGCTCGCTGCCATGAACACCCAGGTGATCCGCATTCCGGGCGGCAGCGCGGCGGACGATTATGACTGGCAAATAGACAGCGGTATTTCCACCGGAAGCACCTATCAGTGGGCGACCAACGCCGCTCTGTTTGCCCGGAGAATAGAATCCAGTGGCGCACAGGCCTACGTGACGGTGAACTACGGCAGCGGCACCCCCGAACAGGCCGCCGCCTGGGTTGCCTACTACAATGCAAGCCCCGCATCAGGAGTCACGCTGGGCGTGGATTCCAAAGGGCGGGACTGGAAAACAGCGGGATACTGGGCATCTATCAGGGCTGCCGCACCGCTGGGCACGGACGACGGAGCCAATTTTCTGCGCATCTCGCATCCCGCTCCGTTTGGCTTCAAGTATTGGGAACTGGGCAATGAATGCTACGGAAGTTGGGAATACGACCAGCATGGCGTGACCGGCAGCGGCCTGAGTGGTGCGCCACAGGACGCCTTCACCTATGCCCATGCATTCCAGGCATTTTCTACCAAGATGCTAGCAGTTGACCCCACAGTCCGCCTCGGTGCCGTGGCGATTCCGGGTGAGGACGCATACGGCAACGGCACACATGCCGTGCCAAACCCTAACGAGGGCAACTCCCTGCACGCCGGGTGGACGCCAGTGGTCCTTGCGACATTGAGATCCATCGGCATCACTCCGAATTTCCTGATCTACCACAACTACCCGCAGGAACCCGGAACCGAGAATGATGCCACTCTCCTCCAAGCCGGATCTAACATTGCAACCTATGCGTCCAATCTGCGGAAAATGCTCACCGATTATCTCGGCAGCACAGCGGGCGCCAATGTGGAGCTTACCATGACCGAACTCAATTCCGTGAGCTACAATCCAGGAAAACAGTCCACGAGCCTGGTGAACGGACTGTTCCTGGCCGATGCCATCGGGCAGCTTGCCAGCACAGAGTTCAACGCCTGCATGTGGTGGGATTTCCGCAACGGAACTGAAGCAGGGAATAACAACAGCGCATCCCTGTATGGCTGGAGAACCTTCGGCGATTACGGCTTGGTGGCCAACGGTGACAG